>OJGZ01000037.1_pt1 | contig 71931 bp, 67 predicted proteins | sample 1595051 | NCBI WGS metagenome assembly OJGZ01 (sample SAMN05416800, study PRJEB24817) | seawater metagenome | isolation source: Sea water | place: Canada:Atlantic | collected 2013-07 | reverse complement strand
ATCTACACTAGATCGCTCGTCGGCAGCGTCAGATGTGTATAAGAGACAGCATCGACATTACCGCTTCCACCGGAACCCGCAACATCAGACTCTATCTCTAACTCCTGCTCTAAAAATGTTTGATCATATGGCATGTTCATCGCCTGATCCAAAAGATACATCATACCTAGGGCGTAATAAGACATATTAGAGCCCGCTTGCCCTGCATCCTGTAGCGCATCGACAGCCAGCTCACTGCCCTTGGCTGCGGCATCCAGCGTCATCATGGCTGAGGCTGTGCCGCGCTGCTCCTCGCCATCAATCATAGGCCGTCCAGTTAGTGCTTCAATCAGCGGAATATTCAAATCAATATTATTATCCGAGGAGTAAGACTGGCTTAACAACTGAGTGGCATCTGGGTTTCCTTCTGCTGCCAGCTTTTCCAGTATCTCTATCCCTCTGGCAGCATCATCTGGAAACTCAATTCCTTCTATTTTATCCGGCAGGTCCAGAAGGCCTTTGGCGAGTTCCAATTGAGCGTCAGAGGAAGTGACTGCTGCTGCCTCCAGCGAGTCAAGGCTGGAAAATTGGTTGCCTTCTTTAGCGCTTGATGATGAATTATTCTGCTGGGCTAGTTCTGCTTGGAACTTTACTGACTCTTCGTTGGCAGGCTCGGTGTCTTTGGTCGCGTCTGTTAGAGAAGAAGATTGTTCGTCCTGATTCTTTTCAGCTTCCTTTTGTTTACCCTCGTCAGACTCACCAACAGGTCGCTCCTGTAAAAACCAATCATTTTTCTTCTCTATCGTTGCACGATACAGCGCTTCATTATCTCCTTCGGTATAGCCCTCAAAGTCAATGGATTCTATTTCTTTGCAATCAAGCCACAAATAAGTTTTAACAATTTGAGCGAGTTTCTGCATATCCACACGACTCTTGCGATAACTCTCTTCTTCTGGTGCATCTAGTCGAACATTCACTTCAGCTTGACATTGGTGCTCACGGGGAACACTGGCAGACACATTATTAAAACTCACTAGCTCTTCTGATTGAGCTAAAAAACTAAACGTTGCGAAGCTGAGTCCTAATGCAACACGAAAAAGTGATGCAACGGCAAAATAATTTTTTATAATCGTGGCTGTTCTCAAAACTATTCCATGTCGAAAATGCAAACCAAAAAGTATAAGGAGAATAACTGCTATCACCCATGTATATCAAGGTAGAACACTTGAACCTGGATATGCCTGAACTATTCGTCTTTCCGGCCTCCAATCTATTCAATCCCCAGATTTTCGGCTGAATCAACCCTCTTCCACTGCCTTTCTGGCCTTCCGGCCTAGTTCGGGAAAAAGGCTGCCAGGCAACCTTTCCTTCTGTTGCTGTGCCGTATAGAGAAGTGTGAAACCCGGAGCTATGCAACTCAGCCTGAATCAGGCGAGACTTGCGTTGCCGGCAGCAACTCAGGTGGTGGCGGTAACGCGCCCTTCTTCATGAGGTGAGCCAGCATCGATGATCGACTGATCTTCGATGCTGGCAATCACCTTCGATTCTCCGCCACACTTTGGGCAGACTGAGACATCAATGTTGAACACGCGCTTCAGGCGCTGTGCTCAGGTCATGGCCTGGTGGCGCTGTTCGGGTGTTTTGTCTTTGTTTTCCTTTTGGACGCGACCTTTATCGCGTTTGGCCGGCGTTACATCACCCCGGGCTTGCTGTTGGGCGCAAAAACCCCGTGGAATCGAGTCAGGTTCACTCTGGGCTTCGGCACCAGTGCTGCCAGCTTGGCAATGAAATCCATCGGTTCGAAGATGACATGGGTAGTCCCATCATTGTAGGGCGTTTTGAGCTGGTAACGGATATTGGCTGACGGGGTGAGCGAAAGCCGTTTCTCTGATACCGCTGGTCTAGTAATGTAGCGACAAAGGCGTTCGAGCTTTGACCTTTCCCACGCCTGTGCCGCAAGCCCTGCATGCAGGCTAAACCCAGCCACTTTCGCCACCTGGGCAAAACGGTCGTCATCTTCCAAGGCCGGAATGGTCTGCAAGGTGAACACTTTACGCCCTTGCTGCGGCCCGGAGGCAATGCGGTAGCTCACCGAACAGCCCAATACCTGTTGCATGGGGTCTTCATCACCCTCCAGGCTCAGGTAGCTGTTTTCCTCATCGTGCTCAAGAATTCCTTCGCGCTCCAGAAACCTGGCAACCCGATGGCTGATCGTATGCGCCAGCTCCGTCAATTCTTGCCTATCCGGTGCGTTGGTACGATGAAAGCGACTTTTACCCCAGGGCGTAGCGGTGTAAACGCCGTCGAGGAATAGCATGTGGAAATGCACGTTCAAATTGAGCGCACTGCCGAATCGCTGGATCAGCGTTACCGCGCCAATCTGTGCGGTTTTTCGAGTGAAACCCGCCTTCTTAATGAGATGAGACGATATGGCCCTGTAAACGATCCCCAGCACACACCCCATCAGTTGCGGACGACTGGCAAACAGAAATCTCAACTGAAACGGAAAGCTCAGCACCCATTGGCGAATGGGCTGTTCAGGCAATACCTCATCCACCAGCAGTGCGGCGCTTTCGGCCATGTGCCTTGCCCCGCAGCTTGGGCAAAATCCACGCCGCTTGCAACTGAACGCAACCAGGTGTTCATGATGGCATTCGGTGCATTGCACCCACAGGAATCCATGCTCCAGACGGCCACATTTGAGATACTCGGCAAATTCCTGTTGTACATGCAGGGCAAGGCCTTTTCCCTGCATGGCCAACACTTCCCTGAATTCCGGTAATGCCGCTCGACGATTTGATAGAGAAGTGTCTCTGTTCAGGACAATGACGTTTATAGGGTGTGCTTTGTGGTGACCGATCCGTGATCGCGGCTTGAGGCATATCGCTCTCCATTCCATGGAGAGACCAATATTCTCATAATGTTCTCTATCTTTATAGGTGAATGTTTGATGCCTGCCAGTTCCTGTCACTCCCACTCAATAGTGGCCGGTGGCTTTGAAGATATATCGTAGGCAACACGGGAAATACCCGGTATTTCATTAATAATACGGCCCGATACTCGCTCGAGAAAATCATAGGGCAAATGAGCCCAGCGGGCGGTCATAAAGTCGATAGTCTCTACTGCCCGCAGGGAGACCACATATTCGTAACGTCGCGCATCGCCCACCACACCGACGGATTTCACCGGTAGGAAGACAACAAAGGCCTGGCTGGTTTTATGGTAGAGATCAGCACGGTAGAGTTCTTCAATAAAAATAGCATCGGCTTCGCGGAGTAAGTCTGCAAATTCTTTTTTTACTTCGCCGAGAATACGTACACCGAGTCCTGGACCGGGAAAGGGGTGACGATAAACCATGTCGTAGGGCAAACCCAATTCGAGACCAATTTTTCTGACTTCGTCTTTAAACAGCTCACGCAGCGGCTCAACCAATTTTAAGTTCATATCATCAGGCAAGCCACCGACATTGTGATGGGATTTAATGACGTGAGACTTGCCCGTTTTTGAGGCGGCCGATTCGATGACATCGGGGTAAATAGTCCCCTGAGCAAGCCAGTTCACGTCTTTTAAGCGCGTTGCTTCTCGATCAAAAACATCAATAAAAGTATTGCCAATAATTTTGCGTTTTTTCTCCGGGTCACTTTCGCCCGCGAGTGCATCGAGAAATTCATCTTCGGCATCGACCCGAATCACCTTCACCCCCATATTGAGGGCGAACATGTCCATCACCTGCTCGCCCTCGTTTTTGCGCAGCAGGCCATTGTCGACGAAGACACAGGTGAGCTGATCGCCAATGGCACGGTGTAACAATGCTGCTACCACGGAGGAGTCGACACCACCCGACAAACCGAGCAGTACTTTTTCACTACCCACGGTTGCCCTCACCCGCTCAATGGCATCGTCGATAATATTGGCTGGCGTCCACAGAGTTTCGCAGCCGCAAATATCGATAATAAAGTGGGCAAAAATACGCTGCCCCTGCAAGGTATGGGTGACTTCAGGATGAAATTGCAGGCCGTACCAGTGCCGCTCAGGATGGTACATACCGGCGATGGGGCACGAGCCTGTCGAGGCCATTAGTTGAAAACCCTCGGGCATGACAGTCACTCTATCACCGTGGCTCATCCACACATCGAGCTGGGCTCTGCCATCATTGGTGTTGAGGTGGTCGCTAATATCGCGCAGCAGAATACTATCACCGCTGACATCGACTTTGGCGTAGCCAAACTCGTGTACTTTAGAAGACAAGACCTCGCCTCCCAGTTGGGCTGCCATTGTCTGCATGCCATAGCAGATACCCAACACGGGGACGCCAAATTCAAAGACACTGTCATCAGTCCGTGGTGCTTCGCCTAGGGTAGCGGACTCGGGGCCACCCGATAGAATAATGCCTGCAGGGTCAAACTCGCGCAGCTCGTCGACACTGATATCATAGGCGCGAACCTCGCAATAAACGCCAGCTTCCCTCACCTGGCGGGCAATTAACTGGGTGTACTGTGAGCCGAAGTCGAGGATCAAAAGTTTGGCGGTGTGCAGGTTTGCGCTCATGAGGTTTCCTTCAATACTAGAGCAGGGTTTTTGCAAGATACTGACGGCGCAACACCCTGTATGGTCAATAAAAAACGGAGCCCATTGGCCCCGTGATTTTTTAAATGTTTATGCGACGATGACAGGCAGCTTCAGCCGCCACTCACCGGATAATTCGGTGCCTCTTTGGTAATACTGACATCGTGTACATGACTCTCTCCCATACCCGCACTGGTCACACGAACAAACTCGGGACGGGTGCGCATGGTTTCGATATCGGGACTACCGGTGTAGCCCATTGATGAACGCAGGCCGCCCATCATTTGATGGATAATCACCGAGACTGGGCCTTTGTACGGCACGCGACCCTCAATCCCCTCGGGCACTAGCTTCTCTGCACCCGCCGAGGCATCCTGAAAATAGCGGTCACTGGAGCCCTGCACCTGGGCCATTGCACCGAGAGAACCCATACCACGATAAGCTTTATAGGTTCTGCCCTGATAGAGTTCGATCTCACCCGGTGACTCTTCGGTACCGGCAAACATAGAGCCGACCATAATCACATTCGCACCCGCAGCGACTGCCTTGCAAATGTCACCTGAGTAACGAATACCACCATCGGCAATAACCGGTATATCCCGCCCTTCAAGGGCTTCAACCACATTGGCGATGGCCGATACCTGAGGCACACCAACACCGGTGACAATACGCGTGGTACAAATTGAACCCGGACCTATACCCACTTTGACGCCATCGGCACCAGCCTCCGCCAGGGCAATAGCAGCTTCTGCTGAGGCAATATTGCCGCCAATTACCTGAATGTCCGGGTGCTGAGCTTTTATTGAGCGCACCCGCTCGATAACATTTTTGGAATGACCGTGAGCCGTATCGACGACCAGGACGTCGACTCCAGCATTCACCAACGCGTCAACTCGTGAGTCAGTATCAGCGCCCGTACCCACTGACGCACCAACGCGCAAACGGCCCTGGTCATCTTTACAAGCATTAGGGTAGCGCGCTGCTTTATCGATATCTTTTACGGTAATCAAGCCCCTAAGGTCGAAATTTTCGTTAACGACCAAAATTCTCTCGATACGGTATTTGTGCAGTAAACGCTTCACTTCATCCGGATGTTCACCTTCCTGCACGGTAACCAGGCGCTTTTTCGGTGTCATCACGGTTGCCACAGTAGCATCGAGGTCATTCTCAAAACGCACATCGCGGCGGGTGACAATACCTAACAACTCACCGTTCTCAACCACTGGCACACCTGAAATATTGTGCTCCTGTGTCAAAGCCAGTAATTCGCGAACAGTGGCATCGCCCGTAATAGTGATGGGGTCTTTGACCACGCCACTTTCAAACTTTTTCACCGCCCGCACTTCCAGCGCCTGCTCCGCAATAGTGAGGTTTTTATGGATAATGCCAATCCCCCCCTCTTGCGCCAGAGCAATGGCAAGGCGAGATTCAGTAACGGTGTCCATGGCAGCGGAAACCAGGGGAATATTGAGAGAAATGCCCCGCGTCAAACGGGTTTTCAGACTGACGTCAGTGGCTACCACCTCGGAATATCCGGGAATGAGTAGAACGTCATCGAAGGTCAGTGCTTCCTGAGAAATTCGCAGCATAAAGCTTAATTCCAAGGTGGGTGGAAGTGAGGAAGCAGCGCATTATATCTTGCACAAACCGCCGGGTAAACTCAATCATCTGCGGTTTTTAGGCCCCTTCAATATTTACTCAGGGTCGACTTAATCATCGTAAAGATCAAAAGTGTTGACACACCCAAATCATTAAATGATAATCGTTATCAATAGTATTACTATTTAATAAAATTCAGCGCTTAATGACCCAGAGGGAAGGGAATGAAGAAAAAAACAGCGTCGGCCTGTGAAACATTGGCCTGTAAAAATAGCGCTTCGGCGACAGCAAAGATCGATGACACCTCAGTTCGAAGCGGTTCTAAAAACACCGCCTTCTTAGACTCAGGCAACAGTGATGAGACACAACCTTCCGAGGAAACCTTGCAACTATCGCTCATGTACTTGATGAGTAAATTTGCGCTCACTCAGGAAAAGTCGTACGCCGAAGCGGTTTACCAGCATTTGCACATGCTTGCCGTACGCTGTGACACTGATTCGAAACCACGTTTTTTATATCGCTCATTAGCAATGGATTGGGTACAGATGTGCCGTGGGCAAGTGGCGGTGAACGATACATCGCGAACGCGCGCCCACTAAAAACACACTGCTGCCCTGCAAAAAACCAGAGGCAACCCAGTAAGGATCGGTATAAAAACCCACCCCAATGGACTTGAGAATGACTAGCTGAAATTAGCCATTTTCATGTGTGCAGAATGACGCCGACAGGCTTTTTCGCCACAGCTTTGGTGTGAGTTTTTAGAGATTTGTTTTGAGTTAGAACCTGATTTATAGCCCGACTTAGTAGCCCAACCTATAACCCGATTGATCAAGTGCAATTTATCAACTGCCCTACTAGCCGAACCCCAGCCGCAGATTGTAGGTGGAGGTTCGGCTGTATTTTATAAAGAGGTGTTTGGTTGCCCACTGTGGCCCTTCACCTCCCGCGATTACGGAGAGCATTACAATGAAAACGTGTTATTTATTCCCACCTCTTTTACTTTTATTGCACGGCCCTGTCTTGCTTGCCGAAACACAAGACCCCGATCAAAAAATTATGGAGGAAGTGTTTACCACTGGGAAATTAACCCGTTATTCCGCCACTAAATCTGACACCCCCATCATTGCGACCACGCGTTCGGTGTCCATAGAAAACCAGCAGCAAATCATCGACAAAGGCGCCCTTACTCTCGATCAAACTTACACTTATTCAGCAGGGGTAACCGGTGAAACCTACGGCTTTGCGACACGAGGCGACTGGGTCAAGGTGCGGGGCTTAGATGTCCCCCAATATCAGGACAGCCTGCAATCTTTGTTTGGCAACTACAACAATACCCGCCCCGATATCTACACGCTTGAGCAAGTTGAAATTCTGAAGGGCCCGGCCTCAGTGCTTTACGGCAAAGGATCGCCGGGCGGCCTGATCAATGTGGTGAGCAAACGGCCACAAGCTGAATCACAGCATGAAGTGGTATTAGAAGGCGGCACCTTTAGCCATCAACAACTGGCTTTCGACTCAACAGGGCCTCTTAGCGACGATGGGCAATGGTTGTATCGCGTCATTGGCGTCCACCGCGACAATGAAACCCAGGTCAATTTTGTCGAGGACAAAACCAAGGTTATTGCTCCCTCTCTCACCTGGCAACCCAACGATGCCACCACTGCTACTTTGCTCATCAACTACACCGAAACCGAAAGCGATACCGCCGCCCAGTTTTTACCCATACCGGGCACCTTGTTCCCGGCAGACAATGGCAAACGTATTGATACCGACACCTACCTCGGCGAGCCTGACTTTAATCAATATGACGCCGAAACACTGTCGGTGACACTATTGGCCAATCACCAAATCAATGACACCTGGGGTGTTGAGCTCACCACACGCTATACCGACGCAACAGTCGACTATCAGCAGGCGTGGCCTTCATTTATAGGCGGTGATCGCTACGTTCGCAATCCCGATGGCTCTCTTTACAAAGACGGCACCGTGCCACGTACTTTCTATAAGAGTGATGCAAGCTCGGATCAAATAGCTGCAGACTTACGTTTTCGTGCCGACTTTATGCAGGGCGATGTAGAACATCGGGTGCTGTTTGGCGGCACTTATCAAGATGTCACCACCGATAACGACGGCTATACTGCTTTTGCTGTCGGTGCCTCGACCTACGATGACACCTACTGGATCAATGTTTTCAACCCACAATATGGGGCCATACCACCCGCCGCAATGCTCAATAGCTTATACACCCATAGACCTGCAACGACCTCCAAAGACATGGGTTTCTATATGAGCGATGAAATGAGTTTTCATCGCTGGATCATTACTCTTGGCCTGCGCTATGACAATACGGAGACCGAAACCGGCAGTGAACGCCAGGATGATGAAGCACTCAGCACCAGTGTCGGCGTACTCTATCAATTTGAGAGTGGCCTATCAGCGTATATCAGCTATGCAGAATCCTTCGAGCCAGTGATTGGCGACAATGGCAACGGTCAGGCATTAGATCCACAGGAAGGTCAGCAAACAGAAGTGGGGATCAAATATGAGCCGCAACGGTTTCCCGGTATCATCACCCTCGCCTACTTTGATATCAAGCAAAGCAATCTGTCAGACCCCTTCTCCCTGCCAGGCAGTTTTGAACAGCAAGGTGGCGAAGCTAACATTAAGGGTGTTGAGCTTGAAAGCGTGCTGAACTTTGGCGATATTAGCCTCGAACTCAACGTCAGCAAACTGGACACAGAAAGTGCCTATGGCTACCAACTCAATAGCGTCCCTGAGAAACAGGCCTCAAGCTGGATCAGCTATCGGCCCACCCACCACTGGCAAGGGTTTAAAGTGGGCGCGGGCATACGCTATGTCGGCGAAAGTTACGGTGGTGCAGATACAATAAGAACACCCTCATACACCCTCCACGATGCCATGATCGGTTATGAAATTGGCCGCTGGGATTTTGCCGTCAACGTGCACAACCTCACCAACAAAGATTACTTCGCTACCTGTCTGGTGCGGGGTGATTGCTGGGTCGGCAAGGAACGTACCGCCGTTGCTCGCATGCGCTATAAGTTTTAACTGTCGATGTTGATCAACACACTGCTGGTCTGGCTGCCACTATTGTTAGCGGGTGGTGCCATAATTGCCCTGCGAACAGGCTGGAGAAAACCTGGCTTGAGGCATCGGATGATGATGCCTTTAGCCAGCTTGCTCATAGTCGCCGCCATTAACCTGTGGGCTCAACGAGTCGGTATAGAGTTTGCGGTCATTTACACCCTTCTTACCTTGACGTTTACCGCCTGGATCACGACTACCAAGGGCGTTGAATTTAGAGCCGTAAAGCAAACACCCCCGGCCCTACCCAAACAACTGTTAAACACCTCAACCACGCACAAAGTAGCAACCTTTGTCGTGGCCGGCCCGCTCACTGTAGTGACAGCTTGCCTGGTGACAATAGCTCTCGCCAGTCTATTGCCCATTGCGCTTAATGAGCAACTCGTCATGGGCGCTTTTGTCTATCCCCTGCTCATTGCTGTAGCCATTTATTGGATCTGCAGTAGTGGTAGGCTGATGCGTAACGGTCTACTTCTTTTTGCAATCAGCGGAGCCTCCAGCGCCTACTTATTCTTATGAAAAATATCGTCTCACCGACACAAGTAAAGGCGTCACTAAACGCCCACTCGGTCATTGGCTTATGTGCTGGCGGCCTGCTCTACCTCATTTGTTTAACTGGCACCCTGGCTGTCTTCGTTGAATTTTTTGACCGCTGGGAGCAGCCCCTGGTAGCGGAATTTACTGACTACGACGCACAAACTATCACCACCGCCATGGAAGGCCACCGGCAGCGTATTGGCAGCTTTGCCGACAGCCTGTTCGTTGTACTTCCCAGTGAAAGCCAGCCACGCATGCATGTTTCTGGCGACCATCAGGAATGGTATTTACAGCCCGATGGCTCTCTCGGTGAACCCGTTGTTGAAGGCTGGACTCACATGCTGCGCGAGCTCCATTATCATTTACATCTGCCCGAAACGGTCGGCTTAATTATCACGGGCAGCTTAGGTGCCTTGTTACTAGCCCTGATTATTAGCGGTCTTATTGCCCACCCCCGCATTTTCAAAGACGCATTTAAGCTGCGTCTGGGTGGCACACGCCGCCTTGAGCAGGCTGACATCCATAATCGCCTCTCAGTGTGGGGCTTACCTTTCTATCTAATGATGGGTATTACCGGGGCCTTCTTTGGTCTCGTTGGCCCACTCGTTTACCTTAGTGCCACAGCGTTTTACAGCGGTGACACTCAGGCATTGATCGATGATATTTACGGCGCAGATCCCGTGCTCGACGCACCTGTGGTGGCACTGGATATAGGGCGTGCATTAGAAACCCAACAGGAGCTCCACCCCCAGGCCGAACCTATTTTTATTGTTGCCCACCAATTGGGAACACGCGAACAATTTCTGGAAATAGGAGCCACCCTTCCCGAGCGTTTGATTTATGCCGAAATGTATCGCTACACCGTTGATGGACACTATCTTGGCCAGCAGGGTTTGGCAGATGGTTCGCTGGGACGGCAGGCCCTCTATTCCACTTATCGTTTACACTTTGGCTACTATGGCAACATCTGGGTACGGGTTGCTTATAGTGTCATGGGCCTTGGGTTAACCGTCATAGCAGCCAGTGGTATCAATATTTGGCTGGCCCGTCGGGGCGGCCGCAACTGGGCCAACGATGCTTGGACGGCAACGGTTTGGGGCCTTCCTCTGGCACTGTCTTGCGCCGCTATCGCCAGTGTTTTACTCAATCTATCGGCGCTGATGAGTTTCATCAGCATCAGTTTTCTGGCATTGCTCTTTTGCTTATATCGAAAAGATGCGCACCGCAGTGCGACCACTTTACAAGGCTTTCTTAGCTTATCATTGCTAGTGCTCAGCGCAGGCTTCTTTATCCGTTTTCCCGACGCTGCTGCCCGCCCTTTGGGTGTATCGATGGCAATCGTATTTACTGGCCTGGCTATCAGTATCTTTTTTATCATGAAAGCGCGTAAGCGCAAACTTTCACGCCCGTGAAACATTAAAAAACAAACCCATGGGATCCTCCAACGGCACCCAAGACAGCCAACACACTCACTGCTAACAGGATTTTGTGCATTCTATGAAGTACAGCAAATGCCTTATCGCTATTCATGAGTGCCCGTTCACGAAACCAGCGATGTAAAAAAAGCGGCTCAAGAAAGAATAAAACCAGAGTAAAAATAACCCAGACTGCTGTCATCAAATGCAACCACCAAAACTGTGGTTGCAGATAGCGATCCCAGGCTTGCATAAAGTCAAGCATGTAAAAACCCGTTAAGCCGGTCAGCAAGGTGGTAACTTTGGCCTGTAGAGAAAACCGCCCTTCGAGCTGCTCAAATAATTCAAACTTATCCTCTGCATCCCTCCTTTTTTTGAGGGCAGGAAGAAGCACTGTTGTTACAAACGCAACACCACCGATCCACAATACAACGCCCGCCACATGCAGTGCACGAGCAAAAGTAAACAACGTTATGTCCTGCATATTATTTTCCTCAAACGCTACCCCATTAACCGGGCTTTAAACGACGACAGTGTTCACAGCACGACGAAACTCAAACAGGGATAGATTCTCCTTACGCCTTAAGATTCGTTGTAGGTGCTCAAGTCTCTCTGTCAACGCTGTGTTGGGGCGGGGCATAGATCGCTGGATAGCCTGGGCCCATGGCCCACACTATCCAGCAGTAACTGCCTTACACATTGTTTAGACGCTCGGTCAAGACAGCGAAAGCCGCACACCGTAACCTCTCCACTTTTTAAAAGTCTCAGTAGTGTATCCGCAGACAGTTCCAATCGCACCTGGCGCTTTATATCCAGGTGATAGGCGTTGACAATTTTTAAGGGTTGCATAACGTTTCTCCATTAAAGGGGTACCCAGCCACCGATCCAGTCTGGTGGAACCTCATACACACATTCAATATTCTCAGGCGCCAAAACCCTGGCGGTTGACCCGGCCGCAAAAACTTGACCCTGTTGCATCAAAATTGCTTGGTCACAATAACGCCGAGCCAATTGAGGGTCGTGTAAAATCACACAGACGGTGAGAGCATAATCGTCCGCAAGCTGGCCAATTAACTGAAATATTTGATGTTGGTATTTTAGGTCGAGTGCCGCTGTCGGCTCATCGAGAAACAAACAGGCTTGTTGCTGAGCCCATATCTGACCCAGAACACGCGCGAGTTGTACACGCTGTTGTTCACCGCCAGATAAGGAGGGAAAGACTCTATCTTTTAGAGACCAGGCATCGACACTTTCCAGCGCCCATTGAACAACCTGCTTGTCATCTTGACTTGCGGGACTATCAATGTAGGGATAGCGCCCCATCATCACTAACTCGAATACTGTAAAAGGAAAATGAAGTGCTATGCTTTGTGACAGAACACCACGTCGACGGGATAAATCTTCCAGGGGATAGCCCTGCAAATTAACACCATTGAAATAAATATCACCCCTACAAGGGCTTAAAGTGCCACTCAAGCATTTCAATAAAGACGACTTACCCGCACCGTTAGGCCCTAATATCGCAGTCACTGTTCCCGGTTTCAACGACACACAAACATCATCCAGTATCTGGGTATCCCCCACACCGTAAGCAATATGTTTCGCAGTAATCATAAACCCATTCGTCCCCCGTACTGTTTTACCAGCAGCCACAAAAAGAAAGGACCACCGATTAAGCTGGTTAAAATGCCAACCGGTAACTCGGCGGGAGAAACCAACGTCCGTGCGACCGTATCGGCAAGTACCACTAATAAGGCTCCCAACAACGCCGAAGCCGGTAGTAGGAGGCGATTATCAGGTCCCAGGGTCAAACGAATAAGATGAGGAACGACAAGACCAACAAAGCCTATAATACCGCTCACCGCTACTGCAGCACCCACGCACAATGCGGTACAAATAATGACGCGACGCTGTAAACGTTTGCTATCAACACCCAGCTGGCGCGCCTCTTCATTACCTAGCAACAAAATATTTAATGCCCTGGCGTTGCGGATCAATAAAAATAACGCGGGCAGTACAATTGTCGCGGCGACAATAACCCCCGGCCATAGCGCACCGCCAAAGCTGCCCATGGTCCAAAAGGTCAATGCACGTAATTGCTGATCGTCGCTAAGATAGCTTAAAAGACCCGTGGCCGCCCCCGACAAGGTATTAATGGCAATACCCGCGAGCAACATATAGCTGGCAGAAAAAGAACCATTAATACCGGTAAAAAGAAAAATCAGTAAGCAGGTCATTAAACCACCGACAAATGCCGCGAAACTCAGACTATAAAGCGCAAAGACACCGCTGAGCGGCCCCGCCAATACAATCACCAAGGCCACAGCCAGTGCCGCGCCACTGGCGATACCAATAACACCTGGATCAGCCAGCGGATTGCGAAATAAACTTTGCATGGCCGCACCCGAGACGGCCAGCGCTGCGCCAACAATAGCCGAGAGTAATACGCGCGGCAGGCGTATTGCGCTAATGACAGCGAGTTGCTGGTCTGACAATTGCGCAGAAAACAATGCCGATAGGGGGACAGACACCGCACCAATGGAAATGACTACAAGTAGTGCAAACAGTAATAGCAGGCCCAACAAGGCGAGCACAGGAATTCGCAGGCCAAGCACGGGTAGAGGCCGGATGAGCTGACGGCTAAGTGTGTTCATAATTGCTGATAATCTTGGTTGAGTTGTAAAGCAGCCTCGGCACTGCGGGGGCCAAAACCCAATAGCAACAATGCATCCATCGCAATCACGTGGCCAGACTTAGCCGCTGGTGTGAAGGCCAACCCCGGTATTTTCAATAATTGCTGTACCCCACCCGTTTGCTGTAAGCCCTGGGAGGTAACGAGAATGACATCAGGCTGCAGAGCAACCAGTGCTTCGGGGGTAAGAGGTTTGTAGCCACTGTAAGCACTAACGACATTATCAGCCCCCGACAAATGAATCATGCTGTCAGCTGCAGTATTCGCACCCGCCACCAGGGGTGCGCCACCACTGTGCTGGAGAACAAACAATACCTGTGTTGTTTTGCCTTGTGTCGCTACAGAAGCCTTTAATGCCCTGATCTGTGCCTCTAACTGCTCAATCAATAGCGTTGACTTTGCTCGGTAATCAAGCGCGTCGGCAACGTGTAAAATAGTACTTTTAACATCCGAAAAACTTCGACCCACCGGCACTTTGAGTAATTGAACCCCCGCCTGAGAAAGCTGTTTTAATACCGCTGGAGGACCGGCGTCGTCGGTCAATATCACCAGGTCGGGCGATAGCGATAATATTCCCTCTGCAGACAGGGCGCGCTGGTAGCCTACTTTCGGCAGTTCGTTAGCCGCAGGCGGGTAATAGCTGGTGGTGTCATTGCCAACCAATAAGTCTTCTGCACCCAGGGCGTAAATTGTTTCAGTCAATGCGCCGCCAATGGCAACAACACGCGCCGGAGCCGCTAGCACATAACTCACCCCACTAACCATCAGGCTAACAATGAGTAAACCCCTCATTAATATTTTTAAAGGCTTCAATTGTTCTCCTCCTCCATTAAAATATTTGCGTTTACAATGCCCTGCGACTGTAAATAAGTGAGCACTTTTAATAAGCGAGCCATAGAAATGTCCCGGTCACCTGCAATAATAAATTCCCGGCCAGGTTGTACGGCGACTGCTGCCTTAACAGCTTGTTTAAGCGCACTAAATTGCAATATATTTTGCCCACCCAGCACATAATGATGTGGCTGTATTTCGAGTACAACATGGGACGAAGGTGGCAGCGGTGACAAGGCTTCAGCCACACCCGCTGGAAGTTTGATATCGACTGACTGCAAAACCACCCCCGCTGATAACATAAAAAACACCAGTAAAATAAACACAATATCGAGTAGTGGCGTCAGGTCTGGTGCGAGCTCATGAAGTACACTCTGACTTGATGCCGAGTCAGTAGCAGCTCTGATCATGTGAGTAATCTCGCGGCATCGGCCGTGCTCTCTTCACGGTCATTAAATGGCGCCTCCTTATGCAGGGGTGAACGAGCCCACCCGTCAGCACCAGGCGCGTCAACTGGCAAATGCGGTGATCCTACTTTGTCATGACCCTCTCGCTGTTCTGTCATCGCTACCGCGAAAGCCAGTGATAATCTATTGAGCCGCAAACTCATCGCCTCGAGCTGTCGATCGCCTAAAGCTTGAAAAACATGGGCCATTAAGAGTGCGGGCAGTGCAATCAGTAAACCGGCTGCGGTGGTTAACATGGCTTCACCCAGACCATCCGCAATTAAGCTCGGGGAAACCGGACCGGGGTGCAGAGCAATGACGTTGAATGCGCTGATAATACCGAGAATAGTGCCGAGCAAACCGATCATCGGGCTGAGTGCGCCTAAGATACGCAAAGACTTCACACCACTGCAGTAACGGCTACGAAGCTGCAATAAAAGTAGACTCATCGCCTCATCCCGCAACAACTTTGGCTGATATTTATAGGCTTCAAGCTGACGACAAAGCCCCTCAAACTCACTTTTAATACGCCAACGATTGAGAATAAAAAACACACTGCGTTCAAGACAAATAGCCAGTGTAATCACTGAGCACACCAGCAGCGGCCAGGCCATGGGGCCAAGCCGCGAAGCATTCTCTGGCAACACCAGATCAGGCAGCATAGGGTGCACTCCTGTTGGCCACCTCCGCTAGAATCTCTCGCCACAGCGGTAATTCCTGTTCACCCGGTTTACGCTTGCCGAACAACGTGGCTATAGCGTCCCCCTCGCGATTAAATAATTCCAAAGCTGTGACAATACCCTCGCTAATGGGCTTTCGAGTGATCCAGCTACTGGCGATGGTTTCAGTATTGAGATGCAGATTAAATAATGGATCATTAACATTAAACCAACCCGCGGACTGGCCGCATGACTCAACAGGCCCTGTATGAATTTGAATACAGCCTCGATTGCCAACAAAAATCATGATCTCACAATGCCGCTCGCACACCATTTCTAATACACGCGCGGTCGCTGTGTTGTCGACACGCAGCGCGAAATCACTGCCAATATTGCGAAAGCTCTGTTCGCGACCGACTTGAAATTTGTGTAGTAACGGTAAGAAATCATGGCTATCCTGCAAACCCTTCCACGCCTCTCGAAAGCCCGGCCAATCTATTGACGTGTCAGCTCGCTCAACATTTTTTGCCGCATACTCGACAAAATGAATGTCTTCTTGCTGATCGGCATGTTGAAATTTTTTTACCAGCAAATCATAAGCGAACTCATTAGAATTTTTTGTTAAAAAAACTTTGTGTACTGCCATTCCCGATTTATCAAAAAACTGAATACTTTTTCGCAAGCCCTTCGATATCGGCTCGACACAGGCAAAACAATATTTCCAATGGCCCATAAACAAACGTAAATCGATGTCAGAATTGACAAACAATCCCATTTCCATCTGGCCCTGGTTAAAAAAACTTGGGTTGTTGTAAATACCTTTACGCTCATGAACACATTCATCATTGCGCGTTAAAGCCAGTACTTCACCGAGCAGAAGCAGCTGGTTAAGTATTGTTTGCGCGTCATCAAGTAAACGGGTAACACCATCACCCACCTCGCATACCAACAATTCACACTCCGACACCCCGAGTTGCTGCGCCGCATCGCGTGCGTATAGCTTCGGGTTACGGCCTTGTAATTCCTGGTAACGCTGTTTCAATATAGCGCGGTCGTAGGTGACTTCTTTCGCTAAAATATCCATGGATCATTTCCTTGCTATTGTCATTGCAGAGTAAAGCGCACGGGTACACTCACCCAGTGCGCGACGGGATAGCCTTGCTCGTAGGCAGGCACAAACTGCCAGCGCTTTACGGCGGCTATTGCAGCCCCATCGAGTAATTGATGACCCGACGAGACAGCAATTTTCAAATGTTGGGAATAACCGTTGGGTAAGATCTCTGCGTGCAGTACCACCGTGCCCTGTTGGCCCAGTGTACGAGCGCGTTCTGGATACTGGGGTGGATCACGGCGCAGGTATTGCGCCTTGGTATATTTTGTAGCCTTTTCGTCACCCAGCAGCCCCCCCGCTCCTTTAAGACGCGCATTTTTATCTGTCAAACCTTCATCTAAGAGGGAAACCTTCTCGACATTTTCTACAGAGCCTTTCAGCTGCGCCATGCGTTGTTGTTCTACATGCGGTTGATAGGCAGGTGTTGGTGATACGTTCTGAATGTGCTTCTTTAATTGATACTCTTGCTCATTACGCTGAGCTAATAAAACCCTCTTATCTTGTTGCGATTGATGTATTGCAACGGATTTTTTTGGTGACACTTCACGCTTATTTTTTTCTATCAACAATACATTTTTGTCGACCTCAGCCCGATTGTTTTTAGGTTTTTGTTGCACGCTTTTTCCACCCACAGCCTGCACAGGGACTTGCGTGGATATTATGGGTGGTGCTGACTCTTGAGAGGTGTTAACAGCAGTATCGACAGAATGGTAGGCAGCGTGTCGCGACACTGATAGCGGCGATATAAATTTCATCGCCAGGGTAGAACTTGCCGTCACGGGCGCGGCGGCAAGAAATTCAACCTCACTGATCATTGCCAACCAGAGATTGACACTCAGCGAAAATGCCAAAAAAACCAGCCATTTTACTGTTGTAAAACTTGAGGTATCAATGTCTCCATTCATCCTGCTCACCATTGGTAATTAAGCTGTGCACGATAATTGCGGCCGGATTCTAATGAGCCGGAAAAAACACGCTCGTAACTTTCATCAAAAAGATTATCGATACCCACATTAATGTGCACTTGGCGGGCTCCACTGCTACGCCATTGATAGTACACATCGTGTACCCGATAACTGTCTCTGGCTTCGCTGGCCTCATTAACTTCATCGTGCTCATCGGCAAACGTCGCACGCCACCCCAGCGACGAATTCCACTCGGGTAGCTTTAGCTGGATATTTGCGACCACTGTTGCCGGGGTAATATTGGTCAAATAGTCTCGAGTTTTACGGTTTTTACCATCGACATCGGCAGCTGTCAGTGAGAAACGCCAACGCGGATTTTCATAGGCTCCCTCAAATTCGTAACCCCATAACTCAGCCTGGGACACATTCACCGAACGGCTGGTGCCACAACAAACAGGAGCGAACGAAAAGTTCACTTCAAGATCAATAAAGTCATCGGCATCGGTGTCAAAGTGTGACCACTTGAAGCGCAAGCTATCGTCAGGTGATAAAACGTTGTGAAACTGCATGCCAACACCGTATTCAAAGGTATCGTTCGTCTCAGGTTTGAGGTCAGGGTTTGGGACAAAATTATTTGAACCCTGACCTGGAATCGAGAAATGCACACCAGTGGCAAAAGTTTCCGTCATGTTCGGTGCGCGAAAACCATGGGCATAACTAGCAAACACCATCAACCATGTCTGCGGTGCATAACTTACCGCGAGTTTTGGCGAGACTTCGTCTGCGTCTAAATCCACCCCCGCCGCATTTTCAATCGCATAGTTGTCAAGGCGCAGTCCAGGCACAATAAAGAACTCACCGGGCAGGCCCGACACGCCGACGATGCGAATTTCGTCCTGTATAAAGACGCCCCAAAAATCGGTTTCCGCATCGGGAATACCCCCCGCCTCACCCTGAAAGCCACTGTTGTCGCTGCCCTCCTGATTCTCACGATAAAACTCAAAACCATAGTGAAAGGTTTGAGAAAAATCGCGCCCCAGACCGAATCGACTCTTGTTTTCTAGACTAAAACCGAGGCTATCGAGTTGTCGCGACATATCTCGAGCGCTATGGCGCTCGCTTTCTTCTATCTCGGTATTGGTGTAATAGACACGGCTCGTTAAAGCCAGCAGGTCGTTACCAGGCTCATCGTATAGATAACGCAGGCTGGCTGTCGTCGATGTCGTCGTTTTATCGTAAAGGTCCAGGCTACTTGAACTTTGCGGATTATTTGGCTCACGACTGTCATTTTGGTAGTGCTGTAAATCAATCTTGAACGTGCTCTGCGGTGTCAGTGAATATCCAAACTTAACAAGACCACTGATGACTTCATCATCGGCGGCCAGGTCACTACCATCACCCAGCGCAATATCACCCGAATTACGACTGACAATACTGGCCAGGGCATCGAATTGATCATTGCGCATAAAGCCCGTGGCCGATACCAACCATTCATTATTCACCGACTGGTTGGCGAGACTCATTGCTGCGCCACTGTTCTCACCCGGGGCTAATAAATCACTGGCACTGACAGTTTCAAAGGCGACGACACCCCCCAGCCCCCCAGCGCCGTACAAGGTCGAACTGGGGCCCCGTACTACTTCGATTTTTTTTAGTAGCGCAGGGTCGACAAAGAACTGGCCATCGTGGCCCGCTTCAAAGCGTTGCCGCACACCGTCAAGTAAAATAACAATGCCTTCAGTACTGTACCCGCGCAGTGCTATGTTCTGCCCATTGCGGCGCGCACTGCCATTGAATTCAACACCCGGCACATCGCGTAAAACATCTTTAATCCGCGAAGAAGCTGCCACAGCGGGTTCGTTAACATCGACTACCGTTACCATGGCCGGTAAGTCAAAGGCTTTATGTGCTGATTTTGTCGCCACCACGGACACGGTGTCCAGGGGCGAGATGACCGGGGATGCTTCTGCTGCCAGCGCAATGCTCGGCATAGCGAACACAGCTGTCAGGCTGCCCCCAAGCAGTAATTGCTGACGGATATTTAACGCTGAATTTTGACACGCACTTGACACGCTAGCCCTCTCCTAAAACAGTTTCAGCAGCAATGTTTGCTGTTGTTCGTTAACTGCCTGGCTAGATAAACGCTGTCTTAGCTGGGTGTTTTCTGGTTTTATTTAGTCAATATCAATTTATTTTTACTGGTGATGCGCAATTGATAAGACGCATTATCGTGACGAACCGTCAACACTTGGCTCTCGTCCATCAACGCGAGCGTGGTCACTGTGTTTTCAATGACGGGCACCATTCTTACGCTGGTCCCCCGTAATTGTTTCTCTTCTGGTGAACTCTGGTCCGACATTATTAGGCACAACCATAAATACGAATGAGAATTATTATCATTATAAAATATGAAGTCAAGCCCTTTCGCAAGAAAAGTCTTGTCATCAGAAAAAAGTCGCTAACGCAGTAATCCAGAAAACCCCTGCGCCAGCAAACCGGGGTGCAAAACGATAAGAGAAAATACATCACCACTTCCCTCTACAAAGGCTTAGCTTTTATCTACAATCTGACGATGGAAAATAACCTCTCGAGCCCTACCTTATCACCCACAAACCCCAGCGCTGGAAAACAGATTTTTAGCGTCAGCCAGCTCAATCGCCGCGCCCGGCAATTGCTGGAAACCCATCTTTCTTTGTTGTGGGTCGATGGTGAGGTCAGCAATCTATCGCGTCCTGCATCTGGGCATTGGTACTTCACCCTTAAAGACGACAAAGCGCAGATCCGCTGCGCGATGTTTCGCAACCGCAACCGTGACGTCAAATTTAAATTGGAAAGTGGTCAGCAAATTCTGATTCGAGGCCGTGTTGGACTCTATGAAAACCGAGGTGATTACCAACTCATTGCCGAGCATATCGAACCTGCGGGCCTCGGCGAGTTACAGCGCCGTTTTGAACGATTGAAAGAAAAACTTGCTGAACAGGGTTTGTTTTCTGCCACGCGTAAAAAAGAACTGCCACTCTTCCCCAGACATCTGGGTATTGTGACCTCGCCAACTGGTGCCGCGCTGAGGGATATTCTTCATGTTCTGAAACGTCGCTTTCCTTTACTACCCGTCACTATCTACCCCTGTGCAGTACAGGGCGATGCCAGTGTGACTGAAATCATTGCCGCTGTGCAAAAGGCCAACCAGCATGGTGAATGTGATCTATTAATTGTCAGCCGCGGCGGCGGCTCTATTGAGGACCTGTGGTCATTTAATGAGGAAGCTGTCGCCCTGGCCATCGCCGCTAGTCAAATACCGGTGATTTGCGGCGTCGGCCACGAGACCGACACCACCATCGCCGACTTTGTCGCCGACGCGCGCGCTCCCACACCCTCTGCGGCGGCCGAACTCGCCAGCCCGGATGGGGAAGAACTGTTACAGAACCTACAAGCCTATGACAATTGGTTTCGCCAGCGAGCCAGGCTCACGCTATCCAATGCACATCAACAACTCAATAGCCTGCGCAAACGCCTGCGCCACCCCAGTGATATTATTAACACCCATAGCCAACATCTCGATCACCTCGGCATTCGTTTGCACAAAGCAATGGAGCGCTGCCTGCACAATGTAGAGACCCGCTTACAACAGGTGCGGGCACGACACCAGGCTCAGACACCCCAACTGCGACTTTCACAACTAGCATTACAGCTAGGCTATCTAGAAGAAAGGCTGTCTAGCGCTATGGACAACACACTGGCAGACAAACGCCAGGGCATGTCTTCTGCTATGGCGTTACTCCAGACCGTCAGCCCCCTCAACACCCTAGAAAGAGGCTATGCCATCGTGCAAAATGCGCAGGGTCAGGTTATCAGCCATATTGGTGACGCACACGATAACGACAAGGTCGCCGTCACCCTGAGCGATGGCGTGCTGCATTGCCTGGTTGAAGAGACGGTTGAGGCCGCGAATCGAACACCCACTAACGACGATTAGCGACAAAATAGCAATGACACAGAAAAAAAGACGAGAGATTAGCCCCATGCGTATGCCTATCCACTCACGATTGAGCCTTAAAACACCCGCTATCTTGTTCTGTTCAGTTTTACTTTTACCCTTAAGCCTCAATGCCGCTGAACCAGTGCCAACACCCGAGGCATCTGTGCCAATAGAAAAATTCGGCGTATGGGATTTAACTGAACTGTATGTTGACGATGCCAGCTGGGAGGAGGATAAGGCTACGGTTGCCGATCAACTCGCCAACCTCGACAGTTGCCAGGGAAAACTGAGCAGTAGTGCCAAACGGCTTTCAAACTGCTTGACACTTAATTCAGACATTTATCGTACCTTAGCACGGCTATATACCTACAGCTTTCTCAATAAAGACACTGACTTGAGTAATTCACATCGCCGAGAACAGCATGCCCTGGTTGAAAATTTAATGACCCGTTATCAGGAAAGCAGCAGCTTTATAGCCCCAGAGCTCCTCGCCGTTGGTCAAGATCGGCTAGAAAAATTTCTCAGTGCAAAGGGCTTTTTTAGCGCGAATAATCTATTAGAAGATCATGATTTTTTTATCCGCAATATTCTTCGCCAGTCACCCCACGTCTTGTCAGAAAATGAAGAAAAGCTACTCGCCGCCGCAAGCAGCCCTCTCGCCACTGCTGCCGAAACCTACAGCATACTCACCAATGCCGAAATCCCGTGGCCAGAGCTGACATTACCCGACGATGAAACTATCACTCTAAATCCGGCTGCTTACACCCTTTACCGTGCTAACGCCTCGCGAGAGCTACGCAAACAAGTCTTCGACCAGTTTTTTGGTCGCTACCAAAATTACGCGCAGACGCTCGCCGTGACCTTGGAGGGACAGGTAAAAGCCCACATATTTGAAGCCAAAGCTCGCAACTATTCATCCGCACTTACGCAAGCATTAGCCGCCGATAACATTCCTGAGCAGGTTTATCTATCGCTGGTCTCGACTGTGAATGACAACCTCAGTTCACTGCATCGCTACCTGGCCCTACGCGCCAAATTAATGGGTATTGAAGACGCCGGTTATTACGACGTTTACCCCCCCGTTAGCGCCATCGACAAGTCCTACACTATTGCCACATCCCAGCAAACACTCACCCTGGCCCTGGCACCGTTGGGGGAGGATTACCAAAACATACAGCAGCAAGCCGCAATGCAGAGCTGGGTGCATGCCTACCCGGCGCCCGGCAAACGCAGTGGCGCTTATATGATGGGGGCCGCCTACGATGTGCACCCCTATCTACTGCTTAATCACAACGACGACTTTGATTCCCTCTCGACCTACGCCCATGAGTGGGGACACGCCATGCACTCCCTGCTCGCCAATCAAAGCCAGCCTTTTTCCAAGGCCGGATATGCCACCTTTATCGCCGAGATAGCAGCTATTAGCCATCAAGTGCTATTGATGGACTATCTACAGGATAATGCCGGAAGCAAAGAGGAAAAATTATTTTATCTACTGCAGGAATTGCAAAATTTGCGCGGTACTTTTTTTCGCCAGACTCAATTTGCCGAATTTGAACTGGCTATTCATCAGCGGGTAGAAAACGGCGAGGCCTTATCCGCCGATACACTTAACACCCTCTACGGCGACCTGCTAAAACGTTACTACGGTCACGTCGAAGGCGTCATGAATATCGACCAGCAATACACCGTCGAATGGGCCTATGTTCCCCACTTCTACCGCAACTTTTACGTCTATCAATACGCCACCTCCATTTCGGCGGCTTATTATTTGATGGAAAAAGTACAGAGTGGTGACGAGAAAGAAAGGGAGAATTATTTAGCAATACTGCGCGCTGGTGGCTCTGACTACCCCTACGACATTCTTAAAAAGGCCGGTGTCGATATGGCTTCGCCCGAGGTTTATGCGGCGGTGATTCGACGCTTTGAGCAGGTGATGGATGAGGTGGAAGAGCTAGTTATGAAATAAAAACGGGGATGTCAGATGCGGTAATTCCAAGCTCATCAATTAGTGAAAGTAATTCTATACAGGAGAACCTAGCTAAGCAGGATATCTAAAAAATGCTCACTTTTTCAAGCCGCCGCAGCTATCTACTAGAGTTGCAATATGGCCAAAACATTATGGTTGAAAGTTCAAGTACATCCAACTTTGTTGCACCTCGCGACAACTGAATTTTTCCTGAAGTTTTGGGTATCTCCCCTGATATGACCATATGCATCAATTTCGCTCTCAGGGTCCAACTTTGATTCCCTAACTTCCTTCACCCCACACAACACGACTGATGTTGACCCAACCTTAAAATCAATATTCTTTTTCCCTGCAACAGGAAAGTCTCGTCGATAAAATATTTTGTGCTTATCTAAGTACTGAGAAAATAAGCCCTCAGAAACTTTTGCGTCGAATGTGTTTATTCCTACTTTGGGAATGATAAAACAGAACTACCCTTCAGCTACCGCAAAGGCCTATCTTTCTTCCCACGCATTAAATGACGTTTTTTACCCGTCTGCTTGGCAGCTGCTTTTTTTCGCCCGGCATAGGGGTTGTCGCCGGAGCGCAGTTCTATACGTATCGGCGTGCCGTGGAGATCGAGGGCGCGGCGGAAGGTTTTTTCGAGAAAGCGTTTGTAGTGGGCAGGTACGGATTCCGTCTGCGTACCGTGAATAACGATGACCGGTGGATTTCGCCCCCCAGCGTGGGCATAGCGCAGTTTAATGCGGCGGCCATTGACCATCGGCGGGGCGTGGTCGCTAACGGCATCTTCTAACACCTGGGTGAGGCGGTTGGTGCTGAGGCTGTCGGTCGCCGAGTGGTAGGCTTTTTCTACGGATTTATAAAGGTGGCCAACGCCGGTGCCGTGGAGAGCAGAAATAAAATGGATGTCGGCGAATTCCGCGAAACGCAGACGGCGTTTGAGTTCTTTTTTCAACCACTCGCGCTCACCGTCTTCCAGACCGTCCCATTTATTGACAGCAACCACCAGGGCACGACCTGCATCGATAGCAGCCCCCATTAAATGCATGTCTTGCTCAACCAGGCCTTCATGGGCGTCGATCAATAAAATGACCACGTTGGCGTCGTCTATGGCCTGCAGGGTTTTGACGATGGAAAATTTCTCAACGCTTAGTGAGACGTTTTTACGGCGTCGCACCCCGGCAGTATCAATCAAGGTGTACTGCTTGCCATTGCGCTCGTATTCAATATAAATACTGTCGCGGGTGGTACCCGGTTCGTCATAAACGACGACTCGTTGCTCACCGAGCAAGCGATTAACCAAGGTGGACTTGCCAACATTGGGACGACCGACCACGGCCATTTTAATACCAGTCGCAAGTTTGTTATTACCCTCGACATTTTTCGGGAAACGCTCTAAGGCTGTCACCATGAGGGTTTTCACCCCCCGTCCGTGGGTGGCGGTCGTCGGATAAACATCGCCGATGCCCAGACGGTAAAAATCTGCCAGGGCAACATCGGGATCAACACCGTCAATTTTATTCACGACAAGCATGACCGGCAGGGATTTTTGACGTAGGCGTCGGGCAATAGCTTCATCAACTGGGGTCAAACCAGCGCGGGCGTCGACGATGAAGAAAATTAAATCGGCCTCTTCCATCGCCTGCTCGGACTGCCGGGCCATGGCCGAGTCGATACCTTCTTCTTCACCGGTAATACCACCGGTATCGACCACCATGTAGCGCTGCTCGTCAATTTCCCCCTCACCAAATTTTCGATCACGGGTGAGGCCAGAGTAGTTAGCGACCAGCGCGTCACGGCTGCGGGTGAGCCGATTAAACAGAGTGGATTTACCGACGTTGGGTCGTCCGACAAGTGCGATTACAGGTAACATAAGCCGTGACTTTCAGAAAAATAAAAAGGGTTCAGAATTAAGGCAAGAAGCCCGGGCTCTATACGCCCAGGCTCTAATTCTGACTAAAGGGCCGCTATTTTACACGAATTGTTGGTGTCGTAGGGCCAAAGGATGTTGCTGTGTATTGACCTGAAGACAGCTAAGGAGCTATTCCTTTTCCTGTAACTGATAGGCTGTGAGATCGTCGTTGTTATCCTGGACAAAAATAGTCTCGCCATCGGTGACCATCGCTACGCTTACCCCATCACCGTCGACTTTAACACGACCAACAATAGACCCATCTGTTTGCGATAAAGCATGAAGATAGCCTTCTCCATCGGCTACCAGTAGATAGCTGCCCACTGCCAGTGGTGGTGTCAGGCTGCGCCGCAATAAATCGCTATTCGTCCATTCAGCACGCCCGCCTGATGACCTCAAACGCAAAACCTGATCCTGAGTATCAACAACAAATAAGCGCCCTCTGGCAAAAGCGGGAGGGTGGTAACTGGAGCTTTTTTGCGCCCAAAGTTCACGGCCCGTACCACGGCTGAATGCGCCGGCACGACCCTGATAACTAGTGGCGTAAACCACGCCGTCACCCATAACCGGGCTATTGACGTCGACCATTTTCTCTAACTCGGTTTTGCCCTCTCCAGTTGCCAACTTAGCCTCCCAGAGGAGAGCTCCCGTCGCCGAGTTAAGTGCAACCAGCTTGCCGCTAGCAAATCCCGTGATCACCAGACGTTCAGTCATCAAAGGGGCTGCTGTGCCCCTGAGCGTCAGTACGGGGACTTCAACAATATAGCGCCAGACCTCTTCACCACTGGCCACAGACAGACCATAAACTATCCCATCCTGCGTTTGAGCAACCAGCATCTCGCCAAACGCAGTGGGTGCCGAAAGAATTTCACTGCTCAAGCTGACTCGCCAGAGCTCTTCACCCGTCATTGCGTCGAGGGCGATGAGTTCACCCTTTGAGGTACCCACGGCGACCAACCCTGCGCCAACGCCCACGCCACCGGTAAGCGGCGAATCTAGATCCGTGCGCCACAGGCGTTTACCGTTATCTATAGACCAGGCACTGATTCGGCCCTGGTTGCTAGCCGCATACACATAACCATCAAATAATGCCGGATGTAGTGTTGGCAGATAAACTTCTTCACTGCTACCAATCGATTTGCGCCAGATTTTTTTGATGTTGACCGTAGCGTCGATGGATTCTAGATCTTTCGGTTCAATCTCAGCTTGTTCTTCTTCGTCAGTGTCGTCAAAGGCATCGTCATCAAAACTCGTTGCTTCACTCACTTCAGCTTGCCCAGCATCCCCTTTGTTCTCATCATTCCAGAGCCAGCTACAGCCGCTCAAAAACAAGGCACAGACTAAAACGCAGACTAGGCGGTTCATGTATCTTTCTCACTGGTGGCGTCAATAACGTTGGCGGAGCCGGGTAAAACCTGATTAAGCTTAAGTTCCAGTAAGGCTTTCTGTCGCTGATCAGCCTCGCTAAGGGCATCGAGTGCACTCTGATAAGCAGCACGAGATGCCGACTGATCACCGGCAAGCCAGTGTATGTCACCACGCAACTCTGCAACGCTCGCCAATATCGCCGCCGGCATATCGCCTTCGAGCAGCTCTAAGGCTTGTGGGTAATTCTTTCTACCCATTTCCAGGCGAGCCAGGCGCATACGCGCAATGTAAGACAGCTCTTCACCTTCGGTGTTTTCAAGCACTGTTTGCAATTCACGAGCCGCATCGTCGAAGCGCTTCTCGGCCACGGCGAGCTTTGCTAATAGCAGACCAGCATAGTGGGCATATTGAGTATTTGCATAGTCGTTTTTCAAAACTTGTGATTTTTCGACCATGGCTTCGCGCTGCTCGTCGAGCAGGGAGCTTAGGGGCGCCAGAGAGGCAATGTCCATCATTTCAATATAAATCAGGGAGCCCATTTCGGCCTTCGCTTTTTTATTAACCTGCCACTGTTGCCAGGCGTACCAGCCACCCACAGCAAGGACGACCAGCAGCACCAGCTGCATGCCGTTTTCCTTCCACCACTGCTTCAAAGATTCGAATTGTTGTTCGTCGGTAAGATGCTCAGCCACAATTTATTTCCATAACATTTTCAATTTGCACGACAGCCCACAATAAAGAGCGCTGTATTTTGTTGGATTCGACAATGCTTAAGTACAAAATACTTCGAAGGCGCACTTTCAGGTCTTACTTAAGAGCACAACCGCTTCATCCAGAGAAACTGTCACCTGATCTTTACTCTGCCGTAAGTACTTGATACTTAGAGTGCCTGCCGACGCTTCATCTTCGCCCACAATCAAGGCAATGTCAGCACCACTACGATCAGCTTTTTTCAATTGGCTTTTGAAACTGCCACCACCGCAATGATTCTGCAAGCGCAATTGGGGGCACTTTGTTCGTAACGCTTCACTCACCAGCAATGCCGTCGCAGAAACATCTCCGACCGCCACCAGATAGGCATCCAAATGTCGGCCGACACTATCAGGCACAGCTCCAACGGCGTCAAGTAACAAGGCTAATCGCTCTTCGCCAAGACCAAAGCCTACAGCGGGTATCGGTTTGCCGCCGAGTTGTTCAACCAGGCCATCGTAACGCCCGCCAGCACACACGGTGCCCTGAGCACCCAGTGCATCTGTTACCCATTCAAAAACCGTTTTACCGTAGTAATCAAGACCTCGTACCAGCTTATGGTTGATGTCATAAGCGACACCTGCGCTATCAAGCAAATCGCACAACTGCTGGAAATGGTCTTGTGATTCCTCATTGAGGAACTCATCAAGCTTCGGCGCGTCAGCCAAAATGTCCTGGGTTTGTGGGCTTTTACTGTCGAGGATACGCAGGGGATTGCTGCCGAGGCGACGCTGGCTATCTTCATCGAGCTGCTCTTTATAGGCGCTTAAGTAAAGAACCAGGGCCTCTTTATAGCTAGCCCGACAAGCTACACTGCCCAGTGAATTAAGTTGTAAAGTGAGATGCTCGCTAATACCCAGCTCGCGCCACAGGCGCGCGGTCATGATTAACAGCTCCGCATCAATGTCCGGCCCCTGCAAGCCAAAGACCTCCGCACCGAACTGGTGGAACTGCCGTAGTCGGCCCTTTTGTGGACGCTCGTAGCGAAACATCGGACCGCGATACCACAGGCGTTGCACTTGATTGTAAAGCAAGCCATTTTGCTCGCTGGCGCGCACGCAACCCGCTGTGCCTTCAGGACGTAAGGTGACGCTTTCGTCATTGCGATCGGCAAAGGTGTACATTTCTTTCTCGACGATATCTGTGACCTCGCCGATGGAACGCTTAAATAACTCGGTACTTTCAAGGATGGGAAAACGAATCTCGCGGTAGCCGTAACTCTGTAACACCGTGAGGATTTTATCTTCGAGGTATTGCCAAAGTGCTGATTGCTCGGGGAGCAAATCGCTCATGCCCCGCAGGGACTGTATTTTACTCAAGGTGGCGGCTCTCTTTTTCGTCGCTATCAGTTAATCGTAGATTTAGTTGCAGGTTTAATTGTTCTTTTGATCAGAAGCCGCGATATCGCTGGCGATCACCTGTTCACGAGCCAGGGATTTTTCTTTTGCCTTGGCGCGAATGGCACGTTCAAGATCTTCGACCAGATTGTCCGGTTTAATTTTAGTAAACGGTTTACCATCAATATAAAGTAAATTTTGCGGGGAACCCCCTGTCAAGCCCATATCGGCCACTTTGGCCTCACCCGGCCCATTGACGATACAGCCTATGACGGCGACATCCATCGGCACGCGAACATCATCCAGTCGGTTTTCGAGAGCTTCCATGGTTTTAATGACATCAAAATTTTGTCGTGAACAACTGGGACAGGCAATAAAGTTAATACCTTTACTGCGCAATCGTAAGCTTTTCAACAAATCCCAACCCACTTTTATTTCCTCAACCGGGTCGGCTGCTAACGAGACCCGCAGCGTGTCACCAATGCCGTCCAGCAGTAAAGCGCCAATGCCCACAGCCGACTTTACCGTACCCGCACGTAAACCACCGGCCTCCGTTATGCCTAAATGCAAGGGGCAATCGGTTTGATCGGCAATCAATCGATAGGCGGCCAGGGTCATAAATATATCCGAGGCTTTAAGGCTTAATTTAAAGTTATCGAAATTCATTTTATCGAGGATATCGATATGGCGCAGGGCCGATTCAACCATGGCCTCAGGAGTCGGCTCACCGTATTTACGCTGCAACTCTTTGCCCAGTGAACCAGCATTAACCCCAATACGAATGGGAATATTCAAGTCTCGCGCTTTTTCCACCACCGCCCGGACTCTCTCATCACGACCAATATTACCGGGGTTAATACGCAGACAATCAACGCCGAGATCAGCCACTTTAAGGGCGATTTTGTGGTCAAAATGAATATCTGCAACCAGTGGTACTGTCACTTGCTGGCGAATCATGCCAAAGGCATCAGCAGCGTCCAGGGTGGGTACAGACACACGGACAATATCGGCACCAGCATCGACAATTCGCTGTATTTGAGCGACCGTGGCAGACACATCACAGGTATCAGTATTCGTCATACTTTGAATAGCGATCGGTGCATCACCGCCAACGGCAATATCGCCGACCATTACCTGGCGGCTCTTGCGCCGTCGAATAGGATTTTCTGCAAACATCTTAATTAATACTCTATACAGCGTTTATAAACGCCAATCGCAGAGAAAATGAACCGCTGGACACAGGGCAAACCCAACGAAACCATTAACAGGAACTCACGGGATTTTTGAAACATCTTTTTTATACTCTAGTGTGTCTCCGGCATCGGTGGACAAGCTCCCTATATCTTTTTTCTGTGCTATCAACCATTCCTTGTATTCAAGGGTTTCCTTAGAATAAGGAAACATATTCCTTAAAGCCAAGGCCTTGCTCGCTACACCGTTTTTATTGCCAAAAACATGCTCAAGACGAACAGCTAGCCAAAGCGCTCTGGGAGAGGGTTTACTTAGCGTTTCATAGCGTTCAAGGTAACGCTTAGCTTTGGGGTAGTCACCCGATTTAAAATAAACATCGGCGAGTTCAAGAAATGGCCCTGACAGATCGGGGTTTAATTTAATCGCTTTTTCCCAAGCCTCCTGTGCTTCATCAGGCTTCTTTAACTGTTTTGCAATTTGGCCAATATTAAATAAGACATTAGCGCGACGCGGGTAATTGATGTCCTCTGCAGCAATTAAAAACTGTTGCTCTGCATCTTCGTAACGCTGCTGGCGAAACAGAAAAACGCCATAATTACTCCGTACGCGAGTCAGCTCAGGCTCAAAATTAATGGCTTTCTTAAAATGCTCCTCAGCTAGTGCATTTTCATCTTCGAGCTGAAAAATCAAAGCAAGCCCATTGTGGGCCGATGCAGAAGTCTCATCCCTCTCCAATGCTTTCATTAAGTTAGCCCGGGACCGCTGTCTGTCACCCCGGCGTAAATAGCCTAGCCCCAGCTGGACATAGTTTTCAGCAGCTTCCTCTTGCTTATCGCGTTTTTTATCATGCCGTTTAGCAGATTTTTCACTTCCCGAACTGGAGCCAATGGTTTTTGTGTAATCCATTTCCGTAACAGTACAGGCAGCACACAAGACCATAGCAATGGCCAAGCTGAAACTCGTCACCCGTTGACCTGTCATTTCAATTCCACTTTTAACGCAGCGACAGACAAGAATTCAACCGGGAATAATGCGTATTGCTTCAAGACCTTGCTCCTGCCGATAGCGCTGACTACGTTTTGTTCTGTCATTAACCTGTCCTGCTAGCTGTCCACAGGCGGCGTCGATATCATCGCCACGTGTAGTTCTCAGCGTCACAGTGTAACCCGCTTCAATAAGGATATCGCGAAAACGGTAGAGGGCATTATTCGACACCCGCTGGTAATCGGACTGATCAAAGGGATTAAAGGGAATAAGGTTAATTTTACAGGGGGTATCGACCAGCAAAGCAGCCAGTTCTCGAGCGTGTTCCGGACGATCGTTCACCTCACGAATCAAGGTGTATTCAAGAGTGATTTTACGCCGTTTGTCGGGCAGTTTGGCGAGATAACCCTGCGCTGAGCGTAGTAGCTCTGCAATAGGATATTTGCGGTTAAGAGGCACCAATTGGTTACGCAACTCATCGTTAGGCGCGTGCAGAGAGATCGCCAGCGATACATCAGTGACATCACCCAGCCTGTCGAGAGCGGGAACGACACCCGCTGTACTGAGGGTCACGCGTCGCTTGGACAAGCCATAGGCGCAATCGTGCATCATCAGGTTCATAGCATCAACGACATTGTCGAAATTGAGCAGGGGCTCGCCCATGCCCATCAGCACGACATTGCTAATGATGCGATCTTTTGTGGGATCAAGGGAATCCATAGACTTTGCCGCAATCCATAGCTGGCCGATGATTTCGGCGGCACTGAGATCGCGATTAAAGCCCTGTTTACCCGTGGAGCAAAAACTACAATCCAGAGAACAGCCAATTTGGGAGGACACACACAGCGTACCGCGATTGCCTTCGGGAATGTAAACCATCTCAATACAACTACCCCCGGCAACTTTCACCAACCATTTTCGAGTACCGTCTTCGGAGGTTTGCTCACTGACCAACTCCGGCAAGTTAATCTCCGCCAGATCAGCGAGCTTAGCGCGCAGAGCTTTCGACAGGTCGGACATCGCATCGAAATCGATCACCCCACGCTGGTGCATCCACTGCATTACCTGTTTAACACGAAAGCGCTTCTCTCCCAGCGATTCAAAAAACGCGGTGAGTTTTTGCTCACTCATGCCAAGCAGGTTAACTTTTTCCACACTCTGGCTGACATTCTGTTCGTCATCGAGTACTGCCACATCAGGCATCGCGTTTTTTGTCATCATTTCTCTCTGCGTTCGTCGTCGTTGCTCGGAAGCAACATTAGCGGGGGCAGATTTCTCCGGCTTCAAAGAAGTAGGCAATTTCTCGTTCAGCAGAAGCTGGTGAGTCAGAACCGTGTACGGCATTAGCGTCGATAGTCTCGGCAAAATCCGCACGAATAGTGCCAGCATCAGCTTCTTCAGGGTTCGTTGCACCCATCAGATCACGGTTCAGAGCAATTGCATTTTCGCCTTCGAGCACCTGTACAACGACAGGGCCAGAGGTCATAAAGCCGACTAAATCGCCGAAAAAAGGACGTTCTTTATGTTCGGCATAAAAGCCACCGGCTTTTTCTTCAGACAGCTGCATCAGCTTAGCACCAACGATCTTCAGTCCAGCTTTCTCAAAACGGGCGATAATTTCGCCAATCACATTTTTTGCAACAGCGTCAGGTTTGATAATGGATAGCGTGCGCTCAATTGCCATGAATTCTTAACTCCAGAATGTAACTTCCGCCATCAGCGGCAGAAATAAAAGGGATGGCATTTTACTCTTAGAGACAAGGGCTTACAAGAAAGCGATTGGGCTCAAGCTGCCAATAGTGAACGAAACTGCTCGACCGGAACCGGCATGCTGAAATATGCCCCCTGATAGGTATCGCAACCGACGGTACGCAGCACCTCCAAGGAGTCAAGGTCTTCAACACCTTCGGCCGTGACTTCCAAGCCGTACTGGCGGGAAACGGCGAGAATGGCCTCAACAACACCACGACTATCGGGGTCACTGTGGATATTGCGGATAAACTCCCGATCGATTTTCAGCAAATCAAAGGGCAAGCGCTTAAGGTGAACCATTGACAAATAACCGATACCGAAATCATCAATGGAAAATTTCGAGCCCAGGGCTTTTATTTGCTTCATTTTTTGGATCACCTCATCAATATTTTCAATGATAAGATTTTCTGTTACTTCAAAATTGAGGCATCCGGGGTCGATCTCATAACTGCGCAGGCTGTGTTCTATTACCTCGAATAGCGCTGGGTCGTTGAACTGCCGAGGACTGATATTAATGCTCATTTGCATGCTGTCTCCCCAAAGCCCCTCATCGATGAAACTGCGCACATATTCACAAGCGGTACGGATAACCCAGTGGCCGACATCAACGATCAGGCCGGAAGCCTCGAGCAAGGGAATAAATTCCGCAGGCATATTCGTCACTCGGTCGGTATTAATCCAGCGCAGCAAAGCTTCGCAGCCGACAACGCGCCCGTTGCCAATGGCGATTTTCGGCTGCACATAGAGAACAAACTCTTGATTATCGAGTGCCTTGCGCAAGCGTGTATTCATGCCGATATGCTGCTGGGCTTTGTCACCAATACTGCGGTCGTAAAAAGCAATACCATTACGGCCTTTACGCTTAGCCTCATGCATTGCCATTTCGGCATATTGCAGGGCGCGTTGACTTGAGAGACCATCCTCTTCAAGTAAAGCAATGCCCGTGCTGGCGGTGAGTGTGAAATCATTCTCGCCATCCGTAATTGGCCGTAATATCGCCGCCTGGACCTTTTCTGCCATACTCCGACCAGTCGCCATCGCCTGTCTTGAGTTATCACCGAGATACTGGAGCAGTAATACAAATTCATCACCACTGATTCGCGCCAACAACATATTTTCATCAACGAGAGTGGCTAAAATGCGACCGACTTTAAACAGCACACGATCGCCAACGTCGTGACCCCAGGAATCGTTAATATTCTTAAACTGATCGAGGTCGATGAGTAACAGCGCCGTCAGCTGCACTTCACCGCCAGCACCGGCCAAGCAATCACCCAATCTTTCTAGTAACAATTGGCGGTTAGGTAACTGGGTTAAAGCATCAAAATACATAGCCCGATCAAGGTCGGGATTGAGGGGGTGGTGAGGGGCATAAATATCCCGGCCGGCAAGCTTTTCCAACACCACTGAACGACTATCAAGCTGGTCCGGCGCAAAGGCCTTTTTAATCACCGTTTTGAGCGCCTGGTCTTGCGTGTAAGCGGCTGAGGCTGGTTCCGCTGATGGCTCTTGTACGACAGATGGTTCTTGTTCCACGGATGGCTTTGGTTGCGCTGATGACTTTTGTTGCGTTGATGGCTCTTCTTTAACAAGAACTTCCTGGGCCATCACAATAGCTCTGTCACCACCTTCCTCGACATGATCTCGTGAAACGATCTCAGCACCAACGCTGGCACCAATAATCGGCGCCACGCCTTCTACCGCGACAGTCTTCATTGTTTCACTTATCGCCTGGACACCGGATTCGGGCAATTTGGTCTGAGCTAGAGTGCTGTTTTTCTGCTCAAGCAACGTGACGATGATTTCATTGGCGGCCTTAGCCGTAATATAAATATCGAATGCGAGATTCTTTTCATTGCGACCAAAACCCGGATGCCATTCTAAACGCTCAACACCCTCTTCCAGAGCCATATTCACCTGTTGTTTGAGAGCAACCAGAGCCAGGGGCTCATCAAGCCGGTTTTCTTGCAGGCAAGAACCGAGCAAAGCGCGACGCTCGCAAGTAAGAATTTTTTCAGCGCAAGGATTACATTCGACACAAACACCATAAACAAAAATCAGGGTGCCGAAGGGAGAATGCTCAAAGAGAGATTGATAGAGTTCTAATTTATAATTATTAGTTGGCGGACTCGACACAAAACCCATAGCTATCTACCGTCAGTAAAAACCATTTTTTTAGTGCGGCAGTTTGCCAGCAGTCCTAGTCTATCCCACCTCATCCATCCATGCCATTTGTATAGCTTCGAGCACCTTTTCACCACAGCGGTCAGGGTCATCATCGAAACCCGGCAAGCCCATGACCTTGGCTCGTAAATCGACAAAATTAATCGTTGCTGGATTCGTATCAGGCCAGGCTTCGCTGAGCTCAATGGCAATATCACGCACATCGACCCACTTAAATTGCATTTTTATCCCCTTCTCTGCAGCTTCATTCTTAAATCCTTAATGCCGCTCCGACACCATGTTGAGCGTGTATTTAGGGATTTCCACCACCAAATCATTATCCGTCAGCACAACCTGACAACTCAAACGAGAATCGGGATCAACACCCCAGGCCTTATCCAGTAAATCTTCTTCCAGATCATCAGCTGGCTCGAGGTGCTCAAAACCCTCACGCACATAGACGTGGCAAGTGGTACAGGCGGCCGCCATTTCACAGGCATGCTCAATCTCCACGCCATTGCGCAAGGCTGCCGAGCAAATTGACTCCCCCCTCTCGGCCTCAATCACCACACCTTCAGGGCAAACCTCATGATGGGGTAGAAATACAATTTTTGCCATTTATCGATTTACCTATTGGTTTTCTTTCTCAAATTCTTCTAAACGATGCCCCGACAGAGCACCTTTAATCGCCAGATCCATACGCCGAGCAGCAAAGTCTTCACTGAGTTTTGCAACGCTTTCGATTTGACGCTGCAGTTCACGATGATCACTGCTCACCTTACGTGACTGCTCCAGTTCACCAACAGCCTGATTCAAACAATTCAAAGCGTTCTCATCCAGTAAGCGTTCACCATCGTGTAACAACGCTGCACTAATATCTTCAATTAAACGGTCCGCTTCCACCTGTTGTTCCCTCAAGGCACGGGCTCTCATATCGTCATTCGCGTGAGCAAAAGAATCGAGTAACATTTGACTCACTTCTTCATCATCAAGGCCGTAAGAGGGCTTGACTTCAATTCGTGCTTGCACGCCACTATTGACTTCTTCGGCAGTAACATTGAGTAAGCCATCAGCATCAACCTGGAAGGTAATACGTATTTTCGCCGCCCCGGCGGCCATCGGTGGAATATCGTGCAGCTCGAAGCGGGCCAGAGAACGGCAATCACTGACCAACTCACGCTCACCTTGAACAATGTGCACCGCAAGCGCCGTTTGACCATCTTTAAATGTGGTAAATTCCTGAGCTTTGGCAACCGGTATAGTGGTGTTGCGGTGAATAATTTTTTCCACCAACCCCCCCATCGTTTCAAGTCCCAAAGACAGAGGAATGACGTCGAGCAATAGCATTTCGTCGCCGGGCTTATTGCCCACCAGCACGTCGGCCTGCAAGGCGGCGCCAACGGCAACCACCGTGTCCGGATCGATACTCACTAAAGGTGGACGACCGAAAAGTTGCTCAACTTTTTCACGAACTCGCGGCATACGGGTCGACCCCCCCACCATCACTACGTCAACGATCTCAGCGGCACTGACACCGGCATCACGTAGAGTTCGCTTACAAGCCCGCAGAGTTTTGTCGATTAAACCATCGACCGCGCGATGCAACTGAGATTGGCCAAGCTCGCCCTGCCAATCTTCAAAAATGACCGTCACTGTATCCGCTTGCGACAAACGCTCTTTTGCATCACGGGCAACATCGAGTAAGTTGCGCTGTTGCGCAGCGTTGACAGTAATAGGTAAACCCACCTGCTCGCGTATCCAGGCAGCTATCGCCGCATCAAAATCATCACCACCGAGAGCCGAATCGCCGCCCGTGGCCAGGACTTCGAACACACCTCGCGACAGACGCAAAATAGAGATATCAAAAGTGCCCCCACCCAGGTCGAACACAGCAATCAACCCGGCGTCATTCTTATCCAGGCCGTAGGCGATGGCTGCCGCCGTGGGCTCGCTGAGTAGGCGGAGTACTTTAATCCCTGCTAGAGTCGCAGCATCTTTGGTAGCCTGACGTTGAGCATCATCAAAATAGGCAGGTACGGTGATGACTGCACCATCAAGAGGGCCATCAAGCGCTTGCTCAGCGCGGCGATTGACAACTTTTAAAATCTCAGCAGAAGCTTCTACAGGGCTGATATTTCCGGCACGTGTAACGAAACGAACCATGCCCTCACCCGTGGCAAAGTCATAAACACTCTCATCGATAGTTTCGCGACCCCGGCCCATAAATCGCTTCGCGGAAACAATGCTGTTCTTTGGGTCACTACTGGCCATTGCTTTCGCAGCGCCGCCCACCGTAATGCCTTCTTCACTATAGCGAACGACAGACGGCAGCAATACTGCCCCCAAAGCGTCAGACAAAGGTTCAGCACTACCACTGCGCACTGTTGCCACGAGAGTATTGGTCGTTCCCAAATCAATACCGACACCACGACGCTGCTGATGGGGTTCGGGTGACTGACCGGGTTCAGAAATTTGCAAGAGTGCCAAGGAAATTACCTATAGAAGATGTTAATGACTTTCAGTGGGCAGCGTAGGCGCTAAGCTTCTTCCAAAGACTCTTCCAGCGCATCAACTTCCAGCTGTAACTTACTGTAAAATTGCATTTTAACCAGTGTCTGAGCCGCGTCGTCGAAAGCTTTCTGGCCGTATTGGCTACCAAACTGTTCCTGCAACGAGTCCAACTGTTTAGTCACTTCAGTAGCGACAATCTCCAGCTCAGCAAAAGGCTCAGCCGCAGTGGCAACGGTTCCTAGTTGCTCACGCAGCTGCATTTGCGACATTAAAAAAGTCATATCACTGACGGTCGTGTTCTCACCGGAACTATCCAGACCACGCAATTTCAATAAATAAGCCGCTCGCAACAACGGTGAGCGCAAAGTCTCATAGGCTTGATTAACTGCTGAGGCCATCTGCACAGCCAGACGCTGCTCTTGAACAGACTTAGCGGCAAAACGATCGGGATGGAACTGACGTTGCAGCTTAAGGTAGTTCTCACTCAAGACAGTGCCATCGACATCATACGTTTGCGGCAACTGCATGATGTGAAAATAGTCGTCGCTTAACTTCATGTATTGACTACCTGCAACGACATTGCTTAAGAAACATTAAATATTAAAGCTCTCACCACAACCACACTCATCTTTCACATTCGGGTTGTTGAATTGAAAACCTTCGTTGAGACCTTCTTTAACAAAATCCAGCTCAGTGCCTTCAAGATAAAGCAGGCTTTTCGGATCGACAAAAAGTTTGACATCGCCAGCGGGAAAGACCGCATCAGCTGGATCCGCCTCGTCGACAAACTCCAGCACATAGGACATGCCTGAGCAACCGTTAGTCCGCACGCCCAGACGAATACCCTGCCCTTTACCCCTGTTTTTCAAGTGGTTGGCAACATGCTCTTGAGCTGCTTCACTCATTGATATAGCCATCTACTATCTCCTTTACTGCTACGTTAGCTAGTTCAGTCTTCACCGCGTTTTTTGCGAATATCCTGAATAGCCGCCTGAATGGCATCTTCTGCCAGTACTGAACAGTGGATCTTCACCGGTGGCAAAGCCAACTCTTCAGCGATTTCAGAATTTTTAATTTTGGCCGCATCTTCCAGGGTCTTGCCCTTAACCCATTCGGTGAGCAAGGAACTTGACGCTATTGCCGAACCGCAACCATAGGTTTTAAATTTAGCATCTTCAATCACACCGTCATCACTAATCTGAATTTGCAGGCGCATCACATCACCACAGGCTGGCGCCCCCACCATACCAGTACCCACATTCAATGCACTATCGTCCAGCACACCGACATTACGGGGGTTGTCATAATGATCGAGAACTTTCTCACTATAAGCCATAACTCACTTCCTCCAAATAGAGCTTGATCTCATCAAGCCCTTAAAACGATTAGTAAAAACCAGGCTTAATGGGCAGCCCATTGCACCGTGCTTAAGTCGACACCTGCCTTGTGCATATCCCAAAGCGGTGATAGTTCCCTTAGCTTAGTGACCGCCGTGAGCACTTTTTCGATGGTGTAATCCACTTCTTCTTCCGTCGTAAAACGACCGATACTAAAGCGGATAGAGCTATGTGCCAGCTCATCCTCAAGACCCAAGGCTCGGAGTACATAAGAGGGCTCAAGGCTGGCCGAGGTACACGCGGAACCTGATGAAACGGCCAGATCTTTTAGTGCCATAATCAGTGATTCGCCCTCGACAAAGGCAAAACTAACATTGAGATTGCCGGCCACATGCTGATCGAGTGTACCGTTGAGATGAACTTGTTCCATATCGTTAAAACCCGCCCATAGACGATTGCGAAGGGCGAGGATGCGGGCATTCTCTGCCTCCATCTCTTCGTGGGCAATGCGGAAGGCTTCACCCATACCGACGATTTGATGGGTCGGTAAAGTGCCTGAACGCATACCCCGCTCGTGACCACCGCCATGCATTTGCGCTTCGATACGAACCCGTGGTTTACGACGCACGTAGAGAGCTCCCATGCCTTTGGGACCGTAAATTTTATGTGCGGAGAAAGACATTAAATCAACTTTCATTTCGGCCATATCGATCTTAATCTTGCCCGCACTTTGCGCGGCATCAACATGGAAAAAGACACCGCGCTGACGACAAATCTCACCAATCGCGGCAATATCAGTAATAGTGCCAATTTCGTTATTAACGTGCATCAGTGATACCAGAGTGGTGTCGTCACGAATCGCATCAGCGACAGCTTGGGGCTCGATCAAACCATTGGCGCAGGGGTCGAGATAGGTGATCTCGTAGCCTTCACGCTCCAGCTGTCGACAGCTATCAAGAACCGCTTTATGCTCGATTTTGGAAGTAACGATATGCTTACCCTTGCGCTCATTGAAATGAGCACAGCCCTTAATCGCGAGATTGTCAGATTCGGTAGCGCCCGATGTCCAGACGATTTCCCGAGGATCAGCATTGATGAGAGTGGCGACTTGTTGACGAGATTCCTCAACCGCCGCCTCGGCTTGCCAACCAAAAGAATGGGAGCGCGAGGCAGCATTGCCAAACACACCGTCCATGGTCAGGCATTCGGCCATACGCTCTGCCACGCGAGGGTCAACCGGGGTTGTGGCGGAATAATCAAGATAAACAGGCAACTTCATTGCTAATACTCCAAATACCCTCTTGTTCAATTTCAGTGTCAATTTCACCAGAGGACGATACGATTAATTTTCTCTCTACAGATTAAGTGCTTTAGCATTAATCAGCGCTTCAACATTCACGTCGTCCCGTTCGCCAGACAGTTTAATTTGACGCTCATTCACCGATTTAACAGCGCGCTGTTCGGTTAACGCAGCTAGAGAAATGCCACTCAAAAAGGTGTGTATCTGTTCACTCAAATCGTCCCACAGCTGATGAGTGAGGCATGGATCGCCTTTTTGGCAATCCCCTTTGCCCTGACAACTGGTCGAATCCGTCGATTCATTGACTGCACTGATAATATCAGCGACATTAATTTGTTCATGCGCGCGACTGAGGCGATAGCCTCCACCTGGGCCACGGACACTAGCCACCAGCTCATTCTTACGCAACTTGGCGAACAGCTGTTCCAGATACGACAGAGAGATATCCTGGCGCTGCGAAATAGCCGCCAAACTGATCGGCCCCTGATTTCCGTTCAACGCCAAATCAAGCATCGCCGTAACAGCGTAACGCCCTCGGGTTGTCAGCTTCATTTACCCGCCCCCGCGCAATCTGCGCTCCAAAATGCAATGGCGCAATTATCAAATAACCGAGCTTTTTAGTCAAGTAAATAACCAAGTAATTTAGTCGGATACCTCGCGCAGCTCAAAGGCATTGAGACAAAGACCGAACACTCAAGTCACTCTTTTTTACTGAGCTCACTCAAGCGATGAGCTGCATTTTGAACGCCTGTCAGAACTCCGCGCATAATTGACAACTCCATAGCATCAAGCCGGATACGACCAAACAGGCGTCGCAATCGCTGCATGGTTTGACGCGGATTATCGCGATCATGGAAATTCAAATCGACCAGCGTTTGCTCCAGGTGCGCGTAATACAATTCTAGCTCCTCGACCCGCGCTGGAGGCACATCCCACTCACCACCAAGGAGCTGATCACGAGGATTCTCACTATCGGCCAGAGCCGCCATTCTCACCTCGTAAGTCAGAACCTGAACCGCAGCCGCCAAATTGAGAGAGCTGTAGTCGGGATTAGCGGGGATATGTACATGGTAGGTGCACTTATGAAGCTCTTCATTTTTAAGCCCTCGGTCTTCACGGCCAAAGACGATCGCCACATCGTGCACCTGGGTTTCATGCCACAGTTTTTCACCACATTCACGCGGGTTGAGCAAGGGCCAGGGGATACGACGATCGCGAGCACTTGTACCGACCACCAGACCGCAACCGCTGATTGCTTCATCAAGGCTTTCCACCACCACCGCATTATCGAGCACATCGACCGCACTGGCCGCGCGCCAAACGGCTCGATCAGCCGGAAAGTCCTTCGGCGCGACCAAATAAAGCCGGCTCAAACCCATATTTTTTAGCGCGCGCGCTGCAGCCCCGATATTACCAGGGTGGCTAGTATTGACTAAAACGACGCGAATTTTATTAAAACGTTGCTTCATAAAGCGGGCTCATAGGGGGGCCTGATTTTCGGCGCGCAGTATAACAGAGCGTATTCCTTAACATAGTCATATATATACGTAGCGCACACTGTCACGGCGTCTGGGTTTTGCTACAATGCGCGCCTTTCAAAATCCAGGCACGCAAACCTTATGGAACCTATGGTCAACATCGCACTGCGTGCGGCACGCAGTGCCGGAGATTTAATCGTCAAGGCTTCCCAAAGAATCGATCGACTACAGATTGACGAAAAGGGCCAAAACGATTTCGTGACCGACATTGATCGCATGGCCGAAAAAGAAATCATCGACCAATTGCGCAACGCTTATCCCGATCACTGTTTTATTGGCGAAGAAAGCGGCACGATCAAAGGCAAGGATAGCGACTCCCAGTGGATTATCGATCCACTCGACGGCACCACCAATTTTATTCGCGGCATTCCCCACTACGCTGTATCTATTGCCTTTCGTCACAAGGGTCGCATCGAACACGCCGTGGTTTACGATCCATCCAAACAGGAAGAATTCACCGCGAGTCGTGGCCGCGGAGCCCAGCTCAATGGCTCACGAATCCGCGTATCGGGCCTCGACCAGCCTCGCAGCGCTCTCTACGCCACCGGCATCCCTTTTAGCGGCCAGCCTTTTGAGAATATGCAACCTTATCTGGCATGCCTGACAGCCCTTGCTGATCAGTCGTCGGGGATACGACGCATGGGCGCCGCCTCTCTCGACCTGGCTTATGTCGCCGCAGGTCGCGTCGATGCTTTTTGGGAAATGTATTTACAGCCTTGGGATATCGCCGCGGGCATCTTGCTTGTGAAAGAAGCCGGGGGCAGAGTCGCCGATTTTCAAGGTGGCGATGACTACCTCAATAACGGGCACATCATTGGCTGCACCCCACGCCTCCTAAAACCCACCCTGAAAACTGTCGGCAAACACCTCGGCCATTTGCGCTAAAATCAATTCTTCCGCCCGACAGAGCGTGCGGAGCGTGCACCATAAAACCAACCGTCAGACCTCTACAACGTTCAAGACGGCGCTTAAGCGGTGTACAATAACGGTTGTCTATTGAGAGGGCGCCATGAGCTCAGAACAGGACTCAAAAAAAACCACCCATTTCGGCTTTAGTGAAGTAGCCGTGGAGAAAAAAGCCGAGCACGTGGCTGATGTTTTCCACTCGGTCGCAGCTAAATACGACATTATGAACGATCTGATGTCCGGTGGTATCCATCGGCTCTGGAAGCGCACTACCATTGAGCTGTCCGGCGTGCGTCCCGGCCATACCGTACTCGACATTGCTGGAGGCACTGGTGATCTCAGCCTCAAATTTTCGCGGCTCGTTGGCGAACAGGGTCGGGTCATTCTCGCCGATATCAACGATTCTATGCTCAAGGTCGGCCGCGATCGTTTGATCGATAATGGCGCCCTGAGCAACATCAGCTACGCACAGACTGACGCCCAATATCTACCCTTTGCAGACAACAGCATCGACTGCATTACCATCGCCTTTGGTCTGCGCAATGTCACCGACAAGGATCTGGCATTACGTTCCATGCTGCGCGTCCTAAAGCCCGGCGGGCGCTTACTCGTACTCGAGTTTTCGAAGCCAAAGAACCCATTGCTGGCTAAAATTTACGATACCTATTCTTTCCAGGTCTTGCCTCGGGTTGGCAAGCTAGTTGCCGATGATGCCGATAGCTATCGCTATTTGGCAGAGTCTATTCGTATGCACCCCGATCAAGAAACGCTCAAAGCCATGATGAGTGAGGCCGGCTTCAGGCACTGTCAGTACTACAATATGACTGGAGGCATTGTTGCCCTGCATCGAGGCATTAAAGAGTGAACGATACTGCCATCGCGCTGGCTTGCGAAAGTCTTGGCAAGGCCGTCAATCAGGTGCTTGAATACGATCGCCATGCACCACAGACGCTTGCCGAGGTGGCGGGTAAAAGTTTGTTGATCCAATCTACCGCACCGCGTTTTACAGTTGCGGTATTCTTCACCGAAAACCAGCTAGTGATCACGCCCAGTGATGAATGTTCTGCACGCACCATGCTCAGTGGCACCGCCCCTGCCCTCGTCCGATTATTACTAGCAGGTGATAGCGCGGCGGCAGAGAAGTGTCAGGTTGATGTTAGCGATGAAGATGAGCTTATCTCCACTCTACTGGCTTTGAGCGGAAAAATTGACACCGATTGGGAAGCCCTTCTCGCTGAGCACACGGGAGATGTAGCGGCCCACTTTGTCGGCAAATCCCTACGCAAGGCACTACAGCTGCAGCAGGATATTGCCGCTCGCAGCAAAAACGGCTGGGCCACCTATAATACGGATGCGGGAAACACTACTGAGACCAACAGCCACAACCACCAAAAGGACGACGGCAAACCGCGATCACCACTCGATCTGATTGGCGCTCAATTAAAAGTTTTGTTGCCGTGAGCCCATTGTCATGCTGCGCCTAACCCGAGCTTTAAGGATCCTGCGCATCAGCTTGCGTTATCGTCTCGACACCTTTGCCAGTAGTTCCGCTATCAGTACGGACAGAAGCCAGTCTTCTTTATTAGGGCGCTTTATACTCTGGGTAATGGCTTTTTTCCCAGCGCCCCAGACTCCTCGGGGCGAACGTTTGCGCCTTGCGCTGGAAGAATTAGGCCCGGTTTTTGTCAAGTTCGGCCAGCTTCTTTCAACCCGACCCGATCTTATTCCCAGCGATGTTTGCTGTGAACTCGACAAACTACAAGACAATGTACCGCCCTTTGAATCGACAACATTCATTGCCATCGTTGAGGAGGCTTTGGGGCAATCCGTCGATCAGCTCTTCGCCAGTTTTGATCCCGAGCCACTGGCATCCGCTTCCATTGCTCAAGTACACGCCGCGGTATTAGACGATGGTCGAAAAGTGATTGTTAAAGCGGTACGCCCCGGTATTAGAGCCACCATTGAGCATGATTGCGCTCTAATGCTCAGTCTCGCCCGCCTGATAGAAAAGTACCTCGCCGATGGCAAGCGCCTGCGCCCGATAGACGTCGCCAGAGACTACCGTACAACGATTCTTGATGAATTAAATTTACAGCGCGAAGCCAGCAATACGGCAACACTGCGCCGCAATTTTGAAGACTCCACTCTGCTCTATATTCCCGAGATCTATTGGCCTTACACCAACGAGAACGTGCTAGTAATGGAGCGGATTTACGCCACCCCGGTCACCGATGTTGAAAGCCTGAGAACCGCCGGCACGGACTTCAAAGTGCTGGCGGAACGAGGCGTTGAGATTTTCTTTACCCAGGTTTTTGAGCACAATTTTTTTCATGCCGACATGCACCCCGGGAATATTTTTGTCGACGCCTCAAAACCGCGTCTACCAAAGTATGTCGCAATTGACTGCGCTATTGTCGGCAGTCTTTCCGCTGAGGATCAGTTCTATCTAGCCCGCAACTTACTCGCTATCTTTCGCCGCGATTACCGCCAGGTTGCCGAGTTACATATCCTCGCTGGCTGGGTAAAACCCGATGCACCTCTCAACGAAGTCGAGTCGGCCGTGCGCACTGTCTGCGAACCGATTTTTCAGCGGCCACTCAAAGATATTTCCTGCGGTCAGCTACTGGTCAGCCTATTCCAGATAGCCCGACGCTTTGACGCAGAAGTTCAGCCCTCACTCGTTTTATTGCAAAAAACCCTACTCAATATTGAAGGTCTCGGTCGCCAACTCTACCCTGACCTCGATCTTTGGGCCACTGCCCACCCTTTTCTCGAGCGCTGGATAGTACAGCGTTTCGAACCCGGCCAAGTCTTCAAGCAGATCAAACGCCATGCCCCCGACTGGCTCGAACAACTGCCCCACTTGCCACAGCTCGTCGTCGACTCTATGGAACAGGTGAAGCGCATCGACACAACACTCAACAGTCATCAGCATAACGAAAGCCAGAGCCAGGTACTTCGCCAGCGCAACAAAGTCATCGCGGGCACCTTTTTAGTGGGGATCGGCCTCGGTAGCACCTACACTGCCCTACATGATGTAGCACAGCAGACAAGCCCCACCGGCTTACTATTGATCGCTACTGGCACCTTGCTATTACTACTGTCTTAAGACTGGCATACTTCCTCACTCCGACACCCAGTAACACCACAATTGAGGATATACCCACTGCTATGAGCGAATCCGCCAACAGCCACTGGCTCGATCAAATCACCTGGAATGATCAGGGACTGGTGCCCGCCATTGCTCAAGATCAAGACAGTCATGAAATTCTAATGGTTGCCTGGATGAATCGCGAAGCCCTCAGCTTAACAGTTGCCGAGGGCCGCGCTGTCTACTGGTCCCGCTCACGGAAAAAGCTATGGCACAAGGGCGAAGAATCTGGGCATGTGCAAATCGTCAGCGAAATACGCCTCGATTGCGACAGTGATGTCATTATTTTGAAAATAGAGCAACTCGGTGGTATCGCTTGCCATACTGGGCGGCGCAGTTGTTTCTTCAAAGTACTCAAGGACGAAAAATGGCAGGTTGTTGAACCGGTGCTAAAAGACCCCAAAACCATTTACAGCCAATCGATATAAAAGCACCAGGAAAACGCCATGGACACCGTATTGAAGCAACTCGACACCATACTTGCCGCCCGCAAAAACGCTGACGTCGACAAATCCTATGTCGCCAGCTTACATCAAAAAGGGCTAAATAAAATTCTTGAGAAAGTCGGTGAAGAGTGCACCGAAACCTTGATTGCCGCCAAAGATGCCGAGCACAGCAGCGACAATAAAGAATTGATAGCAGAAACTGCCGATCTGTGGTTTCACTCGCTGGTAATGCTCTCGCACTTGGGCGAAAATGCAGATTCAGTGTTGGCAGAGCTTGCGCGCCGCTTCAACATTTCTGGACTGGACGAAAAAGCCAGCCGTAAAAATTCTTAGCCGGCGATTTTTTACAAAAAACATGCAAACTCGAAGCACGGCAATTCGAAAATAACGAAAGAGGTAGGTATGGGACTGGGTGGAATTAGTATTTGGCAGTTGTTGATTATACTCGCTATCGTTGTATTGATTTTTGGCACTAAGCGCCTCAAAGGCATGGGTTCTGATCTCGGTGGCGCCCTAAAAGGCTTCAAAGATGCCGTCGCCACAGATGAGGAAGCTGATAAAAAACAAAACCTGGAAGCTGATAAAACGGCAGACGCTAACAATAACACCGTCAACAAAGAGACAAGTGAAACGCCTAACAGGAGCGACAAACCCGACAAGAACGCCTGATACACAACGGCACACTGATATCACATCGTTTTAACCTGGACCCGACCCCATGTTCGACATTGGCTTTACTGAGATAGTACTGATCGCCGTGGTCGGCCTGATTGTTATTGGCCCCAAAAGGCTACCTGAGACTGTTCGTTTTCTCGGTTACTGGCTCGGTAAAATTCGCCGCTCTATACAAGGCGCCCGACAGGATATGGAACGCGAATTTGGACTCGATGAAATACGCAGAGAGCTTTACAACGAAGAGTTATTAGCGCGTATGGAGAATGAGCGTAAACAAATAGAACGACGCTTAGGATCACCCACCTCCAATGATGAACCCACTCCCGCTAACTTAAAGATTCCCAATGAAGAAGATTTTATTGATGACGGACCGGATGAAGGGCTCTCCACTGATGTACAACCCTCTGATGCTCAGTCTACTGAAGCACCGCCGTCCAATGAACAAGCGCCTGGCGATCCGTCCAGAGAAGAACAGCCCAGTGGTACACACGCTTCTGATAAGACAACAATAGAACGAAATCCTTCGTCAAATAATGCCTCAACCACTAAAACCTCTGCCGACAAAGCCCCGTAAAACGGCATCAACAAAATAACTTATGCCAAACGAGTCAACTCCAGAACCAACTAAAGAAGAAATAGACACAGCGGGTAAAGCCCAGCCTATGGTTGCTCATCTCATCGAGCTACGCGATCGCTTACTGCGCACTATCGTTATCGTGCTCCTCCTCTTTGTCGCGATGTTCCCCTTTGCCAATGAAATTTATGGCTTTGTATCAGAGCCTTTGCGCGCTTATTTGCCCGAAAACTCAACCATGATTGCCACTCAGGTGGCCTCTCCATTTCTGACCCCCTTCAAGCTAACCATGGTGCTGTCAATATTTGCGGCAATGCCTTTTATCCTCTACCAAACCTGGGCCTTTATCGCTCCTGGCCTGTATAAAAAAGAACGCTTTATCGTATTGCCTTTGTTCGGCTCAAGCGTACTACTTTTTTACGCCGGGATGGCTTTTGCGTACTTTGTAGTCTTCCCTTTAATCTTTGGTTTTTTCACCAGCGTTGGCCCTGAAAATGTCACTGTGATGACAGATATATCCAGCTACCTCGATTTTGTTCTCAAACTCTTCTTTGCTTTTGGAATTGCCTTTGAGATCCCCATCGCCACCTTTATCTTAATTTGGACGGGTATGATTACCCCGTCAAACCTCGCAGGAAAGCGCCCCTACGTTCTCGTCGGTTGCTTTGTGCTTGGCATGTTGCTAACCCCACCCGACGTTATCTCCCAATCTTTACTCGCAGTACCTATGTGGCTGCTATTTGAGATCGGTATACTGTTCGGCCGACTCGTTCATCGCTCACCGGCAAAAGAGAGTGCCAGCGACGAGCCATCGTCCTAATGCCTCAAGCAACAAGCAACCCCACGGCCAGTAAAAAAAGCATGGCAAAAAACCCACACACGCCAATGATGCAGCAGTTCATGCGCATCAAATCTCAGTATCCCGATACCTTATTGTTTTACAGAATGGGCGATTTCTACGAGCTCTTTTTCGATGATGCTAAAAAGGCAGCGCAGCTGCTTGATATCACCCTGACCTCGCGAGGTAAGTCAGCTGGCCAACCCATCCCCATGGCAGGCCTGCCTTTCCACGCCGCTGACAACTATCTCGCTCGCCTCGTTAAACTCGGAGAATCCGTCGCTATCTGCGAACAGGTCGGTGATCCCGCTACGAGCAAGGGGCCGGTGGAACGAGAAGTCATACGTATCGTGACACCGGGCACTATCACCGATGAAGCTTTATTACAGGGTAGTCGCGAAAGTCTGCTAGTCGCTGTCAGTTCCAAGGATGATCATTTTGGCATCGCCAGTCTCGATATCGGTAGCGGCCGTTTTCTCGTTCTCGAAGTCACTGGACAAGATGCCCTGCTCGGCGAACTACAGCGCTTGAATCCTGCAGAGTTACTGGTTAGTGAAGAGCTTGCTGAGCGTGGCCTGGTCAATAATTTCCGTGGGCTGCGCCGCCAACCCCCCTGGGACTTCGACATCGATACGGCCCGCACGAATCTTTGTGAGCAATTTTCAACCCGTGACTTATCAGGGTTTGGCTGCGAGCAGCTCACTCTAGGGCTAATGGCTGCAGGGTGCCTACTTAGTTACACCAGAGAAACACAACGCACCGCTATACCCCATGTGCGCAACATACAGCACGAAAATCGAGATGAAAGCGTTATTCTCGATGCCGCGACACGTCGCAACCTTGAAATAGACGTCAATCCGAGAGGCGGACAAGATCATACCTTGCTTGCAGTGATGGATAATACCGCTACGCCAATGGGTGGGCGGCTGCTACAACGCTGGCTCAATAGACCCTTACGTCAGCTCGAGACACTACAAGCCCGACAACAGGCAATACTTGAACTGCAAACCGACTATCATTACGAAACCAGCGCCGACATCTTAAAAAATATTGGTGATATCGAGCGCATTCTCGCCCGTGTCGCCCTACGATCGGCACGACCTCGCGACCTTGCCCGACTACGTGATTCCCTGGCTGTTCTTCCTGAACTACACTCCTCCCTTGGGACCTGTGCTGCTGCCCGCTTAAGTCAGTTAAGCGCACAAATTGCCACCTTTCCCGACCTGGTGTCCTTACTCAAGACAGCCGTCATCGAGAATCCCCCAGTGATCATCAGAGAGGGTGGTGTTATTGCCGAAGGCTTTGACAGCGAACTGGATGAACTACGCGCCATTAGCTCTAATGCGGGAGACTACCTGATAGCGCTGGAAAAGCGTGAACGCGAAACCAGTGGTATCGCCACCTTAAAAGTGGGCTACAACCGCGTACATGGCTACTTTATTGAAATCAGCAAGGGTCAAGCCAAGCAGGCTCCCGCCCACTATATCCGTCGCCAAACCCTAAAAAATGCTGAACGTTACATCACCCCTGAACTCAAGGATTACGAAGACAAAGCCCTGAGTGCCAAAAGCCGAGCATTGACGCGAGAAAAAACGCTTTATGAGGGCTTAATAGACAAACTCAATGACGAATTGGCATCACTTCAGCAAAGTGCGAATGCTATCGCAGAACTGGACGTGCTGGTTAACCTGGCCGAACGAGCGGAGACTCTGGACTTATCCCCCCCTCAACTCTGCAAAGAACCCGGCATTCAATTCTCTAATGGCCGCCATTTGGTGATTGAGCAGGTACTCGACAAGCCCTTCGTAGCAAACGACCTGGACTTCAATCCTAAGCGGCAAATGCTCATCATCACGGGCCCGAATATGGGGGGCAAATCGACCTATATGCGCCAGGCAGCCCTGATCGTATTACTCGCCCATATCGGCAGTCACGTACCAGCAACGTCCGCTCGCATCGGTATGGTTGATAGAATTTTTACCCGCATAGGCTCATCCGATGATCTTGCCAGCGGACGTTCGACGTTTATGGTTGAAATGACGGAAACCGCTAATATTCTTCATAATGCCACCGAGCAAAGCCTGGTATTAGTGGATGAGATTGGTCGTGGCACCAGCACCTTTGACGGCTTATCACTCGCATGGGCTTGTGCCGTTCATCTGGCCGAACAGGTGCGCGCCTTTTGCCTGTTCGCCACCCACTATTTTGAACTCACTACGCTAGCCGAAACTGCCGGGAATGTCGCGAATGTGCATCTCGATGCCTCTGAATATAACGACGATATCGTTTTCTTACACCGGGTTCAAAACGGCCCGGCCAGCCAAAGCTATGGCATACAGGTCGCCCGCCTGGCCGGTTTACCCAGCGAGGTAATCGACAGTGCCCGTGAGGAACTTCAACGTCTGGAAAACCCAGAAAAACCCTCTAACAAAAATCCAGCCACACCAGCACCGCTGCAAAGTGATTTGTTCAGCCCCGCAACGGATACCCGACTCGTCGATGCGCTATGTAAACTCGACCCCGATGACCTCAGCCCTCGCGCCGCCCTCGATGCGCTTTATAACTTAAAGCTATTGGCTAAAGAAAAATAGACTGAGCACTGTCTGCAAACAGCGTCTATTTTCAGCTATAATTCGCCGCCTTTGATACTTTAGCTCGATCAGGAGACCTCTAACATGACATTCATCGTCGGTGAAAACTGCATTAAATGTAAATACACAGATTGCGTGGAAGTCTGTCCTGTCGACTGTTTTTATGAGGGACCAAACTTTTTAGTTATCCACCCAGACGAATGTATTGACTGCGCCCTGTGTGAACCCGAGTGCCCCGCCGAAGCTATTTTTGCAGAAGATGAAATTCCCGCTGGTCAGGAAGTTTTCTTTGAGCTGAATACCGAACTGGCCGATATCTGGCCCAACATCACCATCAAAAAAGACCCACTTCCAGATGCGGAAGAGTGGGATGGCAAAAGCGGCAAATTAGAATTGCTCGAACGCTAAGACAATTGGCGCCTCAACCAGCAAGTGATTTTGGCTCTAAATTACACCTCTTCAAATAGCATGTCGCTCTCGATGCCAAGCTTTTTCATTGTCGACTGAAGCTGGGCCAATATTTCAATTTGAATTTGTCTGACACGCTCCCGAGTCAGGCCTACAGCTTTACCAACTTCCTCAAGAGTTGAGACATCATAATTTCGCAAACCAAAACGGCGGCAGATAATCTCCTGCTGTTTTGGCGTTAATTCAGCCACCAGCTTATCGAGAGTCGCAGCAATATCATCGTCACCGCTCAACTCTTCTGGATTCGAAACATGCTCATCCGCTATCGTATCCACTAGAGACTTGGCATCGTCGCCAATTAAGACATCAACCGAACTCACCCGCTCATTAAAGCGTAAAAGCTTCAATACCTGCTCAGGTGTTTTATCCAGCTTATCGGCAATATCCTGAGCGGTTGGCGCGTGATCGAGGGTCTGACTCAACTGCCGTGTCGCCCGCACACACTGATTAAGCTCCTTCACCACATGCACTGGCAAACGGATAGTGCGCGTTTGATTCATCAACGCCCGCTCGATATTTTGACGAATCCACCAGGTCGCATAGGTGGAAAAACGAAAACCTAACTCCGGATCAAACTTCTCAACAGCACGAATGAGACCCAGGTTTCCCTCTTCAACCAGATCGAGTAAATTGAGACCTCGATTGACATAGCGTCGCGCTATTTTAACCACAAGACGCAGGTTGCTTTCTATCATACGCTGCCGGGAGGCCTCGTCACCCTCCTGAACTAAGCGCGCATAATAGACCTCCTCCTCTGCGGACAATAGGCGGGCACAGCCAATTTCCCGCAGATAAATACTGGCGGGGTCAACTGAATTTTGCCTGGTTTTATTGGGTTCAACTGGACGTTTACCGATATCATTAGTCGGCTTAGGGGAAGCAACTACCGGTTGTTTTTCTGTCTTTTGCGACGTTTTCCGTAACGGGTTTTTCTGTGACATAGTGGACACCTTATAATAGTTATCGATAAGAGCCTGCCCCTGTCAACAGCTTGAGGGCCTTTTACACTGCCACCAAGTACTCCTTGTCGCAAGTCTATCTTGTAGCAAAAACCCCGCGCTATATGTCCAAAGTGAATATAACTCGCGCATAAAACACTTTTACGTTAATCCAGAGTTGCCACTTCGTCCTTTGAAAGTAAAGCGTGAATCCCTTCAAACTCATCAATGCAGGCTATCGGCTGGTATCCCAGAAGCCGTTCTCGAGAGTGAGCCCCGTAGCTAACAGCCAGGCGTGGCACTCCTGCCGTCCTGGCCATCGCCATGTCGTAACTAGTATCCCCTACCATCAACGCTGTCTCTGGTGCCAGCTTAAATTCATGCAACAAAGAAAACAGCATAGCAGGATGAGGCTTCGAGGCCGTTTCATCAGCGCAGCGTGTGCTATGGAAAAAATCCCTCATACCGAGCGCATCGAGCACTCGATCAAGCCCTTTACGACTCTTCCCCGTCGCGACAGCCAAAGTAAAACCTTGTTCACGCAATGTTTCCAGTTGCTCTCTGACCCCAGGGAAAAAAGCCGATGGTGTATTGTCTTCTCGTAGAAAATGCTGTGAATAACACCTCCGCAAACGCTCTTTTGTCGCCCTATCAGACGTGGGAAATAGCTCGTTCATGACCTCATCGAGCCCTAGCCCAACAATATTTTTGGCCGCGGCCAAACTCGGCTCAGGCAAACCCACATCGGCAGCCGACAACTGTAAACAATGCGCGATCCTGGACAGGGAGTCACAGAGAGTGCCATCCCAGTCAAAAATGAGTAATTCAGACATAAAGCACTCCTTAGTCAATGCTGGGTCCTGGTCAATACTGTATCCGCTAGCGAATTAGCACGGAATATTAAAAGCTACTGGGTTCGATTGAATTAAAGCTTCTTGAGTAGAGCCGCAAGCTCATCTGGTAGAGGGGCTTCTACTTTGACTTTTTCACCGCTGGCTGGCGATATGAAGGCCAACTGCGCAGCATGCAGAAAGAGACGCTTCAAGCCAACTTCCCGCAGTGTCTGATTAAAACCTTCATTACCGTATTTAGGGTCACCAGCCAGTGGGTGACCGACTAGCTGGCAGTGCACTCTTATTTGGTGTGTGCGACCAGTCTCCAGCTTAACCTCCAGTAAGCTCGCGTTTGCGTAATGCTGCAATAGCTTAAAACGCGTAAAGGAAGCCTTACCCTGATTACTGACCCGCACTATGCGCTCACCCGATGCCACAGTTTGTTTCAGCAGGGGGGCATTGACCTCTCGGCGTTCTTTAGCCCACCGCCCAGAAACCAATGTTATATAGCGCTTGTCCATGGAACGATGACGCATTTGATCCTGCAGGTGCTTCAGTACACGGCGACTTTTAGCTATCAACAAGCAGCCGGACGTGTCTCGATCCAGTCGATGGGCCAACTCAAGATAAGCATGGGGCTCACGCATTGCTCGTAAGGATTCAATCACACCAAGATTAATCCCGCTACCGCCATGCACAGCGAGGCCAAATGGTTTATTGAGAACCAAAAACTCTTCGGTTTCCAACAAAATGCTCTGCGACAGTACATCTCGCAGTGAACGACCAGGGACAGCAGTCACTTGCTGAGACACACGGATAGGAGGAACCCTGACCACGTCATTTTGCATCAGACGGTACTCAGGACGAATGCGCCCTTTATTAACCCGCACCTCTCCTTTGCGCAGAAGCCGGTAAACCCGCGATTTAGGCACGCCTTTTAAACGAGTCAAAAGAAAGTTATCGATGCGCTGGCCAGCTTGATCGGCATTAATCTCAAGAAGCTGCACCCTGTTAAACACTGTTTCTATTTTGCCCACCTTGCCATACCCACGACTAAATCTCGCTATTCTACCAATAAGCCTCAATTTTTTCTTTCAATTGAACAACTTACTAAATATTGCTGTATTCATGACTGAGATATTGCTATATTCATGCCTGAGCAGAATTTGGCGTACCTCGCCATTACTCAAACTAGCATCGCCTAGTGAAATTCAGCTGTGATACAGCCCTCAGAAACGGGGCTCACACTAACTAACTAAATTTTATCGAGTGCCTGCCTGGCAATAGTAATGCAGGCACTTTTTATCACTCGTGTTGAAATGCACACGATATGCCCAGACACAAAGTACAAACAAGCACTATTGTTATTAGTGAACGTTGGCAAGCAAGAATTGAGAATAACGATGCGCTTTCGACCCGCAATAAGGCCGTCGAAGGAGACAAAAGCGCACGATAAACCAGCTGTTGAACATCGTTAATTTACAGCCCTTATATTTTATAACTCTGATGTATAAGTCCGCTAAAAATTAAAATAAGCCAAAACCCACTGATAGTAAATGCAGGTCACGCAAAGGAATTCGACGCTAGCTTTAACCCAGCTTCAAAGTGCTCGTCACTTTACAGTGAAGAGTGAAAACGACCGACCTGCGATGTCGTAATAAAGGATTTATGCCCCCCGATAACAGGGAAATTTAGCCTTTTATTTAGAATAATTTACGACAAGACTTTTTTGTGCCAACTCCGGGCATTTTCGCTGCACTGATACACCGCAGGAAAATGTAGGAATACCATGAAAAGAATGCTGATTAATGCCACCCAATCTGAAGAATTGCGCGTGGCTCTGGTCGACGGTCAACGTCTTTATGACCTCGATATTGAAAATCGTACCCGTACCCAAAAAAAGTCCAATATCTATAAGGGTAAAATTACCCGCGTAGAACCCAGCCTGGAAGCTGCATTTGTTGAATACGGAGCAGAACGTCACGGCTTTCTCCCCCTCAAAGAGATTTCTCGCCAGTACTTCAAAAAAGGCTCTGGCAGCGGTGAAGGCCGACAAAAAATAAAAGATCTGGTCAAAGAAGGCCAGGAAGTTATTGTCCAGGTTGAAAAAGAAGAGCGAGGCAACAAAGGTGCGGCACTAACGACCTTTATCAGCCTTGCTGGGCGTTATATGGTGCTAATGCCTAACAACCCAAGAGCTGGTGGCATATCCCGGCGTATTGAAGGTGATGAACGTAGCGAACTGCGCGAAGCGATGCGCAGCATGGATATCCCCGAAGGCTGCGGCATTATTGTTCGCACTGCAGGCATTGGTCGTTCCGCTGAAGAGCTCCAAGGCGATCTCGATTACCTCTTGCACCTCTGGGAAACCATTGATAACGAAGCTCAGCAATCTTCTGCCCCCCACTTCTTGTTTCAGGAAAGCAATGTCGTTATTCGCGCCATCCGCGACTACCTTCGCCCCGACATTGGTGAAGTCATTGTCGACAGCCCCGAAGTATTCCAACTAGCCTCTGCTTTTATCCAGCAAGTCATGCCCAACGACCACAACAAGGTCAAGTTTTACGAAGACAAGATCCCTCTATTCAATCGCTATCAGGTTGAAAATCAAATCGAAACGGCCTTTGAACGCGAAGTTAAATTACCTTCGGGCGGCTCGATTGTTATCGACATTACCGAAGCCCTGGTCTCGATTGATATCAACTCCTCTCGCGCCACCAAAGGTGCCGGCATCGAGGAAACTGCCTATCAGACAAACCTTGAAGCCGCGGACGAAATCGGTCGTCAGTTACGTCTTCGCGATGTTGGCGGCCTGATCGTTATCGACTTTATTGACATGTTGGCTAACAAAAACCAGCGTGAAGTTGAGAGCCGTATTCGCAAAGCACTGGAAATTGACCGCGCTCGCGTGCAGGTCGGCCGGATCTCCCGTTTCGGACTGCTCGAAATGTCCCGCCAGCGTCTTAAGCCCTCATTGGAAGAAATGACCTTTAAAGTGTGCCCCCGCTGCAATGGTCAGGGTACTATCCGCGGCACCCGGTCTATCGCCTTATCTATTCTCAGATTGATGGAAGAGGAGGCACAGAAAGAGAGCAGCAAAGAAATTCGTGCAATTACACCCGTGCCCGTCGCCACCTTCCTACTCAATGAGAAGCGCAATGAAATCAGCGAAATTGAGGAACGAAACAATATTCGCCTGACCATTCTGCCCAACCCATCAATGGAAACACCTCACTTTGACGTACAGCGCATACGCGCCCAAGACGAAGTCGAGGACGGCAAAGAGTACAGCTATAAACTCGCAGCACAGGCCACCAAAGACGACACCGTCGACCTCATAGAGCCATCCAAACTACCGCCAATCCTAAAACCAGCCGTTGAAAACTTACCACCGCCCACTCAGACAGCCACTTCAAAAGTCGCCGATTCAACTAAAGACGGCAATTCTGGAAAAGCCGCGCCAAAGGAAAAGTCAGAAAGCATGCTCAAGCGACTGTGGCGCACACTTTTTGCCATCAGCGAAGCCCCAGCAGCAGAACCGGTTGACGAAACCGTCAAAGAAAAACCTGCGGCGCGAAAAGCCCGTGACGGGGACAAACGCCCGGACAACCGTAATAGAAATTCCCGCAACCGATCAACCAATAATCGCAATCGCGATAATTCACGCAATAAAGAGAATTCGCAGAGCAGCGATACGACAGCTAAAACCAATACTAACCAAAGAAGCAACCGCAATAAGACACAACGCCCTGACAACAAAGATCAGGCCGAGCGCAGCAGCAACAAACGTACACGGACAGAGCGCTCTGACAAAGAGAAAAAAACAACAAATGCACCTCAGGACAGTAACGAAAAAACCGCTACGCCGACAACCAAAAAACTCGCACGTCGACCCAGTGATCATCAGCACCCCCCCAAGCGTCGTCGCGAGCGCCTGGAGATCCCTGAACACCTGGCTATCGATGCCCCAATACCAAGCGATAGCGCAACGTCCAAGGAACAGGCAGCACCCGTAGCAGCTAAACAGTCCAGCGTACCTGTGGCAGCCGAAGTAAGCTCTGAAGTAAGCTCTGAAGTAAGCTCTGAAGTCAGCTCTGAAGTCAGCTCTGAAGTCAGCTCTGAAGTCATAGCCAATCCAGCTCAAAGCAATCCAGTTATTGAGACCCAAGTAGGCAGCACAAGTCCTGAGATAACAAAGGAGAACCCTCCCGTTGCTGTAGTTATTGCTGACGAAGGCACCGAGGACAGCAATCAACCTCTCACGGACGAACAACAAGTGCTTGAAGCCCAAGCCTCAGATAAAGAAAGTGTTGCTACTGACGACCGTCATGAAGCCACGCAAGCTCGGGATGAATTCAACACGCCTCCTCAGGACGAACTACTACCCTCTTCTAGCCCTGACGAAGCCATAAAGGCCGAAACAAGCGCTAAGGTTGTAGAACCAGAAACATCACAGGCCACACCCACAACGGACTCCGTGGAAGAGGACGCTACAGGCCAAATAGGCCTACCTTTTACGGACAGCTCAGACGACAATCAAACTGCCAGCCTAACAACAGAGAAACCAACCGCCCGGGCCAGTAATGACCCACGCCTCAAAAGTCAAAAAGTGGAAACCGTCATTAGTTCCAACACTATTGAGATCGGTTTATCAGCGCCGCTTGATACAACTCAACACGCTCCCGTAACACAACCCACGACACCTATCAAACGCGCAAAAAACGATCCGCGCTACAAAAATACGGGGACTAGTGAGACGGAAACGCCTAAACAGGAAAACGAATAAACTTTTCCTTGTTTACTGTTTTTGAGGCGGTATAATCCCGCCTCAAAAGGAGGGGTGGCTGAGTGGCCGAAAGCACCGGTCTTGAAAACCGGCGACGGGAGACCGTCCCAGGGTTCGAATCCCTGCCCCTCCGCCATTTATCCCCACAAGCACCTGATAAATAATAACCCACCTATCAGGTGCTGTATTTTTCGTTTTTGCACCCATTTTGAAACTTACTGCACAAAAGCACGACACCCATCCGACTTATTTGATCCATTCTTAGCCCAGCCATCAACACCATATTAATCCGCCGTGCTTCGTTCCCCCTGTGGTAGGGCATACCACAAAAAAATTGAACATCTTCGTCATAGCCCTACTCATCAAACTAAAGGGTAGCAACCCCTTAACGATACTCTTTTGACTGCAGAGACATTGGCGTTGGTCACTTAATTTTATTTAATTCTTATCAGATCTAATTTTATCTAGCTTTCATTTTTCTTGCGCGGACGCCCCGCTACACCACGCACGGCACGACGCCCCAGTGCGGCCTCAACTTGCTGTTTAAATCGATCACTGCCCAATGCATAGTTACCCTGAGTGGCCGTTTGTATTTCGTCAACAACACCAGGATCTAGGTGGTGACGAAAAATCCCACGGTAAGCCTTTACACGTACGAATCGATCGATCCCTAACGCTTCATACATCGCTGCTGTCGTGACGACTTTGTTTACCTCACCTAGCGCATTGGCACGATAACTCGACCAGGGATAGTCGGCTGGATGCGTAACCATTCCGGCCGCTACTGGATTTAATTCAATATACCGATAACAGGCAAGAACGTAGGTTTCTTCAGAAGTAATACACGACTTATAGCGTCCCTCCCACAAAGTACCACTGCGCTTATAGGTTCGATTAATGTACTGCACATACCGCTGCCCTAAACGACGCATCATCACACCGATACCATCAGTCGTTTGCGGTGTGACCAACAAGTGAACGTGGTTCGTCATCAAGACATACGCATGAATAGAGCACCCTGTTAACTCTGCGTTCTCCTGTAAGCATTCAAGATAAAAAAGATAATCCTGATCGCTATAAAAACAGGCATCACGGTTATTGCCGCGCTGGACTATGTGGTGGGGTATATCGGCTAAGCTGATCCTTGCTCGCCTTGGCATCGCATCATCCTTGATCGAAAAAAGAGCTTATAGAGTAACTTAGAGCGGGGATTAATTGTGCTACGTCCCCTATTATTCTGAATATCATCTTCGCTCACCTTACGATATCTGAGGGAGTATACCGACTCAATCTTTTTAAAGGCTGATACTGATTCCTGGTAAGACTTTCTATATGTATCTAGGAATATGGATTTTTTTGTCGTTTTTTTCTTTCCTCTATTGATATTAGAGAACGTCTTGTCGCCCAAAGTGTTTATAACTTCACTATCCAATTCACTAACCAATTGAGATGCTTTTTTGAACTTTTCATATATGGATTTATAAGAAGAAACAGCATCCTTAATTTAAAACTTCCGCTTCATCCCAGTACTCTGAAAATAAATGTGTCAACTCATCAAACCTTGAGTCATCCGATGGCAAACCAACCATAACCTCTTGATTAGTTAATATTGCAGACCTTGTGAGATTGGCAGATCCAATCAATACTGATTTATCACCAAAAATGTACATCTTTGGGTGAAATGAATGACTGGTATAGAATCTGGCCTCAATACTGTTGTTGTTTAAGAGATTTTTAAGTGCCGATGGAGACGTAGGAAATCCTAATCGAACAACAATTCGAACATGGCAATTTTTTTCTAATAGCATGTTAATGACATCAAATTCAGTAAAGAAGGCTGATGCGATAAAAATATCCATGCCTTCGTTAGCGCTTTCATATAAGCCATTTTGAACAAAATCTTTCTTGGAATTTCTGTTTGTATATAGATTTTGCATATTTCCTCGATGATTCAGAATTGCCTAACGCCTGCGTTTGCGGCTTGGGTGAACTGACGGCTTTTTTGCCGCGCAGCGCGAAAAAGGTGACAGTTTACCCAAGTCCTGCAAGACGCACTGGTTATGCTTTATTTTGTTCATATTTAGGTCTGTCAGTATTTGCACTAAACCAATCTGATTTTGATTCACAGTATATTTCATAGTTTGGTTCAGGAATATGACCTTCAGTTACTGTGCCAAGCCTCAATCTTGCTATTTCTGGCATGTCAGTTCTTTGACTATACAAAGGTGTGCCACAGTTACCACAAAATACACGCTTTTTATTAGGACTTGAAAAGTATGTTTTTATTGAACCAGAATCATTTGTAAATTTACATTTTGCTAATTCAATCGGAGCGTTGGTGACAAATGGCGTTCCCTGAGCTCTTTTACATTGGTTGCAATGACAAACAGCTACTTCACTGATTGAACCATTGAACTCATACTTAACTTCTCCGCAGAGACAACTTCCTTTTATCATACTATCCTCGATGTACTTTTAGAGCATAACGAGGCTGTAGATTAATCCAAACACCAATATCAGGAAGGGCAAGGTCAAAATACATAGCCTTTGTTTCACTCCTTGTTTTTGAGGGTATCAATAACAGCTCTGTATTTTAACAAGGCGTATATCACCTTGTATTTGCGTACTTGACCCACTATCAGGCCATCTGGCCGTATCGTTGTATCTTCTCGATATTATGCACCATACAATACATCAGCCATTGGGCATTTACCTTGATTTTACCGCGCAAACTGAATCTGTTGAGCCGCTTTGTCGTATTGATATTACCAAATACGGGTTCTACTGTACCCAGGCGTCGGCTATAACAATGCCGACCCTCATCACTATCGGTCCTTTCCTTCATTTTATCGATAGTCGTTAAGCCAGACTTTTTGTTTGTCGTTAATTTGATCGAGACTTGTCGCCCCTGCTCTTTTATCGGCTTACGCATACATTTTTCTAGTAGAGGGCAATCGCGACATTTCTCGAGATAGCCCGTGAAGTTGCGATAGCGATTGCCGTCAATAACACGGGTGCCACCTGACCACATGGCGTTGCCCGCTGGGCATCGACAGGTTTCACTATCGGGGTCATAGCTAAAGTCTTCGGCTTTAAACCAGCGCGCCTTTCTGGCTTTGGGTTGATAGCGATCACGATCAATAAACCGGGGATCCCGCTTTCTGAAGTTACCATCAGCGATATAAGCATCGAGGTTTTGATCAAAACAATAGTCAACACTATCGCCACAGTGAAAGCCGGAATCTGCGGTGACTTTACTTTCTTTTACATAGGCCTCACCCAGGTTGTTGGCGACGGTCTATATCATGGGTTTGAGCAGGTTGTTTTCTGGTCCCTGGCCGAACGCTTGCGCACCGACGATGATCTGGTGCTTGTCATCAACCGCTGCAACACCGTTATAGCCTTGTATCACGCCGTGTGAGGTGAGCATTTTAGCGCTGTCATTATCGGTGATATTGCTTTTAACCACCTTGCCTTTGAGGCCCTTGCGGTCTTCATTGACCGCGCAGAACTTTTTTATTTTTCGAGAGGCCCGTCTGAGGCTATCGATGTTCTTTTCTTCTGCCCCACGGCGGGTAGGATTGTTGTCTTGCCCTGAGGCATCCTCTTCCCGGTGTTTGGCGAGTAGGCGCCGCACGGCGCGATTGATCTTTTTTTGTTTCTTTGCAAATTCGGCGTGAGTACCCGAATGGTCTTTTGAAGCATTGGAAGGCATCTTGCAGCCGTCAATAGCGAACATTTCACCACCAATTAAACCCTGATGACTACAGACCAGCAGCACTTCCGTAAATAGGGGCTGAATGACATCGTCCATTTGGGTGATAAAGCTTGCGATAGTGGTGAAATGGGGCTGGCTATCGGCAGACAGCGCCATGAAAATAATATTTTCCCGGCACAGCCTTTCGATTTGTCGGCTAGAGGTATGGCCGCGTGCATAAGCGGCGAGAATAATTTTTAGCAACAGGGATGGATCATAGGCAGGGCTGCCAACGTCATCGTTTTTATAACGCGCATCAAACACCGACATGTCGAGATGTTCGTCAATTAAAAAGCTCAGGGTATGCTCAAAGGTACCCGGAATGATTTGATCAGAAAAAACAATGGGAATGAATTTTGTTTGGTCAAGGTTGTAGTTCTTATAGCGAGCCATAACAAAATCAACTAAAGGGCTAATGGCTTTATTTTAAAAGATTGAGATGCATTAATCTCGGTAAAAACAGGGTTTGACCGGGTTTTTCTACAGCCTCAACGCCGCCAACACGCGCGGCTTTGTAGTGAAGGCTAAGCCGCAACGAAAAAGGCGTCGCCGTGATTGGCCTAGTTATGTGCCACTACTCGTTTGCCTCCAGCGTGTCGAATATTTCCTGTGATAACCCCCTGAATTCGCTGTGAATAGATTCAGACAGGGCTGTAATATTGTCGAAATTTGGATTAGCCAGAAGCGCAACTTCGAAAATAGAATACTCTGGCATTGCTTCAGGGTTTACCCACGCAACGCCTTTCAGCTTTTCCCAATAGCGAATTTGTACATCTTTCGTTTGTCCGAGCAGCCACAGTTCGAAGTGTGCTTTCTGGTGGTTAAGCACAATAGCAAGCTTGAGTTTGTTCCGCTTTAAATATTCATTTTGTAGATAAAAGTATGTGAAGTCTATGTAGCCATGCATTACGTTTGCTACAGAGAACTCCCCTTTGTATTTTTTTGAGAATTCAGTCCGAAGGATTTGAACAATACCGACCAAGCTTTGGTAAGTTTTCTGGATTTCTCCACTAGCGAAAGCTTCTTTGTAAGCAGATATATGGTCGTTTAATTTTTCACCTGACATTATCCGTGGCCTCTGACTTTAACTGGCACATAACGCCGCCAGCAGGGGCTGATAAACCAGAGCAAAGCGGCGGTTTGGCAGTCCCACTGGCTGGCTTTGTTATGCAAGCCTCATACAGGTGAGGCACTAAGTCGAAGCGGGTAGCTCGCAACATTTAAAAGCTTACTCAGCATGCACCGAAACGCTCGGAATGATACAAAACTATGTGCCACGCACCCCTTAACTATAAAAGTATGGTCACCATCAACAGTGAGGTTATATACCGGCACAAATTCGTCAGTAAAACAAACATTTTCGACGGTATGAGTTTCTTGTTGACCGCTATCTGTTACATAGACTAGCTCGTCACCGACCTTTAAATCTTTTACAGGCACCCAGCCGCGTGTTGTTTGCACTGGATGTAATTTGGTAGCTCTAAACGAAAGGCCATGAACATTCGATTTCACGCTAACAAGATGATGCGGCCTATGTGAATCAAAGCGCTTGATATTTACAGGTACTATATTTCCATTAGAATCCATGCTGGATACAACATCACCCTTTTTAAGTGAACTAAGCGCTTTATAGCCAGCTGGAGTCAGAATTAATGAATCACCTGGAAAACATCCATTATCATTTTTACTGTTCTGCTGCCGCCTAAGCTCGTCCTGACCGGCATTAAATGCTCCACCAACGTTAGGGTCTTTTCCTAGACCACAGGAACCGCACCCTGCTGGGCCTCCACCCGGCGCACCACAATTTGGACAACTCATAAAAATCTCCTTAATCTACGATAGTTTTCTAAGTTATACCGAAACCAAGAATTATTGCCTTTAGAAATCCCCGATCCCAATATGTTTTTACACAACTTCCTAAGTTTTAACAATATGCATAACGCCGCCAGCAGGGGCCGAAAAACCAGAGCGAAGCGGCGGTTTTTTGGTCCCTCTGGCTGGCCTTGTTAGCGGTCTTTTCCTGCGTTGTAGATTGCTTTAGCCATCATTTCAGTGGTGGTTGTTTCATTATCTCTAGTTCTACTTGTATCAGGGCTATAATCACCATTTTTGTACATTTCCCACTCAGCATTAAGTAGCTTCTCTTCAAAATGATTTAAGTTGAGATTCAACCACATGGAAAGCTGTTGAAAGTTATGTGCAATTTTTTCGCCCTGTTGCTCCTTTAGAAAGGATTCCAAGTCGATTGGGTAGTTTCGCTCCTCAGCAGCCATTATTGCTGTTCGCGCTGTTGTTAGTAATTGTTGCCCTGTAAATTGCATTGAATAGTCTATTACATCGTGACGAAGACCATATTCAAGTCTCACCCTTTTAGAGTGAGACCAATACCTATCTTCCAAAAGTACAAGGCGTTTATAGTAGGTTTTTAAAATCTCAGCCTCAATGAGGCCCTTAGTGTCAGACTTCAGTTCATCGAAGGTCTTAAGTTTTACATTGGTGCTTTCAGCCGCTTCAAATGCACCGCTTTGAAACCCTGCTATAGATATAATAAATCCGCGATCTGCACCTATGTCGTCTACAATCGACCTAAGTGCTAACACTTGAGCCTTGGTCACTTTACTCTTCCAATGTTTCGCCTCAACAATCCAAGTAATGTTTTCACCCAAAAATTTGGTTTTGACGAATACATCAACGTCATGGCAAGTTCGTACACCTTGAACTCGGACGTTAGTCTCTGCATCAGCTCCTAGCGAATCAAAGTGATCTTTTATGTCTTCCTGAAAGATATACCAATCTGAATCTTTACTCATAACTACCTTTGACCGCTAACGCCTGCATAAACGGCGGCTTTTACGCAGCGAAGCGGAGAAAAAGCCGTCCGGTGGAGGCCCATCGGGCCGGAACGAATTTGATGCGATTGTTAGCTGAGTAGCACCGGCGGGCGACAAACCCCGATCTTTGGCAACCAACATGACCGCCTGCTCCGTTGCTTTATGCACAGGCCTTGGCCCATGCACCCTGATTAAAAACACTGCCACTGATGCGGCAAGTGAACCTGAACTTCAGAGTAGCAGGTAAGCAAGGAACCAGGTTTCGCCGGACACCTGGTACCGGCAAACACCAACCTTTATACCAACTCCACTGGCTGATTTTGGCTACCCACTCGCCGCGGATTCTGACGGCCTTGGCAAACCACCAAAATGACCGGTTCTGAGGCCGGTTTACGGCCAAGGCCAATACCACCGAGCCGCCCAAAAGGCACAACGCACTATCCAGCTAACAGCTAAGTCTGCGTCACCCGACGCAAAAAAATACGTCAGGTGACGTACTTCTCCAACTTAAATTATTAACAACAACACCTAAGCCCCTGACTTTAATCTATATATTTATTCGGCAACGCTATTTTTTACGGAAAAATACGTCAGGTGAGGTAAAACTTTACGTCACCTGACGTATTTCACACAAAGTCAGTAGTGAAAACAACTTGAAATACTATTTAATACAACAGCTTAGGAAAAAACACTACATGTTTAACTGGAATTTTACGTCATATGACGCAATATTCTACGTTACTGAGCTTGCTTTCCATCATTCCAAGGACCACTGATTATAGAAACAGTGATTGAGCGACTTATGCATAATGATATTTCTACCCCAAATACCAGTTCTTTCCTAAAGCAGGTATGCCAGGTCATTCTTTGCAAGCATTACCGTATTAAAACTGAGCATACTTACAGTGGATTAAGAATTTCATTCACTTCCATAATAAACGCCACCCGCTGGATATGGGAGCTGATGAGGTCTGGGCTTATTTGAATCATCTCGCTATTGATGGGCATGTAGCATCTCTATGTATAAAGAGGCTGTAGATCAACTCAAATACCAACATCAGAGCGGGCAAGGTCTAAAGGGATAGCCGCTGTTTCATTCCTTGTTTTTAGGGGTTTCAACAAGTACTCCGTATTTTGACAAGGCGTATATCGCCCTGTATTCACGTAGTCGACTGGCTATCAGGTCATCTGGTCGTATCGCTGCATCTTCTCGATATTATGCACCTACAATGCATCAATCAGGGCGCATTGACTTTTTTTACCGCGCAGATTAAATCGGTGGAGCCGCTTTGTCGTATTGATATTACCAAATACAGGTCCTACTGCACCCAGGCGTAGGCCGTAACAATTCCTACCCTCATCGCTAACATTCCTTGTTACATTTTATCGATAACCGTCAAGTCTAACTTTTTGTTTCTCGTTAGTTTAATCGACACTTGTCAGCCCTCTTCTTTTATCGGCTTGCGCATGTATTGCTTGAGCAGAGGGCAATCGCAGCATTTCTCGACATTACCTGTGAAGCTACAATAGCGATTTCCGTCGATAACACGTGTGCCACCTGACCACATGGCGTTGCCAGCAGCGTAACAACAGGTATAGGTGTCGGGGTCGTAGCTAAAGTCTTCGGTTTTGAACCAACGCGCCTTACTGGCTTTCGGTTGATGGCGATCCCGATCTATAAACCGGGGGCCCGTTCTCTGAAGTTACCATCAGCGATATAGACATCGAGGTTTTAATTAAAATAATGATCAACGCTGTCTTTACATTCGCTAACTCAAGCGCCAATGTGATATTGCATAGAGCCTGCCTTAGCATACCCAAAACGCTACGCGGGGCACGAAGAATGCTTTGGGTAAGGTAGCGGCTTTTTTCGCCCAGGCGGCGTTCGACTCGGCAACTGTTCCTGCCTTGCCCTACTATCATCCATCTCTGGGCATACGCAAACCCCGTTGATGGTGTCCTTTTCGATCAGTACCATCATCACTACGGTGTCGCAGCCTATCTACAGATTGGACCGTCCACGTACCACGGTCACGAACGACTAGAGCAGTACCCTGAACGACTTAATACTCGCACCAAGCATGATGAACAGAACATGCTTGAGATTCGGTGAAGTGGCGTAATTTCAATACTTTGAATAAATGTTTTTGCAGAGGCCGCCACTCTTATTACTCTCTCAAATTATTTTGAGCACATAACGGAGACAAGGCTTCCCCGATAACACGGGGACTGCTAGCCATTATTGAGTGGCTCCCGTGTCGGCGATCAATTCCGTGAGGGGCCGAGCTGAATCGATTTAAGTAAACACCGCGCTTACACTAATCTTGGGTTGGGCTTTTCTGACGGGATGCCCAGGGATTCACGCGCCGTTTCTACAACATCGGATGAGACCTGCTGTAGTTCGGCGAGCTCCGACAACGCGGCCAATACGATAAAACGACGATCCACTTCGAAAAAATCTCGTAGCTTCTCGCGCGTATCACTGCGGCCAAAACCATCAGTTCCCAGAACATGGAAACGGCCTATGACCTCACCACGAAGTGGCTCTATAAGTGTCTTAATATAGTCACTGGCGGCAACAATGGGCACCTCAGCCACCCCGCCTTCCAGCACCTGTGCGAAATAGCTTTGTTGACGCGGCTGTTGTGGATGCAGAAGGTTCCAGCGTGCAACATCACGAGCATCACGCGCCAACTCATTGGAGCTGGTAAGACTGTAGACTTCAGCTATAACGCCATAATCGGAATAGAGCATCTCAGCGGCCGCTTCAACCTCTCGCAAGATAGCTCCACTGCCCAGGAGGCGCACTCGATTCCCGTCCCCCTCGCCGACCGTACGCAGTTGGTATATACCGTTCAAAATTCCTTCCTCTACCCCTTCCGGCATAGCCGGCTGTGGGTAGCTTTCGTTCATCAGCGTGATGTAATAGAAAATGTCCTCGTTAGCTGTAAACATTCGTCGCAATCCATCCTGGATGATCACAGCTAATTCGTAGCCATAACACGGGTCGTAAGTGAGACAGTTGGGAATGGTCGAGAATAAAACGTGGCTATGCCCATCTTGGTGCTGCAGGCCTTCGCCATTTAACGTTGTTCGGCCTGAGGTAGCGCCCAACAAGAAACCACGGGCGCGAATATCCCCCGCTGCCCACGCCAGATCGCCCACGCGCTGAAAGCCAAACATGGAGTAATAAATATAAAAAGGTATCAGCGGGAGGTTGTGGGTGCTATAGGAGGTGGCGGCGGCAAGCCAGGAAGAAAAAGCGCCCGCCTCCGTGATTCCTTCTTGTAACACCTGTCCGTCCTGAGCTTCGCGATAAGCGCTTATTTGGCCGACATCTTGGGGCTCATATAACTGCCCGATCGCCGAGTAGATACCTATTTGACGGAATAAGCCCTGCATTCCAAATGTTCTTGCTTCGTCCGGCACAATGGGGACAATACGCTGACCGATGTTCTTGTCTTTTAATAAGGTTGCCAGCAGTTTCACAAAGACCATTGTCGTTGAGTTTTTACGGGTACCTGTGCCAGCCAGTTGTTTCGCGAAGGCGTCGAGGCCCGGCACCTCAAGCGCTTCGCTACGGGCAGTTCGTTGTGGGAGCTCCCCACCCAGTGCTTCGCGCCGTTGACGCAAGTAAATTGCTTCGGGAGAGTCTATGGGCGGCCGGTAAAATGGTGCTTCAGCAAGCTTTTCACGAGGGATCGGAATGTTAAACCGATCGCGAAAATACTCTAAGTCAGCGGTATCAAGCTTCTTGACTTGATGCGTATTGTACTCTGCCTCGACCGCAGAACCCATGCCGTAGCCTTTCACGGTTTTTGCGAGAATGACAGTCGGTGAACCCACATGGTTAACGGCCTCATGATAGGCGGCGTAGACCTTATAGGGATCATGTCCACCTCTGTTCAAACGCATGATGTCATCGTCAGACAAGTGCTCTACCATTTTCAATAAGTCGGGGTGTTTGCCAAAAAAATGCTCGCGGGTATAAGCTCCTCCTCTGGCCACGTAATTCTGGTATTCACCATCTACTACTTCGTCGGCGCGCCGTTGTAGTTCACCGTTCGTATCATTTGCAAAAAGCGGATCCCATAAACGGCCCCAGATGACCTTGATGACGTTCCAGCCAGCGCCCCGAAAGTTTCCTTCCAACTCCTGAATAATTTTGCCATTACCCCTCACCGGGCCATCGAGGCGCTGCAGATTACAGTTGACCACAAAAATCAAGTTATCAAGATGTTCCCGACCAGCCAATGACAACGCGCCTAATGATTCAGGTTCGTCGCATTCGCCATCCCCCAAAAAGGCCCAGACCTTGCGCTGACCCATTGTTGCCAAACCGCGGTTGTCGAGATATTTCATGATGTGTGCCTGGTAAATTGCCTGTAGTGGCCCCAAGCCCATCGATACTGTGGGAAATTGCCAATAATCAGGCATCAGCCAAGGATGGGGGTAGGATGGCAAACCCTGGCCGTCAACTTCCTGTCGAAAATTATCCAGTTGCTTTTCAGTTAGACGGCCTTCGAGAAAAGAACGCGCGTAAATTCCCGGTGAACTATGGCCCTGAAAATAGATGACATCAGCGAGACGGGTATCGCTGGCCCCGCGGAAGAAATGATTGAAACCCACATCGTATAAAGTAGCGGCAGACGCAAATGTCGAGACGTGTCCACCCAAATCACCCGGACGCTTATTAGCCCGCAGCACCATCGCCAATGCATTCCAACGCGTCAACGAGCGAATTCGTCGCTCAAGAAAAAGGTCACCAGACATCATGGCTTCGCGGTCGGGCAGAATGGTATTGCGATACGGTGTCGCGAGAGTGGAGGGCATTCTAGCGCCCGCTTGTGTCATGTGATCAGCCAGTTCTTTCAACAGAAAATTAGCACGTTCAACGCCGTCAAACGCGAGTATATTCTCAAGGGACTCAAGCCATTCTTTAGTTTCTTCGGGGTTTACATCCCCGGCGGGTTCTGAATTATCCACGATCACCTCAATCAAAGTTGAATGAAATTACTAACAGCAATGGTGAAAACTCGGGCACATCAAAGTGTGCCCGAGAATAGACTTAATTAGCGCGTAATTTACGTTTCACAGGTATTTCTTGTCGTTTTTCACGCTTCTCCTGTCTTTTTTCTTTCAGGCTTTTTTGGGGATTTTTTTTAGCTTTATTTTTGCTCATTACCTAATTTCTCCAGCATTGCCCGTACCAACAGAGCTGCCGCCACGCCCCGTCGCTTTCGGTAGATATATAAACGGTCTAATGGACGGCAAATATAAGACTTCATGATGGGGATTCCTCCTTTCTTGTTTTCAATGTGTCGCTGTATTGAATATTAAGAATATGGAATTTGTGCGTGCGCCCAAACAAATTGACGCGACTAACGTCACCGCGCTCCAAGCCCAACAAGCTTGAACCCAGTGGCGACAATACCGAAATCCGTCCGTGTCCCGGAGAAGCATCCTTGGGCATGACCAATTCAACACTGATCAGGTGCTGTTCTTTAAAATCTAAGAGGTCGACAACACAACCTGGGGCAGCTCGTCTAGGAATTTTTCTGTCAAAATTGTGTTTTTCAGCTAACTCCTCAAGTTTTTCAATGACTGAAGACAACAACACCGGTGTGTTGTAGATATGGGTTTCAGCCTGTAGAAAGCCCTTTCGAGGGTATAAATAACTGTACATATTCACTCCCAATAAGGACCAGAAAAGGTCCGAACGACATACGTGGAAAATATGAATATGAGAGAAAATAAGCCAAGCACCCATAGGCGCTTGGCCTAAATGAGTAAGGCGGAAGCAGACTCGTACAAGTAGCGATGTGAGATGTTCATAGGCTAGCTAGAACCTAAATAATAGTTAGTTTGAACGCAAGAAAGACCATAGCTGATAGAGACAAAAAAGGCAAAGCCTTCCCCCATATAAGGTGTGACTAAACTCATTAATGAGGTGAATTATAATCACTGATTAAAATAATGAGCGGAGCCGCAATCTCAGTATCACACGTGATACCTTTCATAATTCAAAAACTCATCAACAGCAGTGCGACATATTAAGCAACCCCCTTACACAGGGATCTAAATATCCACTATTCACAGTCATGAAATGAGAGGAAAATACGACTCCCAGCTGCTATCATAAAAAGAGTTTATGACTTTCCTCCCGACGTTTATTATTTTAACATTAAGGGAATTATCGGAAATAAACGCCATAGAAAATGCAAATTTATAGTTTCAAGAAAATGCTCAGATGGATATATCCTATACTGGTTTACGGCCGATAAGAGGCTGCCATAACCATTAAACCGAGTCATAATCACGGCATAATGAAAATGACAAAAAAGCCCGATAGCCAAGCACAATTCAACTCAAGCCCTTGTATGATGCACGATACCGATCCTTCCTATCACGGATTTTTATCCGGCGATGAAACTGTAGCCTTACTATTGTCTCTGCTCCATGCCGAGCGGGCAGGCACAAAGGTTTGTCTATTGTCTGAGAAAGAGGCGCCATCAATTCAACACAAACAACTTCTCCGCGATATTTGTCAAGATGAGCAGAAGTCTTGCCAAGGTTTGCTCGAAAGCCTCACCATAATGGGTGCCATTCCTGACAAGAAGGTGGGTGAATTTGCGGCTAAGTGTCTTGCCATTAACGATTTCGACGAACGTCTACAGTTTTTAAACCGGGGGCAAGGGTGGGTTGTCCGTGAAATAGAGAAAAATCTGGCGGCAATCTCAGATACTGGCGTACAGAAACAACTGCGAGTGATGCTGGAGGAACACCGCCAGAATATCGATAAATTAAACCAATTCCTAAACAGTCATACGGCCTAAAACCAGGCTGGAAGAATCGCTTCACCGTTGCCATACGTCTTTATAACGTTGCCATTCGTCCTTATATAGAGGCTTTACGGCAGTGTTCGCTTCAAAATCTCGGCATAGCTTATGTTCTACCCCACAGCCCCCTGTACCGCCAATAGGACGAAATAATTTGTAAGCATCTTGGGAAAACACACTCAACTCGATGCACCAGACAGTCAAAACACCTTGCCCGCATTTTCTCCTTCCATCTGAATTTCCGCCCAGGTCTCGCTAGCCATTGAACTATCAGCTCTATTAACATCGCAATAAATTTTTTAGCGGCCCAAAATGAGTCATTTGTCTGTAATATGACCCGTTAAAACAACCAAAGATCC
>OJGZ01000035.1_pt1 | contig 73181 bp, 64 predicted proteins | sample 1595051 | NCBI WGS metagenome assembly OJGZ01 (sample SAMN05416800, study PRJEB24817) | seawater metagenome | isolation source: Sea water | place: Canada:Atlantic | collected 2013-07 | reverse complement strand
GGCTATCCGCGCACCGAAGTGCATTGCGCCGATTGCGGCGGGCATCTGGGCCATATCTTCAACGATGGGCCCAAGCCGACCGGCAAGCGCCATTGCATCAACGGCGCCGCGATGGATTTCGTGGTTAGCTAGATTAGCGCCCGACCAGGCGTGACGAAGTCGCCTTGAGCAGCAGCGCGTATTACCTCTGGTCCTGCAGCAGCGCGGGGCATTGCACCTTGGCGGCCAGCTTGGCGAAATCGGCCAGCGTAAAGGTATCTTCGAACACCAGTCCGTAGTTGGCATCCTTGCGCCAGCGCACCGTGCAGCGGATGTCGGGCAATTGGTCGCAGGAAATCGTCACGCGCTGGTCGATCGAGAAGACGTGGTCGCATTCGATCCGCGCGCCCTGCTGCGAGACATTGAGCGTGACCGCCTTGCCCCGGCCCGTCAGCGCGGACACCACAAGCGGAAGCATGATGTTGAGACGCAGCTGGCGCTTGGGGTAGCCCCAGTCTTCCTGAATCAGCTGTTCGACCGCGATCGGGGTGACGAAACGATAGCTCGCCTCGAAGCCCTCGGAGCGGACCAGTTCCAGCTCGTAGGTTTCACCGTTCTGCAATTCGAGCGCGATGGCCGCATCGGTCGGCAAGCGATGAAAGGTGCGCACGGATACGCCGGTCGCCGAGACATCGCGGATAACGCAGACGAACTCGCCCTGTCCGCACACCAGTTTCGCCGCGCGGATAAGCGAGATGAAGCGCGGCGCAGCGCGCTGTTCGGGTCCGGTCGAGGAAGCGTTATCGTCCATGTAGAGTTCGGTGGTAAATTCCATCGCCCCTAAATTCTCCAGGTACCCGCAGCTACGGCTTGTCTGCCACGGTTCCCTGGCCCAGCGATCCTTTGAAGGCCCCTAATATAACGCTAGGGGTTAACGCGGAGATAAACCCCTTGCGAATTATTCGCGGTAGGGCGCGTTTGGTTCATCGAAAGGGATGCGACAGCGCTGGTGCGGGTGGTGGGACTCGAACCCACACGTCCAAAGGACAGGGGATTTTAAGTCCCCGGCGTCTACCATTCCGCCACACCCGCCTGCGGCAAGCAGCCCTAATCGCTGCCCGGCGGGCGGGCAATCGTCGATCTTGGGCTGTAGGGAAACGTCAGTCGTCGTTGAGACGGCGACGCATATCCTTGCCGGGCTTGAAATAGGGCACGCGCTTGGCGGGCACATCCACCGTTTCGCCGGTGCGCGGGTTGCGACCCTTGCGCGCTTCGCGCTCGCGCGTGGAAAAGGCGCCGAACCCGCGCAGTTCGACGCGTCCGCCTTCGCTCAGGCGCTGGGCAATTTCTTCGAAGAAGACGTCCACGACCTGTTCGACCTCTTCGGCCCGCAGCTCGGGATTATCCTGGGCAAGGGCAGCAAGAAGTTCGGATCGGATCATTTGGCGTCTCCTGGCCCACTCGGCCACAAATGGGTTATTACCATGCGCCCCACCGAAATCATGCTTTCTCGCCCGATTCCAATCCGCTGGTTGTGGCAGAAGCCGCGGTTCCCCGCAAGTTCACAGCTGTAAATTTCAGCCCGGCCCTCAGGCTTCGGCAAGCAGTTCGCTGGCCGAGACGCCAAGCCGGTCCATCCGCGCCCTGATCTCGGGCCATTCCTCGCGCAGGAAAGTATCGCGTTCCGATCGGCGCAGGCGCTCGGCCGCGCCATCGACGACATACATGCCGACCCCGCGCTGGACTTCGACCAGGCCGTCGTTCTGGAACTGCTGGTAGGCCTTGGCGACGGTTAACGGATTGGCGCCCTGCTCGGCAGCCAGCGCGCGGACCGAGGGCAGCATATCGCCTTCGGCATAGCGTCCGTCGATAATCGCCGCTGCGATCATGTCACGCAGCTTGAGATAGACCGGCTTGGACTGGTTGCGCATCACGTGTTCCCCGAAGCTGACTGCATCAGTGCCATAATACACCGGAGCGCGCAAGGTTCCCGGCCAAACTGCCATTCGCGAACCAGCCGGTCACGAGTGTAACTAATGCTTCACATGAGCGCGCAAGCCGTTAGGGTGCCCGCTTCTTCGGGGAGGAAGCCCTGTGTGCGGCTTCCTGAACACTACAAGAGGTTTGCCACGCATGGCCACAACACAACCGGTTGACGGGGATTCGGCAGGAACATTCCTGGGCCACCCCAAGGGACTGTTCGTCCTGTTCTTCGCCGAGATGTGGGAGCGTTTTTCCTATTACGGGATGCGCGCCCTGCTGATCTTCTACCTGACCAAGCACTGGCTGTTTTCGGACAGCGATGCGGGCATCATCTACGGCGCCTATACCGCCTTGGTGTACATCACCCCGGTGGTCGGCGGCTATCTCGCCGACAAGTATCTGGGGCAGAGGAAGGCGGTGCTGTTCGGCGCGGTCCTGCTGACGCTGGGCCATTTCTTCATGGCCTTCGAAGGCGATCCCGCCGCGGGGACGGAGAACAATCCGATCGTCTACGTTTTCTGGCTGGCACTGGCGCTGATCATCGTCGGCTCGGGCTTCCTCAAGGCGAATATCTCGGTGATTGTCGGCCAGCTCTATCCGCGCACCGATACGCGCCGCGATGCGGCCTACACCATCTTCTACATGGGGATTAACCTCGGCGCCGCGATCGGTTCGCTGCTGTGCGGCTATATCGGCGAAACCTATGGCTGGGCCTATGGCTTCGGCCTCGCCGGGATCGGCATGCTGGCGGGCCTGGTCGTGTTCGTCTGGGGCAAGCCGCTGCTGCTCGGCCGCGGCGAACCGCCCAAGCAGCTCGCCAAGAAGACCGAATGGTCGATGTACGGAGTGGGCATCGCGCTGGTCGGCGTCTGCTGGCTTGCGATCCAGTATCAGGACATGGTCGGCTACGTGCTCGGCCTCTTCGGTGGGTCGCTGGTGCTTTACGTGCTGTTCACTGCGGTGGTGAAGCTGCCCAGCGAAGAACGCGACCGCATTTTCGCGGCGATGTTCCTCATTCTGACCTCGATCGTCTTCTGGGCGCTGTTCGAACAGGCGGGCTCGAGCCTCAACCTGTTCACCGATCGCCATGTCGATCGCGGCGGCGTGCCCGCGTCGACCTTCCAGTCGATCAATGCGATCTACATCATCCTGCTCGCCCCGGTGTTTGCGGTTACCTGGCAAACGCTTGGCCGCAAGGGGATGGAACCCAGCGCCCCGCTCAAGTTCGGCCTGGGTGTCGTCCAGGTCGGCCTCGGCTTCCTCGTCCTCGTATGGGGCGCGCAGTCGGTCGGCATGGACGCAGCCGTCCCCGTGCTGTTCATCTTCCTGATCTACCTGCTGCACACCACCGGCGAGCTGTGCCTGTCACCGGTCGGCCTCTCGGCCATGAACCGTCTGGCGCCGTCACATATGGCGTCGCTGATCATGGGCACCTGGTTCTTCGCTTCGGCCACCGGCAACTTCGCCGCCGGCCTGATCGCCTCGGCCACCGGTGCCGAAGGCGTCGGCGAGGAGGCCGGCAAGCAGGTCGTGCTCGACGTCTACTCGACCGTCGGCTGGTACGCGATCGCGATCGGTGTCGGCGTGATGGTCATCAGCCCGCTGATCAAGAAGCTCATGCATCTCGATACGCTCCAGGACGACGATGTCGGCGACGACCTGCTCGGCCAGAGCGAGGGTCCGGGCGAACCGCAAGGCGCCGGTATCCATCCGGAAACACGCCCATTGGGCTGATCCGCTATCCGGTGCCAATCTGCGAACTGCTTGATAGCGCCGACAAAATGCAATTGACCGCACGGGCCGGGGCAGCGATGCTCCGGCCCGACTGCATTGGGGGTTCCATGAAGAAATATACCTTGCTCGCCTGCGCGGCCGCATTCGCGGTTGCCGGATGTTCCACCACCGGAGGCGACGGCGTGGCCTCGGCTTCTGCCAAGGATTGGACCGCGCCGGTTGGCAAGGATGGCAATGCCCCCTTCCCCTCGACCTACACTCCCTATCCCGGCCGTCCGACGGCGCTGATCGGCGCGACCGTGTACGACGGCCGCGGCGGCCGGATCGACAACGGCACCGTGCTGTTCCGCGACGGCAAGGTCGTTGCCGTCGGCGATGCCGCGCTGGCCACCGATGGCTACGACCGGATCGATGGCAGCGGCAAGTTCGTCACTCCGGGGGTGATCGACATCCATTCGCACCTCGGCGACTATCCCACCCCTAGCGTGCAGGCGCATTCGGACGGCAATGAAGCGACCAGCCCGATGACGCCCGAAGTCTGGGCCGAACATTCGGTCTGGCCGCAGGACCCGGGCTTTACCCGCGCGCTGGCCAATGGCGGTGTCACCAGCCTGCAGATCCTGCCGGGTTCGGCGAACCTGACCGGCGGCCGATCGGTCACGCTGAAGAACGTTTCCGCGCGCACCGTGCAGGGGATGAAATTCCCCGGCGCGCCCTATGGCATGAAGATGGCCTGCGGCGAGAACCCCAAGCGCGTCTACGGCGGCAAGGGCCGCGCGCCCTCCACCCGCATGGGCAATTTCGCGGTCAACCGGCAGATGTGGCTCGATGCGGAGGCCTATGACGGCAAGAAGCGCGATCTGGGCAAGGAAACGCTCAAGGGCGTGCTCGACGGCGAAATCCTCGTCCACAACCATTGCTACCGCGCCGACGAAATGGCGCTGGTGATGGATATGGCCAAGGAGATGGGTTACAAGGTCACCGCCTTCCACCACGCGGTCGAAGCCTACAAGATCGGCGACCTGCTGCGCGAAAACGACGTCTGCAGCGCGATCTGGGCGGACTGGTACGGCTTCAAGATGGAGGCCTATGACGGCATCCTCGAAAACGCGGCGCTGCTGCGCCAGGCGGATGCCTGCGTGGTGATCCATTCCGACGACGAGAACGGCATCCAGCGGCTCAACCAGGAAGCGGCCAAGGCGCAGGCCGCCGGGCTTCGGCTGGGGATCGACATTCCCGATGCCGAAGTGGTCGGCTGGTTCACCTACAACGCCGCCAAGGCCATGGGCATCGCCGAGATGACCGGCAGCCTCGAGGCCGGCAAGATGGCCGACGTCGTCCTGTGGAACGGCGATCCGCTGTCGGTCTATTCGCGCCCCGAAAAGGTCTGGGTCGATGGCGCGCTGATGTTCGATGCGATGGACCGCAAGCGGCGTCCGGTGAGCGATTTCGAGCTCGGCCAGCCCGGTGAAGGAGACGTGAAATGAAGGCTCTCGCAACGCTTCTCGCCTCCGCCGCCATCGCCGTTGCCGCACCTGCCGCCGCGCAGAGCTTCGTCGTGACCAACGCCACCGTCGCCTCGGGCGATGGCAGCGAACCGATCGAGGGCGGCTATGTCGTGGTCGAGAACGGCAAGGTCTCCGCGATCGGCAGCGGTACGCCCGCCAGCAACCTGCCCGCAATCGACGCGAACGGTGCCTGGGTTACCCCGGGCATTTTCGCGACCCTCACCAGCCTCGGTCTGTGGGACGTCGGTGCGGTGAGCGAATCGAACGATACGCGCGCCGGCGGGGCGCCGTTCAGCGCCGCGCTCGATGTGGCTCCGGTGATCAATCCTTCCTCGCAGCACATCCTCGTGCACCGCGCCTCGGGCATCACCCGCGCCGCCACGGTCACGCTGCCCTCGAGCTCGATCTTCGGCGGGCAGGGCGCGGTGATTGATCTCGGCGCCGACCCCGACGCGGTCACGCAGGCGCGCGCCTTCCAGGTCGTCGCGCTCGGCGAATATGGCGGGCGGATCGCGGGCGGCAGCCGCGTCGCCACGCATACCCTTCTGCGCGCCGCGCTGCGCGAGGCGAGCGCCAACCGCGCGGCCACCAGCGCCGACATCCGCAGCGACGAGGTCCTGCTCACCCGGTTCGACGCGGCGGCACTGGCCCCGGTCGTCCGCGGCGAACAGCCGCTTTACGTCTATGTGGAGCGCGCCTCCGACATCCGCAGTACGCTGGCGCTCAAAAGTGAATTCCCGCGGCTCAACCTCGTGCTCGTTGGCGCCAGCGAAGGCTGGCTCGTCGCCCGCGAGATCGCTGCAGCCGGCGTGCCTGTCATCGCCGACGGGCTCGACGATCTGCCTGCCAATTTCGAGGAGCTGGCGGCAACGCAGAGCAATATCGGCCGGATGGTGAAAGCCGGGGTCAAGGTCGCGCTCAACGCCGCCGCGATGGAGAACCCGCGCAACCTCAACCAGTATGCGGGCAATCTCGTGGCGCTAACCCGCATGCCCGGGGCCGACGGTTTGAGCTGGGGCCAGGCCTTTGCGGCGATCACCTCGGTGCCTGCCAGCATCAGCGGCATGGGCGGCAAGGCCGGGGTGCTCGCCCCGGGTGCGATGGGCGATCTGGTGATCTGGGACGGCGATCCGCTCCAAGTGGGATCGATGCCGGTGAAGGTGTTCATCGACGGCGTGGAGCAGCCGCTGGACAACCACCAGAGCCGTCTCAAGGAGCGCTATCGCGATCTCGACGAGAGCGATCTGCCCAAGGGCTACGACTGGTAGGCCGGTGAAGGAAATGCGCACCACCCTGCTGGCGCTGGGCGCGGCCGCGGCCGCAGTCGGCTTTCATGCGCTATCCGCGCAGGATACGCCGCCCGACCGCTCGCAGGACATCGCCTGGATGAATGCGCAGCAAGCCTATCTTGCGGGCCTGTCGCATGAGGACGGCTGGCGCGCGATGCCCGGCGGGCTCAAGTGGCGCTATGTCGACTATGCAGGCAGCAGCGACAAGCCGCGCGTCGAGGATACGGTGACCGTGCATTACGCGGGCACCTTCCTCGATGGCGAGACCTTCGACAGCAGTTTCGACCGCGGCGAACCGGCGACTTTCCCATTGGGCCGGCTGATCAAGGCATGGCAGATGGCGATCCCCGAAATGGGCGTGGGCGACACGATCGAAATCGCCGCGCCCGCCGATCTCGCCTATGGGCCAGGCGGCAAGGGCCCGATCCCCGGCGGTGCAACGCTGTTGTTCACCGTCCAGCTGCTCGGGATCGAACCCGCCGCATAATCCAGCCACCGCGAATGCCGCTTGCTTCGGGCACTGCTTCTGCTATCTATGTTGACGCTGTAAACATGGGAGTCGGTCATGGATCAGGCCTTGGTTTCGCTGCTCGCCGCTTCACTCGCCTTTGTCGGAATGCATTTTGCACTGTCGCATCCGCTGCGCGGCCCGCTGGTCGGCGCGCTGGGCGAGAATGGCTTTCGCGCGCTCTATTCGCTGGTCGCGCTCGCGACATTCGTCTGGGCGGCGATGGCGTTTCGTGCGGTGGGACCGGGAGGGGTACCCCTGTGGAATGGATCGGGTGACGCCCTCTGGGCGATTGCCACGGTGATCATGTTGATTGCTTCGGTCCTGCTGGCGGGGTCGTTCCAGCGCAATCCCGCGCTGCCCGATCCGCGCGCCGCGGCGCATGCCGCGCTTGCTCCCCACGGCGTCTTCCATGTCACGCGGCATCCGATGATGTGGTCGATCGCGCTGTGGGCCGCGACGCACGTCCTGCTCAGCCCGACGCCGCGCCAGATCATTCTCGCGGGCGCGATCGGTCTGCTGGCGCTGCTCGGGGCGCATTTGCAGGACCGCAAGAAGGAAAGCCAAATGGGTGACGCTTGGACCGGGTGGGAAGAACGGACAAGCTATTGGCCGCGCATCGGCGGGCTGGCGAGGGCGGGAGGGATTGCCTGGATCGGCGGCCTGATCATCTGGCTCGCCGCGACCTATGGCCACATCCACGCCAACGGTATTCCCGCCGGAATATGGCGCTGGCTCTGACCGGCGGCTAGTCTTCGAGGCACCGCCGCTCGTCCTGGCACGCGCGCATGTCCTCCCGCGACTGGCGGTCGATGGCGACGAACCCGTCCCATTCGCGCCCGTTCATCCGGCTGATTTCGGCAGTGACGTAGTCATATCGCTCCACCGCCTCATCCGAGGTGCGCAGCCGCAAGGCGGCTTCGGCAGTGTCGAGATTGACCTGATAGGTGGCCTTTGCGCCATAGACGGGTGCGACATATTCACGGCGGAAAGCGGCCAGCGCATCGCCGCACTCACGCGCCGCCGCCGAAGATATTTCAGGGCGCGAACGCTGGCGCAGTGGGTCGAGGCAGGCCGGGTATGGCTGGCGGCCCGCGCAGGTGAAGGAAGGGGGCTCACCCAGTTGCTCGTCTGCCCACGTGGACAGCGACTGGGGGACCGAGACGGTACACGCCTCAGCCAGCGGATCGGGATCGGGGGGTGTAGGTGCTCCCGTCGGCGTGGGGAGGGGCGTCGGCGTGGGTGAGCCGGTCGGCATGAACGGTGAAGGCGGCGAACTGGGTGATACGGTCGGGCTCGGTTCGGGTGGAGGCGGCGTATCGCGCCCGCTGCCGAACTCAAGGGTCGCGAAGCCGACCACGCCGCCGACCAGCGGGAAGACGACCGAGCGTTTGAGCCATTTGCCCGTTTCCTCGTCGCGGGGGTGCCACCAGCCAACCAGCGCGGCGAACCCGAGCAGGACGACGCCGACGAACAGGCCGACGCAGGTCCAGACGATGACTTCGAGCACTCCTACGGGCATGCTATCCCCCTCGCGGGCAAAGTCTCTCCGATTTCAGCGCAACTGGCAAGCCGCAGGCGGGCGCTACGCCGCGTCAGTCGCCCGTGAATTTGGCGGTGCGCTTCTCGATCAGCGCATCCACCCCCTCCATGTGGTCCTGGGTCAGATGCATCAGCGCCTGCGTGTTGGCCGCCATTTCGAGCGCGGTGTCATAGGTCACCGACCGCCCCTGCCGCATCAGGTTCTTGGCATGCCGCAGCGCATGCGGGGGCATCGCGGCAACCCTGGCTGCGAGCGCGTGCGCCTCGTCCATCAGCGCCTCGCCCTCGACCACGCGGCTGACGAGGCCCCAGTCGCGCGCAGTGGCCGCGTCGATCACATCGCCGGTGTAGAAGAGTTCGGAAGCGCGCGCCTCGCCGATAATACGCGGCAGGATCCAGGTCCCGCCATCGCCGGGGATGATCCCGAGCTTGAGGAAAGTGACGCCGAATTTGGCCCGCTCGCTCGCGATACGCATATCGGCGAGGCAGGCGAGATCGCAGCCCAGCCCGATCGCCGGCCCGTTGACCGCTGCGATCAGCGGCACGCGCAGGCCGTAGAGCGCGCGCAGCACCTTGTGGATGTTGTTGCGATAGCCGTCGGATATCTCGGGCGCGGTCCCGCCGAAGGTGCCGGTCCGCTCCTTCATCGCCTTGATATCGCCGCCCGCGCTGAACGCGCGCCCCCCGCCCGTCAGGATGACGCAGCGCACATCCATATCGGCATTGATCGCATCGCAGGCAGCAGCGAAGGCATCCCCGTCACCCTTGGCCCCAAGCGGGTTCATCGTGTCGGGACGGTTGAGGGTGAGGGTGGTGACGTGGTCGGCGGTGTCGATGGTGAGTAGGGTCATGCTAGGCTAGCGCAGCTGCACATACTTCGCGAGGCGCATTCCCTTGCGAACTTCGGTGGCGTAGCTGTTGTCGATCTCGGACGCAGCGACGACTTGGTTGGCAGCGCTCCCAATCTCGTCTGCATACTCAATACCGAAAAGGTGGATTTGCGTAACACGCTCTCCCTTCCCTGCTCGGGCAACGCGCTCGCTCAATATCTTCGCAAGTTGGCTAATCTGCATGCTATCGATCCTTCAAGCCCGCGCTTCTTCCACCCCGGTGCTGTTGTGCCGCAATGCTGCGAGCACGGTGTCGACGATCTGCGGGGCATTCAGCCCAGCCTCGTCATATTGCTTCATCGGGTCGTTCTGGTCCTGGAACGTGTCGGGCAGGCGCATGGTGCGCACCTTGAGCCCCGCGTCGGTCAGGCCGGTGTCGCTGGCAAAGGTCAGGACATGCGCGCCGAGGCCGCCTACGGCGCCTTCCTCGACCGTCACCACCACTTCGTGGCTGCGCATCAGCTTCTCGATCAAGCCGGTGTCGAGCGGTTTGGCGAACCGCATGTCGGCGACGGTCGTCGACAGGCCCTTGGCCTCGAGCTGGTCGGCGGCTTTCTTGGCCTCCTCCAGCCGTGCGCCGAGCGACAGGATCGCCACCTTGGTGCCGTCGCGCACGATCCGGCCCTTGCCGATGGCAAGCTTTTCAAGCTTCTCGGGTATCTCCACGCCCGTCCCCGCACCGCGCGGGTAGCGGAAGGCGATCGGCCCGTCGTCATATTCGGCTGCGGTATAGGTCATCGCGGCCAGTTCGGCCTCGTCGGCGGCGGCCATGACGACGAAATTGGGCAGCGTCGCGAGATAGGTAATGTCGAAGCTGCCGGCATGCGTGCAGCCATCCGCACCGACCAGGCCGGCGCGGTCGATCGCAAAGCGCACGGGGAGATTCTGGATCGCCACATCATGCACCACCTGATCGTAGGCGCGCTGGAGAAAAGTCGAATAGATCGCGGCAAAGGGGCGCATGCCCTCGGCAGCGAGCCCTGCAGCAAAGGTCACGCCATGCTGTTCGGCGATGCCGACGTCGAAGGCCTTGTCGGGATGCGCCTTGGCGAATTTGTCGACGCCGGTGCCCGAAGGCATGGCAGCGGTGATGGCGCAGATGCGCGGGTCGCTATCGGCCAGCTTCGCCAGCGTTTCCCCGAAGACGTTCTGATAGGCGGGGGGGCCGCCCTTGGATTTCTTCTGTTCGCCGGTGACGACATCGAACTTGGCCACGCCGTGATATTTGTCGGCGCTGTTTTCGGCCGGGGCATAGCCCTTGCCCTTCTGCGTCACGACATGGATCAGCACCGGGCCCTGTTCGCTGTCGCGGACATTTTCGAGCACCGGGATGAGGTGGTCGAGATTGTGCCCGTCGATCGGGCCGACGTAATAGAAGCCGAGTTCCTCGAACAGCGTGCCGCCGGTCGCCATGCCGCGGGCGTATTCCTCGGCCTTTTCCAGCCCGCCCCAGACGCGGCGGCCGAGCTTCTTGGCAATTTTCGACGCCATCGAGCGCAGGCCGAGATATTCGCTGCTCGATACCATTCGCGCGAGATAGGCCGACAGTCCGCCCACCGGCGGGGCGATCGACATGTCGTTGTCATTGAGGATGACGACCAGCCGGTTGCCCGCCTGTTCGGCGTTGTTCATCGCTTCATAGGCCATGCCCGCGCTCATCGCGCCATCGCCGATCACCGCGATACCGCGACCCGCCCGGTCCTGCATCTTGTTGGCCATGGCGAAGCCGAGCGCCGCGCTGATCGAGGTCGAGCTATGCGCCGCGCCAAACGGATCGTATTCGCTTTCGCTGCGCTTGGTGAAGCCGCTCAGCCCGCCACCCTGGCGCAGCGTACGGATGCGGTCGCGCCGCCCGGTCAGGATCTTGTGCGGATAGCATTGGTGGCCGACGTCCCACACCAGCTTGTCCTGCGGCGTGTCGAACACATAATGGATCGCGGTGGTCAGTTCGACCACGCCCAGTCCCGAGCCCAGATGGCCCCCGGTGGTGCCGACGGCGTCGATCATTTCGGCGCGCAATTCGTCGGACAGCTGGCGGAGCTGGTCCTTGCCCAGCTTGCGCAGATCGTCGGGTGTATTGACCGTATCGAGGAGGGGGGTCTTGGGGCGACTTGTCATGCGGACAAGCTCTACACTCGCGAAACGCAACTGTCGATGAACGCTTTATCGCCGCAAATGAACGGTTTGACGGCGCGCCTCAGCGCGCGCAATCGTCGCATAGCCCGCGCAGTTCGACCACCGGGCGGACATCGGTGAAGCCCGCGTCCTGCCCCGCCACGCGCAGCGCGCCGGTGACGCGGTCGTCGTCGATATGCGTGGCCTTGCCGCAATCGTCGCAGATCAGGAAGATACAGTCGTGGCGGCACCCCGGATGGGTATTGACCAGATAGGCATTGGCGCTCTCGATCCGGTTGGCAAGATTGGTCCGCACGAACAGGTCGAGGATCCGGTAGACGCTGTTGGGGGCCACCCGCTTGCCGCGGCTTTGCGAGAGATTGTCGGCAATGTCATAGGCGCTGGCCGGCTTGTCGTGGCGGGCAAGCTCCTCGAACACCGACTGACGCATGCCGGTCCATTGCTCGCCATTGTCGGTCAGCGTGTGACGGGCCGCCTCGATGAGGTCGTCGCCTTCGTGTTCGGTGTGTGCATGCGCATGTCTGGCCATGCGCGAAGAAGTAGGCGCGCAAGCCGCCTATCGCAAGTTAGTCGCGCCGGAAGCTCGCCGAGTAGACACCCGGATACATCGCCTTGAGCGCCTTCACCTTGGGCGCATCCCAGCGGACGATATAGCTGTGGCGCGGGTTCTTGAGCATGAAGTCCTGGTGGTAGTTTTCGGCCGGATAGAAGGCCTGCGCACGTTCGATCCGCGTGACGATCGGGCGGTTCCACAGCTTTGCGGCGGTCAGTTGCGCGATATAGGCCTTGGCCACCGCATTCTGTTCGGCGGACATGGGAGTGATCGCGCCGCGGTAGTGTGCGCCGCGGTCCGGGCCCTGCCGGTTCAGCTGGGTCGGATCGGCGACCACCGAGAAATAAATCCGCAGAAGCTGGTCATAGCGGATGACCCTGGGATCATAGGTGACCTTCACGGCCTCGGCGTGATCGGTGATGCCGCTGGAGACGAGCTTGTAGCTGGCTTGCCGCTCGGTCCCGCCATGATAGCCGGAAACCGCGCTGGTCACGCCCTTCACATGGCTGAATACGCCCTCGACACCCCAGAAGCAGCCACCGGCGAAGATCGCGGTCTTGAGCCCCGGGCCTTCATTGGCAACGCGCTGAGCCTTGGGTGCCGCGACCGCCTGTTCCGCAGCCAATACGGGTTGCTGACAGGCAGAAGCCCCCAGCGCCAGCGTGGCGGCAGCAAGGGCGGCGCGCAGGCGCATTACAGGATCGAAGCGACCAACTGCGGCACGGCGGCGAGCCATTCGCTGCCATTGGTCAGGAGAACAGCAACGGCGCCGACACCGAAACCGATGCCGAAATTGCGATAGAGGTCGGGAGTGAACAGGCTCATAGGGGCTTCTTTCGTATGTCTCGCCCAGATGGTTACACCCGCACCTCTTGCAACCGGCTTAATACGCCCGTCGTCGGATGTTCAGCTTCGCTCGTCGAACGCTGACCAGGAAGCCGCCCGGACTCAGTGCCGAAAGTGGCGCATCCCGGTGAAGACCATTGCGAGGCCCCGTTCGTCGGCGGCGGCGATCACCTCGTCATCGCGGATCGATCCGCCCGGCTGGATGATCGCGCTCGCGCCCGCTTCGGCGGCGGCCAGCAGGCCATCGGCAAAGGGGAAGAAGGCGTCGGAGGCGACCGCGCTACCGACCGTGCGGCTCTGCTCCCAGCCGTATTTCTCCGCCGCTTCGGCGGCTTTCATTGCAGCGATGCGCGAGGAATCGCGGCGGTTCATCTGGCCCGCCCCGATACCCGCGGTTGCGCCGTCCTTGGCATAGACGATGGCGTTCGACTTGACGTGCCGCGCGACGGTCCAGGCGAACAGGCAGTCCCGCAATTCCTGTTCGGTGGGCTCCCGCCGGGTGACCACCTTGAGATCGGCTTCGGTGATTGCACCATTGTCGCGCGTCTGGACCAGCAGCCCGCCGGTGATCGGCTTGACCGCCAGACCGCCGCGGCGGGGATCGGGGAGGTCGCCGGTAACCAGCAGGCGCAGGTTCTTCTTCTTGGCAAACGCCTCGCGCGCCGCATCGCTGACCGCAGGGGCAATCACGACTTCGGTGAAGATTTCGCAGATCGCCGCTGCGGTTGCGCCATCGAGTTCGGTGTTCACCGCGACGATGCCGCCAAAGGCCGACACGCTGTCGCAGGCGAGCGCGTGGTTCCACGCCTCGAGCAAGGTCGCGGCCTGCGCGACGCCGCAGGGGTTCGCATGCTTGACGATAACCACCGCGGGTTCGCCGCCGGCGAATTCGGCGCACAGTTCCAGCGCGGCATCGGCATCGTTGTAATTGTTGTAGCTCAGCGCCTTGCCCTGCAGCTGCTCGGCCTGCGCGATGCCCCGGGCATGCGGGCCGACCGGCGTGTAGAGCGCCGCCTGCTGGTGCGGGTTCTCGCCATAGCGCAGCTCGACGGGGGCCTTGCCGTTGATCGCGAGGAAGTCGGGAAAGAGCTGCCGCTGGTCGGCGAAAGCGAACCACTGGCTGATCATCGAATCATAGGCAGCGGTGGCCGCAAAGGCCTTGGCCGCGCATTGGCGGCGGAAGTCGAGCGAGGTTGCGCCCGATGCTTCGAGTTCGCCCAGCAGCGCAGGGTAATCCGCCGGGTCGGTGACAATGGTGACGAACTGGTGGTTCTTCGCTGCGCTGCGGACCATGCTGGGCCCGCCGATATCGATATTCTCGATGACCTCGTCGCGCTCGGCACCCTTCGCCACGGTCGCCTCGAAGGGATAGAGATTGACCACCACGAGGTCGATCGCGCCGATCGCATGGGCTTCCATCGCCGCCGCGTGTTCGGGATTGTCGCGCACGGCGAGCAGGCCGCCATGGACCATCGGGTGGAGCGTCTTGACCCGCCCGTCCATCATTTCGGGAAAGCCGGTGAGATCGGACACGTCGCGCACGTCGAGGCCCGCTTCGCGCAATGCCTTGGCGGTGCCGCCGGTCGACACCAGCTCCACGCCGCGTCCGGCCAGCGCCGTGCCCAGTTCCACCAAGCCGCTCTTGTCGGACACCGAAAGCAGTGCCCGTTTGATCGCCACGTCAGCCACGTAAAATCACCCCATGCGTTTGAGCAGCCAGGGGAAGCGTCCCCCGCTGCGCGATGTCAGTCCTTCGACGACCAGCTGCTTCGTCGCGCGCGGGCGGCCCTGCCCGTCGACCCAGAGGCTGTCCTCGATCGCGATATGCGCCTCGCCGCTATCGCCTCCGAGGCGGAATTGCCAGTAGCTACCATCGGGCAGCGCAAGCCCCGCACCGCGCCGGTCGTCCGCCAGCCCGGCCTCGATGCCGTGACCGAGATGGAAACGGATCGCGAAGCTGATCTTCCCGCGCTTGCCCTGCCGGCCCGAGGGTTCGAGCACGTCTTCACCCGACAGCCCGCTACCATCGGCGCCCAGCAGCAGCGTCCGCCGGTGGATCAGGCCATAACGCGCCGCATAACCATTGTGCGAAGCCTCCAGCCGCGCGGCATCGCGCCCCTTCTGCTTGACCGCAGTGCGCGCAATATCGACTTCCTCGACACCCTTGCCGATCTGCCCCTTGATCAGAACGGCGGTCGAATTGGCATCGTCGAGCACCAGCGTCGAATGCGCCGCGCTGCCGCGCAGTCCCTGCTCGATCCGCACGGGCACCAGCCCGCCCGCCAGTTCGGCACCGCCGCAATTGACGATGATGCGCTGGTCGCCATGCGACAGTTCGAAGGCGAGCGTGGAGGCACAGCCATAGCGCGCGTGGCGGGCGCGTGGCGGCGGCGCGGCGTCGAGCACCAGCGTGGCCTTGCCCGCATCGACGCGCTGGTAGCCCCAGTGGCGGCTTTCCTTGCCCGGCCGCGCGCGGATCCCGCTCGCCGTTATCAATGCATCGACGCGCGCAGCGGAAGTCGCACCCGCCCCCTGCCAGCTGCCCAGACCCCGGTCGCCCATCCGCAGCGTCAGCAGCGGCGGAACGAGCAGTCCCAGCATCGTCTCAAGCGCGGGCGGCGGTTCGCGGTTCACCGCGGCGTAGCAGGCGCGCAGATCGACCAGCAGCGCGATCGCCTCGGCCTGCGCCAGCGGACTGCGCGAGAGCACACCGCCATCTTCGGCGACCAATTCGCCCAGGGCGCGCAGCAGCCCCGCTTCGCCGAACAGGCGGCGCGGGCGGCCATCGGGCAGCAGCAATCCGGCCGCCACCAGCGCGCACCAGCCGGCCACCTGGCCCAGGCGGTCCTCGGCCCCGGCGACCTGCCGGTCGAGAAAGCGCGCCGTCGCTTCCATCGCCCCGAGCGCGCGGGCGCGCAGCCGTGCATCGCCGCCGAGCAGCAAGGGCGCATGAACCAGCCATGCAAGCAGCCGCAGCCCGGCATGTTCGACCGTCCAGGCGGGGCCCTTGGCGGGGACGGGATTGGCCTTGAGCCAGCGTGCGAGCAGTTTCTCGCCAATCGCGGCGCATTCCTCGCGCGGGGCACAGGCCCCCAGATCGCGCAGCCAGCCAAAGCCCTGCACCGCGCGCTGCACGGGCGGGGTCAGCGGGGCATTGCTGGCGAAATCGAGCTTGTCGACCGGCACCTTAAGCCCGTGGACGAGGAACTGACCGGCGCGCAAAGCCATGCCCGCGGAGCGTTCGCCCTGCAGCGGGCTGACCACGGTGGCGAGCAAGCGCGGCGCGGCAGGCTTGCGCAGCGGCGCGGCAAGCACCGAATTGGGCACGCCGAGCCGATAGGCCCAGCGCACGAGGCTATCGACCGGCCCCGCGCGCGGCGGCTGGAAATCGGTGAGGACCAGCGCACGCGCCGGTTCGAGCGGGACCGCGTCGGGCCTGCCGGGCGGGCCGCGGTCGACCAGCGGTTCGGCCATGCCGGTGAGGGGCAGCGCAGGTGCTGCACTGTCGTCGGGGGAGCCGCGATCCTCGCGCAGAAGAGTGCGCGCGCCGTGGTTCACGCCTGCCCCTTCAGCGCCGCGATATTGTCGGCATACTTCCCCGGCCCGCCCTTGAAGGTGGCCGAACCCGCGACCAGCACATCGGCGCCCGCATCGACGCACAGCCGCGCGGTCTCGGCATTGACCCCGCCATCGACCTCGAGGTGGATCGGCTTGCCCAGCGTCTCGATCCGCTCACGGATCGCCTCGACCTTGCGCAGCTGCGAATGGATAAAGCTCTGCCCACCAAACCCCGGATTGACGCTCATCACCAGCACCAGATCGACGTCCTCGAGAATATAGTCGAGCGCGTCGAGGCTGGTGCCCGGATTGAGCACCACGCCTGCTTTCTTGCCCAGCGCGGTGATCGCCTGCAGCGTGCGGTGGATATGCGGCCCCGCCTCGGGATGGACAGTGATGATGTCCGCCCCGGCTTCCGCAAAAGCCTCGAGATAGGGGTCGATCGGTTCGATCATCAGATGGACATCGAACGGCTTGTCGGTATGCGGCCGCAGCGCCTTCACCACCGCCGGGCCGATGGTGATATTGGGCACGTAATGCCCGTCCATCACATCGACATGGATCCAGTCGGCCCCGGCGGCATCGATGGCGCGCACTTCCTCGCCCAGCGCAGCGAAATCGGCGGACAGGATCGAAGGCGAGATAAGCGGAATGGTCATGCGGGCTGGGGGCCTTGGTCGCGGGTGAGCCTTGGCCAGCCCTACGCGCGCGAAACGAGGGTTAACAAGCGAGCGGGAGGGCCTTTTCCACATGGGCCGTGCATTTGCTCGCGCCCGGATGGGCCCGGGATTCGCTTACGGACATCCCGCAGGTGCGAAATTCAGCCGTAATTCAGCGCGGTCTGGTAAACAGCAGGCCATAACGAGGGGCGACAGGCCCTTCACCCCCGGCGCCGCGGCGCCGCATCGACCCAGTTGAAGACGGATTACCTTTATGAAACGGACGACTTTCGCCACCGCCGGTATCGCGGCGCTTGCCTTTGCGACACTCGCCGCCCCCGCCCCGGCCGAGGCGCAGTACCGCCAGAAGATCACCAATGACGCCGCCAAATGCGCCGCCGGCGCCGGCCCTGCCGTGCGCGTGACCATTACCGACATCAAGGAAAGCAAGGGCACCATCCGCGTGCAGAGCTATCGCGGGACGAAGGAAGACTGGCTCGAGAAGGGCAAGTGGATCTACCGCATGGAAGCGCCCGCGAAGGCGGGGTCGATGTCCTTCTGCATGCCGCTGCCGCGCCCCGGAACCTATGCGATCGCGGTGCGCCACGACATCAATGGCAATGGCAGCACCGACATCTTCACCGATGGCGGGGCGATGTCGAACAATCCCAGCATCAACATCTTCAACCTCGGCAAACCGAGCTACAAGAAGACCGCGTTCGAGGTCGGTTCGGGCGTCGAAAGCATCTCGATCCGGATGCGCTACCGCTAGGCGCGGCGCTTGCGCCATAGTTCGAGCAGCGCGCCGGGTGCCGCGAGCAGCGGATGCTTGGCCCGGAATGGCGTGACTTCCAGCGATATGCCCGTGTGGCGGTAAAGCTTCCACGCGGCATAATCCGCCGCCCCGTCGAAAGTGGTGGTCGCCTTGGCCAGCCGTAGCAGGTTGAGCGGCTTGCCCAGGCGCGCGCGAAGCCGCCACCACGCGAGGAGGCGGCGGCGGCGATCTTCGGACAGATTCGGCCGCAAGGTCGCATCGTCGCGCGAAAAGGCGATCTCCGCCGCCTCCCACGCCAGCGGCAACAGCCCGTCGAAATGCGCGGCATTGACCTCGAGGATGGAGTTTTCCCGCCCGGGTTTCTCGACACGGAATTCGGCCTGGTAGGTCGCGCGGAACAGTGCGCGCCAATAGGCCTCCGCCGCCCCTTCTTCGGGTCCGACCGCAGCCGCCAGGCGGCCTGCAGTGGTCGCCGCCCCACCGAGCGCCGCCAACACTTGCCCCCGCGCACCGTCGTCTGCTGACCAGACCAGTGCCGAGGGCTGGACAAAGCGCGCCCAGATCGTCGTATCGCGCGATTCCCCCCGCGCGGCGCTGTCGAACTGCGCCAGCGACATCGTCGCGATCTTGGCGCGCAGCCGCTCGCCCGCATGGTCCCATTCGCGGTAGCTGACGCGCGGCCAGATTTTCTCGCGCTGGGGGCCGGGCAGCAGGACATAGAAATCGAGCACGCCTTCGAGCGAGCCGGTCCGCAGGTTCGAACCGTAAAACAGCACTGCCAGTGCGCCGGCGTCTTCGCCTAAGCGGCGCGCATAGACAGCCACCTCGTCCCGCACCGGGCGGTCGAGTGCGCTTGCGATGCGCTGCGCGAGCGCACCGCTCACGCGCTGATGAAGGTGAGTTCCGGCCCCTGTGCGACGCGATAGCGCCCCGGGGGGAAGGCCTCGCCGTCGAGAATCACCGGTTCGGCCACGTCGATTGCCAGCGCATCGGCCTCCAACTGGTGGAGGCCGGCCTTCGCCAGCCAGCGCGGTCGCCAGCCCATCAGGATGACGGGCAGCGCGGCCAGCAGGCCCCGCAGCGGATGGTCGAGCAGAGCGAATTTGAGGCCCGATCGCGGCATGCCGAACAGCTCGATACCCATCGGCATGCGTTCGAGCGTCGAGGCGAGCAGCACGCTGCGCCGTGCAGGATCGCCATGCGCCGAGCGCGGAACGGGCTTGCCCGAAGGGAGGTAGGCGAGCTGCATCGGCGTGCCGCGGCGCCATTTGTTGCGATTGCTCCCGAACAACCCCTGGATCACGCCCCAGGCGCTGGTCGCGCCCACGGCGAGGCTGTTGAAGAAGCCCAGCGAATGCGCATCCTGTCCCGCCTCGATCCCGAGCGTGAAAGCGCCCGCGCCAAAAATGAAGCCGAGCATGGCTGGATCGTCGTGATCCTCGCGGCTGACCGCAAGCGGGCGGCGGATGATCTGCCGGCCCGAGGCATAAGCCGCAAGTGCGCCTTCGAGCGACCAATCGGCCGGCGCGCCAAGGTCGACGTTGAGCGCATTGGTCTTGCCCTTGGGCAGCACCGCGATCGCGGGCCAGCGATCGGCAAATACGGTCTGGCCCATCGTGAGCACATCGCGCACGGTGCCGTCACCGCCATTGATCACGAGAAAATCGATTCCGTCGCGCGCAAACCCGGCAAGGGCATGGGCGATCTCGTCCCGCGTGCGCGGCTGCGCGACCATGATGCTGTCCGCACCGCTGCAGGCAAGATCCTGCCCGTGGTTGCGATGGCTGCGCGGATTATAGATGATCCCCACACGCGGCTCCGGCGTACGGCGGGCACGGTAAATCGAACGGCGCTTGGGGGCCGACGCCAAGCCGTGCCGCTGGGGCAGGCTGTCGAAGTTGTAGATTACCCGGTCCATCAACCTTGTGCCTTAATCGCCCCCTGCGGCGCCTACCTAGGGTATTTTCGCCAAATTGTAATAGTGGTGCGCCCGATTCTTGGCCGCACGTGCACAAAAGGCTACACTTGCCCGGGCAATTATGGCGCCGCGCTGAACCGCGCCGCAACGCTACGGCAAGCCCTTGTTGGCGCCGTTGGGGCCGAGAGGGGACTGCGCCGTAACGCACTCCGCCGCATCCACTTATCGGCTCGGACCTGGAGATTGCCGCCCCGACGCATGCAGTCTTCGCCAGGGCCCAAACGATCTCGGGGGAGCGGGGCCCAATCTTCCTACGCTCGTAAAGCCGTGGTCGGCGGTGCCACCAGGATGACATGCGACAACTGCAACATTTTCGCCGCACTCATGCATTTTTGTGACCAGCCAATTCCAGCCGCGATTGACCAAGTGAACGTTAACATATATATCCTCGATCAAAATCAGGAAGCCTGCGCGCGCTGACGGCGCTTCGCAGGAGAGGGAGGGAAAATGAAGTTCGGCAACAAACAATCACTCGCGCGTTTCATGGCGGGCGCGTCGATCCTGACGCTGGGGGCGACGGCATCGACTGCCGCTGCACAGGATGTCGGGACAGGTGCTCAGCCTTCCGAGACTGCGCAGGAAGTCACAGCTGACGATGGCGGCAACGTCATTATCGTTTCGGGCATCCGGGCCAGCCTACAGGACGCGATGAACATCAAGCGCGATGCGGTCGGTGTGGTCGATGCCATCAGTGCCGAGGACATCGGCAAGTTCCCTGACACCAATCTCGCCGAATCGTTGCAGCGCATTACCGGCGTGTCGATCGATCGCGAAAGCGGCGAAGGCTCGAAGGTCACCGTTCGCGGCTTCGGTCCGGACTTCAACCTCGTACTCCTCAACGGCCGCCAGATGCCGGCATCGGGCCTTGGCTCATGCTGCGAAGCGCCTGCGTCGCGCTCATTCGATTTCGCCAACCTTGCCTCGGAAGGCATTGCGGGCGTCGAAGTCTACAAGTCGGGGCGTGCGACACTTCCCTCCGGCGGCATCGGCTCGGTCATCAATGTGAAAACCCCGCGTCCGCTCGATCGGCCCGGATTCCAGGGTTCGATCGGCGTCAAAGGTGTTCTCGACCACACGTTCGAAAATACCGAAATCACACCCGAGATATCGGGTGTCATCAGCAAGACCTTTGCCGACGACACCTTCGGCATCCTGCTGAGCGGTTCGTACCAGCGCCGCAAGGCGTCGCTCGCCCAGTTCAACGCGGGCTGGCGCGAAGGTTATCTGGGCAGCGACTCCTCGAGCTGGGGTTCGCTGCCGACGACCGGCGGAGTGGAAAACCGCCCGGGTCCGGACGATATCTACCAGACGCCGCAGAACGCCGGTTACGATTTCACCAACATCGACCGGGAGCGTATCAATGGTCAGGCGGTGCTGCAGTTCAGCCCGTCCGACCAGTTTACCGCAACCGTAGACTACACCTTTTCGCAGAACACCATCGATGCGGAAACCAACAGCATCGGGGTCTGGTTCAACCACGGCGCGACCGCCAGCAGTTGGACCGATGGCCCGGTGGCCGGCCCGAACTTCTACGCCGAGGACTTCGGCCCGGGCAAGGACCTCGCGATTACCGGCGCCGTTGCCGCCAACCGCAACACCAACCACTCGCTGGGCGGAAACCTGCAATGGAACCACCCGAGCGGATGGCGCTTCGAACTCGACGCGCACCATTCGACTGCGGAATCCGAACCGACCTCGCCCTTCGGTAGCAACATCGCGGTTGGCAGCGCAATCTTCGGTGTCCAGAATCAGAGCATCGACTTCACCAGCGACATGCCGGTCATCTCCGTGCAGATGTATCCGGGTTCCGAAATCGACGCGTCGAACATCCGGCCTTCCGGCAACGCCTTCCGTACGGCCTACATGAAGGACCGGATCAACGAAGTGCGCCTGTCGGGCGGCAAAGACTTCGACGACGGCTTTATCGAAAGCCTCGATTTCGGGGTAACCTATACCGACAACAAGGTTCGTTCGGCCTACGGCTTCCTTCAGACCGATAGCTGGGGCGGCACGCTGAGCGCAGAAGATACGCCCGACGGCCTGTACACGCTGCAGGACCTGCCGGACGACCTTGCAGGCATGGAAGGATCGGAAGATCCTGCCGTCATTCCGAACTACTTCAAGGTTGACACGGTCTCGCTGATCGACCTGCTGGACCGCGAGATCGGCGTCTGTACGACCCCCTGGGTCGGGACCCCGACCGGAGAGGGCTGTCTGGCCGAATATACCGTCGACCGCCTGCTCAATGAGCGTACGATCGCCCCCTACCTCCAGACCATACATGCCTTCGATATTCTGGCCGACGAGGCTCATTTGCGCCTCGGCCTGCGCTACGAGGCGACCGACGTCTCGAGTTCGGCCCTCGTGCCATCGCCGGACGGCGCATCGCTCGTATCGTTCAACGAGATTGCGATTGTCGATTCGAACCCGTCGGATACGGTCTATACGACGCTCAAGGGCAGCTACGACAACTGGCTCCCGGCGATCGATTTCGACATGACGCCGATCCAGGACGTGGTGCTGCGCGCATCGTACAGCCACACCATCACCCGGCCAGCCTACAACAACCTTGACGGTGGTCTCACAGTCAATTCGCCGGCGCGTGTGAGTGGTGGCAGCACCGGCTTCTCGGGCAACCCGGGCCTGCTTCCCTACAAGTCGAAGAACATCGACCTGTCGGCCGAGTGGTACTACGCCCCGGCCAGCTACCTCTCGGTCGGCTACTTCAACAAGAAGGTGTCGAACTTCATCGGCAACTCGATCCGTCAGTCCTCGGCATTCGACCTGCGCGATCCGAGCGCTGGCGCGATCTTCCGGGAGGCCGTTGCGCAGCAGGGAAGCAATGCGCCCTTCGCTCCGGACGCGGCCAATCCGGGCGCTTCGATCCTCGACTACGTCGTTGCCAACTATCCGGACGCCGTCGACTATGATGCGGGCGGCATGCCGGTCGGCATCCTTGCCCAGCCCGGCGATCCATTGCTGATCTTCAATATCAGCCAGCCGGGCAACAGCGACCAGAGCGCGACTCTTTCCGGTTGGGAATTCGCGATCACCCACAGCTTCTGGGACACCGGCTTCGGCGTCATCCTGAACTACACGATCGTGAATTCGAACACCGAATACGAGCTGCTGCGTCCGGGCTTCGACCCCGAGCCGCAGTTCGCGGTGACCGGCGTAAGCGACAGTGCCAATGCAGTGCTCTACTACGACAAGGACGGGTTCCAGGCGCGTGTCGCCTACAACTGGCGCGACGAGTTCCTGTCGGGCTTCGGGACCGATCCGTTCTTCACCGAGGAGTACGGCCAGTTCGATGTCAGCGCGAGCTACGAGTTCGCCAACGGCATCTCGGTCTTCGCCGAGGGCATCAATGTGACCAATGCCGACCGCAAGGGCCACATGCGTGCCGACCAGGCAGTGTACTTCGCCGCCCCGGGCTATGCCCGCTATGCCGGCGGCGTCCGCTTTACCTGGTAACTGCAATCCGGACCCGCAGGTCCGGCCGATATTCGGGCAAGCGAGCCGCACTGCCCGCGCAGTGCGGCTCGTTTTGTATCCTGCGTGATGAGAGGGTATGGACGTCCGATCGATGAGTTCCGAGTTCAACAGGTTGGTGATCGTGGGCGGCGGGACGGCTGGCTGGCTGTCCGCCTGCCTGCTTGCGGCCCGACGGCCCGAGCTCGACGTGACACTCGTCGAGGCACCCGATATCCCGACCATCGGCGTCGGTGAAGGCAGCTGGCCGACGCTGCGCGAGACGCTTGCCACGATCGGGATCGACGAAGCCCGTTTCCTCAGCGCTTGCGATGCGTCGTTCAAGCAGGGATCGCGGTTCGATGGCTGGGTGGATGGGTCGGCCGATGACAGCTATTATCACCCCTTCACCCCGCCCGCTTCCGCGCCGATGGCGGACATCCTTTCCGCCTGGTCCGCACAGCACGGGAAGGCGGCTTCCTTTGCCGGGGCCGTCACGCCGCAGATCGCGGTTTGCGATCGCGACCTGGCGCCGCGCCAGCGTGCCATGCCGGCTTTTACGGGCGCGCTCAACTACGGCTACCATCTCGATGCAGGCAAGCTGGGGGCGCTGCTCGCCGAACATGGCACTGCCCATCTGGGCGTGAAGCACGTTCGCGCCCATGTAACAGGCGTCGAACGCGGCGAAGACGGCCTCCTCGCCAAACTCTTGCTGCGCGGCGGCGATGCGGTGGAGGGCGATTTCTTTATCGACTGCACCGGCATGGCAGCCCGCCTGATCGGCGACGAACTCGGCGTTGGATGGCGCGACCGGTCGGATGTCTCGTTCAACGATCGCGCGCTGGCCATGCAGGTTCCGGTCGCACCCGGCAGCGCCATCGCATCGCAGACGGTTGGCACGGCGCACAAGGCCGGCTGGCTGTGGGACATCGGCCTGCCCACGCGCCGCGGTATCGGCTGCGTATATTCCTCGCGCTTCCTGTCCGACGAAGACGCCGAGGCGATCCTCGCAGACTATATCACGGCCAGAGTGCCCGGCGCCGATCCAGGCGCACTAGCGCCGCGGAAGCTGCAGTTTGCGACCGGCCATCGCGAACAGTTCTGGCGCGGCAACTGTCTTGCCGTAGGCCTGTCCGCAGGCTTCATCGAACCGCTCGAAGCATCGGCCATCGTGCTGATCGAATTGTCGCTCAAAGCGCTTGCCGATGCCTATCCGCACAGCCGCTCGGCGCTGCCGAGGCTGGCGGACCGGTTCAACGCCCTGTTCCGCTATCGCTGGGACCGGATCGTCGACTTCCTCAAGCTGCACTACGTGCTCAGCAAGCGCGGCGAACCCTATTGGCAAGCGCAGCGCGATCCAGCCACGATCCCGGAGACGCTCGCAGCCCAGCTCGAACTCTGGCGCGATCACCCGCCTTCCGCAGCGGACTTCCCCCAGGTGGACGAGATCTTCTCCGCCTTCAGCCAGCAATATGTCCTGTACGGAATGGGCTTTCCCCTGCCCAGCGTCGCGCAGCCGGCACCCGGACATGATGCGCTGCGCCGGCTTGCCGAAGTGTCCGAACGCAGCCGCGCGCTCGCCGCTGCGCTGCCGTCCAACCGAACCTATCTCGATACATTGCGCACGGCCCAGACCGACCGCGGCGCGCAGGGAGCAATCGCCTGACCATGAGCAATCACCAAACCGTCAACAATTCAGACCATGCCGCGCTGCGCGTGCATACCGGTGCTGGCGCGCAGTTCGGCGATACCGCCATGGTCGCGCTCGTGGTTCCGAATGAATTCCGGCAGGTCCAGGTCCATTACCCGATCGTCTTTCGGCGGGATAACGATGGCGGGCGGTTCAATGCGCTTGCCCTGCTTGGGTTCGAGAACGGCGAAAACCTGTTTCTCGAAGGCAGCGAATGGGATGCCGCCTATCGGCCGCTGTCGATGGCGATCCAGCCGTTCCTCGTCGGGCGCCCGGTGGATGAAAGCCACGAGCCCACCGTCCATATCGATATGGATCACCCGCGCATTTCGAACGATGGCGAAGGCATGCGGCTGTTCGACGAGTTCGGCCGGCCGACGCCTTACGTGGAACAGATCTCGGCGCAGCTGGGCGATTTGCATGTCGGCTATCAGGACAGCGCTGCGTTTATCGCGGCGCTCGAACGGTACGAATTGCTCGAACCGTTCAGCTTCGAGGTTTCGCTGGCGAACGGCGCCAAGAACACGCTCGTCGGCTTCCACATGATCAATGAAGACAAGCTGCAGCAACTCGACGGCGATGCGCTTGGCGCGCTACACGCCGACGGCCACCTTATGCCGATCTTCATGGCGGTGGCGTCGCTGTCGAACCTTAGCGAGCTGGTCGAGCGCAAGAACAGGCGGGAGGCCCGTGGCTGAAGCCGATCCTTCGATCTTCGCGCAGATGAAACCGGTCGAAGTGCGCGAGGCTGCGGATTTTGCCGCGCTTTCGGCGCTGCTCGACGAGGCCAGCGCGCCATTCGTGGTGCGCGGCCTGGTGAACGACTGGCCACTGGTTGCCGCCGGCCGCGATTCGCCGCGCGCGGCGCGGTCCTACCTGCTGGACAAGGCGCATCCCGTGCCGTTCGAAGTGACGATCGGCCAGCCGGGGCGCGACGGCCGGCTGTTCTACGAAGACGATTTCGCCATGAATTTCCGGCAGGCGCGCGGGAAACTGGCGGATATCTTCCGCGGCTTCGACGACAATGAAGGCCGCGCGGACGCGCCGGCAATCTACCTCACCTCGGTCGATATGAAGCTGTTCTTCGACGGCTTGGCCGATGAAAATCCCTCCCCGGTCCGCGGCCGCGATCCGCGCGAAAGCATCTGGATCGGCACGGATACGCGCGTCGCGGCGCATAATGATTTTCCGCGCAATCTCGCCTGTTGCGCCGTCGGCCGGCGGCGCTTCACGGTGTTCCCGCCCGAACAGTTCCGCAATCTCTATATCGGTCCGCTGGAAAACACGCCCGCGGGCCGCGCGGTCAGCCTGGTCGACTTCCACGATCCGGACCTGGCAGCATTCCCCCGTTTCGCCGAGGCGCTGGCGCATGCCCGGGTCGCCGAACTCGAGCCGGGCGATGCGATCTACATCCCGTCGATGTGGTGGCACCATGTCGAAGGGCTGGAGGCCTTCAATGTCTTGGTGAATTACTGGTGGCGCGACACGCCGGGTTTTCTGGGGCAGCCCCAGGACGCGCTCAACCACGCGATATGGGCGCTGCGCGATCTGCCGCAGGAAGAGCGGGCCTTTTGGCGGCAGCTGTTCGATCACTACGTGTTCGAGAATCCGCCCGAGGTGACCGAGCATATTCCCGAACCGGCGCGCGGCATACTCGCGCCGCTTACCGCCGAAACCGCCAGCCGCATTCGCACCTTCCTGCTGAGGACACTGAACCGATGAGAAGCGATTTCAAACCCCGGCGCATCGTCGTGGCCGGCGGCGGCACCGCGGGCTGGATGGCTGCCGCAGCCATCGCCCACACCATGGGCGATGCGATCGATCTGACGCTGGTCGAAAGTGATGCCATCGGCACGGTCGGAGTCGGCGAGGCTACCATCCCTCCGCTGGTGCTGTTCAACCGCCTGATCGGCATAAGCGAGGCCGATTTCATGCGGGAAACGCAGGCCGCCTTCAAACTCGGAATTGAATTCGAGAACTGGAAACGCGACGGCGAAAAATACTTCCATTCCTTCGGCAACACCGGGCGCGACCACTGGTCGGCCGGGTTCCAGCATTTCTGGGCCGAAGGGCGCGAACGCGGCCATACGGTCAGTTACGACGAATATTGCCTCGAACTTGTCGCCGCCTACGCCCAGAAATTCGCCCATCTGCCCGAAAACGGCCTCAACTATGCCTATCACCTGAATGCGACCGCATATGCCGCCTATCTGCGCCGCATCGCCGAACAGGCCGGGGCGAAGCGCGTCGAGGGCAAGATCGGCAAGGTCGATATCGATGGTGAGACGGGCAATATCGCGGCGATCGGCCTGGAGGACGGGACTCGCCTCGAAGGCGATCTGTTCGTCGATTGCACCGGGTTCCGCGCGCTGCTGATCGAAGGCGCGCTGCATGTCGGCTATGACGATTGGTCGCATTATCTGCCCTGCGACAGCGCCATCGCGGTGCAGACCGAACTGGCCGGCCCCCCGGTGCCCTACACCCGCGCGATCGCGCATGATGCGGGATGGCAATGGCGCATTCCGCTGCAACACCGGGGCGGAAACGGCATCGTTTATTGCAGCCGCTACCTGTCGCAGGACGCCGCGCATGATCGCCTGATGTCGACGCTCGAAGGCAAGCCGATCAGCGAACCGCGCGCAATCCCCTTCACCACCGGCGCGCGGCGCAAGCAATGGCACCGCAACTGCATCGCCATCGGCCTGTCGTCCGGCTTCCTGGAACCGCTCGAATCGACGAGCATTCACCTGATCCAGCGGGCGGTCATCCGGCTCTTGCGGATGATGCCGGCAGGCGATGTGAGCGAGCGCGACATTGCCGAATTCAACGACCAGCAGCTGACCGACATGATCCAGGTCCGCGACTTCCTGATCCTGCACTACAAGGCCACCGAGCGGCGCGACAGCCCGTTCTGGCGTCAGTGCGCGACGATGGATATTCCCGACAGCCTGACGCAGAAGATCGAACTGTTCCGCGAAACGGGGCGCGTGTTCCGTAAGAACGAGGAACTGTTCGTCGAGAACAGCTGGATTCAGGTCATGCTGGGCCAGGGGATCATGCCGCGCGCCTTCCACCCGGTCGCCAAGAAGATGACCGACGAAGAGCTGGCGCATTTCCTCCAGACGCTGCGCGAGAAAGTGGCCCGCACCGTTACGAACCTGCCCGATCACCATGCCTATGTCGCGCAATACTGCGGGGCAAAAACCGCCCAGGCAGCCTAGACCGGGGTTCAATGCCCGGCCCGTTCGTATTAGCACGGTCGGAGTTTCGGGGGGTTAGCTATTCCATGGGCCGGCGGCGCCAGTCAGTGACCATCAAGCACGTCGCAGCCGATGCAGGGGTTTCCCTGCAGACGGTCAGCCGCGTCATCAACAAGGAACCGAACGTACGCCCGGCCATGAAGGAGCGCGTTCAGGCGAGCATCGACAAGCTGGGATATGTCCCCTCGATCGCGGCGCAGCGGATGAGCGGATCGCGGTCCTACCTGATCCTGGCGATCAACGACCGCGACCGCACGATTGCCGACTGGCGGGCCCGCGATGGCCGCGACTGGGTCGACCAGATGCTGCTCGGCGGCATGCTGACCGCTGCCGAGCGCGGCTACCGGATGATCTTCGAACTGATCGATACGCACAGCGACCACGTGGAGCGCGAGCTCGGCGCGGCGATCGCGGCATTGCAGCCCGACGGTGTCATCGTCACACCGCCGCATTCGGAAAATCCGCAGATCACCGGATTGCTGGCCGAAAACGGCATTCCGTTTGCGCGCATCGGCTCGAAGGAGGACGGCCCGGGCATCGCCATGACCATGGGCGACGAGCTGCTCGCTGGGAAAGCCACCGACCATCTTATCGAACTCGGCCACATGCGCATCGGCTTTATCGCGGGGCCGGATGAATACAGCCTGGCGGGCTGGCGCACCGATGGCTGGCGCGAAGCGATGGCGAATGCCGAGCTCGATTGCGAAGACCTGCTCGAACAGGGCGATTTCGGCTTTGAAAGCGGGCTTGGCGCAGCGCAGGCTTTGCTCGACCGCGAAAATCCCCCGACGGCGATCATTGCCAGCAGCGACCAGATGGCTCTCGCATCGCTCGATGTGGCCAAGGAACGCGGCCTCGACGTCCCGCGCGATCTGTCGATCGTCAGTTTCGACAACACACCCATCGTGCGCTTCGCCACGCCGTCGCTCACTGCGGTCGACCAGCCGATTGCGCGCACTGCCGCGCGGGCGGTCGAATTGCTGATCGATTTCAACAAGCATGGCGCGCCCCAGGCGCCGGTGGTGATCGAAGGCGAGCTGATCGTCCGTGCCTCCACGGCCCGCGCGCCCACGCGTTCCCGCACTTGAGCCGGGACGCGGGCATCACCCAATCGCGCCGGTTCCTGTGGCTTTATGCGCTCGCGGTAGCCGGCGGCGCGGTATCCTACGTTCCGTTCCTCACCCTGCTGCTTCCGCTCAGGGCCAGCGACATGGCCGGCGCGGGCACGATCGATCTGCTGGCTTACGCTGCTTTCGCCGGGGCGATTGCCGCGAGTTGCGCCAATATCGGCTTCGGCTGGCTGAGCGATGTGACGCGCCAGCGCAAACCGTGGATCGTTGCCGGAATGCTCTCGTCGAGCCTGCTGCTGCTGTGCGTGCCCCTTGCGCAGGACCGGACCCAGCTGCTGATCGCGATCGTCGCGTGGCAATTGGCGGTGAACATGATGCTCGCGCCGCTGGCCGCCTGGGCCGGCGATGTCGTGCCCGACAATCAGAAAGGCTTTCTCGGCGGCCTGCTGGCCTTCGCGCCGACGCTGGGTGCGCTGTCGGGGGCGTTCGTGACCATCCCGGGGCTGGCCGGACCCAACCTGCGCCTGGGCTTCGTCGCGGGACTTGTCGTGCTGATGGTGCTGCCGGTGGTGCTGTTCGGTCGTCCGAGGCCGATGCCGCATCTGATGGCGGACAAGCCGGCGAGCCCGCATGGACATCGCCGGGCGGCCCGCGACATGGTCGCCCGGATGTGGCTCGCCCGGTTGCTCGTCCAGATCGCCGAAGCGACCATGTTCGCCTACCTGCTGGTGTGGATATCGGGGATCGAGCCGGATTTCGGCGACAGTGGCACCGCGCGTATCTTCGCGCTCGTGCTCGGCCTGTCGGTGCCGCTGGCCCTGCTTGCAGGCCGCTGGTCCGATATTCGCAGCCGTCCGATCCTGCCGCTGGTGCTGGGTTCGGGGATCGGCAGCATTGGTCTTGCCATCATGGCCCTGTCCGGGGGGCTTGCCGGGGCGCTTTTCGGCTATGTCGTCTTCGGCCTGTCGACCAGCGTGTTCCTGGCGCTGCATTCCAGCCAGACGCTGAGGTTTCTTCCCAAACCTGCACGGCGCGGCCGCGATCTCGGCTTTTTCAACCTCACCAACACGGTGCCCAGCCTGATCATGCCATGGTTGACGCTGGCCATGGTCCCGGTGTTCGGTTTCAGCGGGCTCTTCTGGGTTCTTGCCGGGCTCGCCGCGCTGGCAACGCTCCTGCTGGCAACCAGGCTGCGCGGTGAAAACGTCGCTTGATTTTACCGCATACGCGTGGCACCCCAGCCTGATTGATAACGTTCTCATTTGAGCAGGGGAGCGGGAGGGATGGCTGGAATGAGAGCGTTTTTACTGGCGACGGCTGCCGCAATCGGGCTGGCGGGATGCACCACGGGTCCCGCCCCTGCCGCGAGCGCACCGCCGGCGCCAACCGCGCCCGTCGCCGAGGAAGACGCGCGCATTGCCGATCTCGTCGCGCGGATGAGCCTCGAGCGCAAGGTCGCGCAGCTGATCCAGCCGCAGATCGGGTCCTTCACTGCGGACGACATGCGCCGCTATCGCTTCGGCAGCTATCTTAATGGCGGAAACCGCGGCCCCTATGGCGATGAATTCGCCCCCGCTTCGCAATGGCTGCGCCATGCCGACGAAATGTATCTCGCCTCGGTAGAGCCGCTCGCAGGCGGAGAACCCGTCATCCCGACCATGTGGGGCACCGATGCGGTGCACGGCCATACCAATGTCGTGCGGGCGACCATCTTTCCGCACAACATCGGCCTGGGCGCGGCGCGCGATCCCGATCTCGTCCGCCGGATCGGCGAAGCGACCGCCGTCGAGATCGAGGTTACGGGGATCGACTGGAATTTCTCGCCCACCGTCGCTGTCGCCCGCGACGACCGCTGGGGCCGGACCTATGAAAGCTATTCCGAAGATCCCGCCATCGTCGCCCCCCTTGGCGCAGCGCTCGTCGAAGGTCTGCAGGGGCGCAAGGGCGAAGCCGACCGTCTCGGCGCCGGGCACGTCATTGCCACCGCCAAGCATTTCTTTGGCGACGGCGGGACCGACCAGGGGGTCGACCAGGGCGAGGTCACCGGGGACATCGAAGCGCTGAAGGCGATCCACGCCGCGCCCTACCCCGCGACGATCGATGCGGGCGTCGAAGCGATCATGGCCAGCTTCAATTCGATCAACGGCGTCAAGATGCATGGCAACAAGATGCTGCTTACCGATGTCCTGCGCGGCGAGCTGGGCTTCGACGGGCTCGTGGTCGGCGACTGGAACGGCCACGGCCAGGTTGCCGGCTGCACCAATACCGATTGCCCCCGATCGCTGCTCGCCGGGCTCGACATCTACATGGTGCCGGACGACTGGAAGGGCCTGTACGAAACGCTGATCGACCAGGTCCGGGACGGCACCATCCCGGTGCCGGTCCTCGACGAAGCGGTCAGCCGCATCCTTCGCGTCAAGATGCGCGCCGGACGGCTGGACGAATTCGTCCAGCCGTCCGCGCGGCCCAATGCCGGCGAATACCATTTGCTGGGTTCGCCCGAGCACCGCGCCATCGCCCGCGAGGCGGTCGCCAAATCGCAGGTCCTGCTGAAGAACGACGGTGTGCTGCCGCTGGCCGAAGGCGCCGACATCCTTGTCGCCGGGAGCGCTGCCGACAGCATCGCGCAGGCCGCGGGCGGATGGACGCTCACCTGGCAGGGCGGGCTTGAACTCGCGAACGCAGAACATTTCCCCGGCGCGACCTCGATCTGGCAGGGGCTCAAGGACGCTGCCGAAGCAGGCGGCGGCAGTGCCACTCTGTCGGTCGATGGGACCTATGCCGCCAAACCCGACGCCGCGATCGTGGTCTTCGGCGAAGAACCCTATGCCGAATTCGCCGGCGACCGGAAGCACCTCGGCTTCTCCGACGAAGAGGGGCTCGGCCTGCTGCGCAAGTTCGCAGCCGAAGGCGTACCCACGGTCGCCGTGTTCCTGTCGGGCCGCCCGATGTGGATGAACCGCGAACTCAACCTGGCCGACGCCTTTGTCGCCAGCTGGCTTCCGGGCAGCGAGGGCGCGGGTGTTGCCGATGTACTGACCGGCGCGGTGCCGGCCACGGGCAAACTCGGCTTCAGCTGGCCCGAACGCTGCGATTATGGCCCGCTCAACAGCCCCGAAGGCGCGCTTTTCCCGGTCGGCTACGGCCGTTCGCTGGCGGACACCGCGCCGCTGCGCAAGCTCGACGAGAATTGCGCTCCGCTCGAACAGGGGCCCGCGCTCGACTGGTATGTCAACGGCCGCCTCGCCGACGGCGTCCTGGCCAATACCGCGAGCGGCAAGCTCGACAATCTGCGCGGCGAAGCGGGCGGGATCACCGCCATGGGCCTCGACCGGAGCGCGCAGGAAGACGCGCGCAGCGTAACCTTCGCGCCGGGCGCCACGCTCGAACTGTCGCAGGGCGGCGGCAACAGCGGCTACGGCTACCGCATCCTCTACGCAGTCACCGACCGGCCCCAGGCCCCCGTCACGCTCGCGGTCGGTTCGGGCGAACCGCTCGACATCACGCAGCAGCTGGCAGTCGCCGCGGGCAAGAGCTGGCGGGAGATGATCATCACCGGCGCTTGCACCACCGATCTCGGCCCGACGCTGACCTTCGCATCGCAGGGCGCTTTCGCGCTGAGCATCGGGGCCATCGTGCGCGAGCAATTTGCAGACGGAACCGACTGTTCGTTCTGAGCAGGGTGGTTCAAACTCCCGGCGTAAGGCGGCATGCGCCTGAGACCGGGAGCCATAGAATACAAACCGGGCCCCACCAGGGTCGCACCGGGTCTTGGGAGGACAACTGACATGGCACTGGCACCCGACGCCGCAACGAGCGCAATTCCCGCTTCGATCGAGGACGACAAGCCCCCGGTCGACGCACCGGGCCTGCAGTATTTCGTATTCGGCCTGTTCTTTATCTTCGGCGGCATCACATCGCTCAACGACGTGATCATCCCCAAGCTGAAGGAACTGTTCACGCTCAACTGGACCGAAGCGATGCTGGTCCAGTTCTGCTTCTTCGCCGCCTATGCGATCATCGGCATACCGGGCGCGAAGCTGGTCAAGAAGATCGGCTACATGCGCGGCGCGGTCGCGGGCCTGCTCACCATGATGGCGGGCTGCCTGCTGTTCATCCCGGCCAGCCAGACGGCGACCTATGCGATCTTCCTGTTCGCGCTGTTCGTCCTCGCCAGCGGTGTGGTGATCGTCCAGGTCGTCGCGAACCCGCTGATCAGCCTGCTCGGCCCGCCCAGCACCACGCACAGCCGGCTGACCTTCGCGCAGGCGTTCAATTCGCTCGGCACCACCATTTTCCCGATCGTCGGGGCGGCGCTCATCCTTGGCAGCCTGGCCACGATCAGCGCCGACCAATTGTCCGGCGCCGACCTCCAGGCCTATCGCCAGGCGGAAAGCGAGGCGATCTGGCAGGGCTATCTCGGCCTGGCAGCGCTGATTGCGCTGGTCGCTCTCGCGGTCTGGCTGTTCCGCAACCGCCTGCAGGGCGAAACGCACGAAGCCTCCGAAGGGCTCGCCGGGCTCGACCTGCTGAAGCGCGGCCGCTTCGGCTATGGCGCGCTGTGCATCTTCCTTTACGTCGGCGCCGAAGTGTCGATCGGTTCGGTCGTCATCAATTACCTGTCCGGAGAACGCGTGCTGGGTCAGCCCGAAAGCGTGATCGGTTGGATGATCGGCCTGTATTGGGGCGGCGCGATGATCGGCCGGTTCATCGGATCGGTGTTCCTGCGCCTGTTCAGCCCGGGCAAGATCCTTGCCTTCAACGCCGCTGGCGCCATCGCACTGATCGTGATCTCGACCACCAGCAGCGGTTCCATCGCCGCTTACAGCTTGCTCGCCGTGGGTCTGATGAACTCGATCATGTTCCCGACGATCTTCTCGCTCGCCTGCGAAAAACTGGGCCCGCGCGCAGCAGACGGTTCGGGCATCATCAACGTGGCGATCTGCGGCGGCGCTATCGTTCCCCTCATCTACGGGGTCGTGGCCGATGCTACGGGCGGGGATCTGGCCGTGGCGATGATCATCCCGATCATCTGCTACGCAATCATCGCCGGGTTTGGCGTCTTTGCGAGGAAGCCCGCCAGCTAGGACTTGGCGGTCGGGAATGGCTTGAGGGCACGACATCGGCCTGGGCGTCCATCCCGGGCAGATGCAACAGGCGCTCCGAACTCGGTCGCAAGGTGACCGCCGTCAGCGGATTCGTCCGCGCCCACCCGAGACGCGGCGTGACGGTCAACGCCGCTTGGCGAACAAATCCACCAGTTCCTCGAACTTTTCGCGCTGGTCGGCCTCGTCGCCGCTGGCGATGGCTTCGGCTACGCAGCAGGCGGCATGATCCTTCAGGATCTGCGTTTCCACCTTGGCGAGCGCGGATTTTACCGCCTGCAGCTGATGGAGAATATCCATGCAGTAACGGTCATCCTCGATCATCTGCGCGAGGCCGCGCACCTGCCCCGCGATCCGGTTCAGCCGATTGATTTTTGCGGTCTTTGCGTCAGCCATGGCCCAAGTGTCCGATTGTCATACCCCATGGGGGTATATATAGCCGACATCGACGGATCAATCTTCTGCAAGGCTCCCCAATGCCCTCGCTTTCCCGACGACATCTAATCCGCAGCACCGCTGCCCTGGCTGCTGCCAGCGCGCTTCCGATGCCCGCCTGGGCCCGCGGCGCGTCTCTGACGCACGCGCGCAACGGCTTCGGCGAAGTGGCGGGCGAGGACATCGCGCTTGCCATCGGCAACCATCATTTCACCACCGGCGGCCGCTCGGGCCACGCCTTCGCCGTAAACGGCACCGTGCCGGGGCCACTGGTCCGCCTGCGCCAGGGCCAGACCGCGCGGCTGCATGTGACGAACAATCTTGACGAAGACAGCTCGATCCACTGGCACGGCCTGCTCGTGCCGTTCCAGTTCGACGGGGTGCCCGGCGTCAGCTTCCCCGGCATCAAGCCGGGCGAGACCTTCACCTACGAATTCCCGATCCGCCAGAGCGGCACCTACTGGTGGCACTCGCACTCGGGCCTGCAGGAACAGGCGGGGCATTACGGCCCGATCATCATCGAGAGTGCCACGCCCGACCCGCGCTACGACCGCGACTACGTGGTGCTGCTGTCCGAGTTCACGCCGCTGCACCCGCACGAGATCATGCGCAAGCTGAAGGTCGGCGAGCATTACTTCCAGCGCCAGATGCAGACCGCGACCGAAGGCGACATGCCGGGCGAGATGCGGCGCATGTGGGGGCAGATGCGGATGAACCCGCGCGACATTTCCGACGTGACGGGCACCGCCTACACCTTCCTGATCAACGGGCACGGTCCGCAGGATGACCTGCAACTGACCTTCGCCCCGGGCGAGCGCGTGCGCCTGCGGGTCATCAATGGATCGGCGATGACCTTCTTCAACGTTCGAATTCCCGGTGTGCCGATGACCGTCATCGCAGCCGACGGGCAGGACGTGGACGCAGTGCAGGTGGACGAATTCCAGATCGGCGTCGCCGAGACCTATGATGTGATCGTGACCCCGCCGGACGGGAGCCACGCGATCGTGGCCGAGGCGATGGATCGTAGCGGTATGGGTGTCGCCAGCCTGACAAGCCACACGGGCCACCGCGCCACCCCGCCGCCGCTGCGGGAAATCCCGACGCTGACGATGGTCGATATGGGAATGATGGACCACGGCGAGATGGACGGGATGGGCGGCATGGACCACTCGATGCGGGACAAGTCGCTCGTTCCCGATGATGTCGAGGTCGGGCCGGGCGTGGACATGATCGCACCGATGCCGATTGACCGGATGGATTCCCCCGGCCTCGGCCTCGACGGGGTCGGCCACCGCGTGCTGCGCTACACCGATCTCAAGGCCAGGCGGATGAACCCGCATCGCAGCATAGACCGCGAGATGGAAATCCATCTTACCGGCAATATGGAACGCTACATGTGGTCGTTCGACGGCAAGAAATTTACGGCCGTCACCGACGACCCGATCCGCTTCGGCTATGACGAGCGGGTCCGGGTGAAACTGGTCAACCAGACCATGATGGCGCATCCGATCCACCTGCACGGCCATTTCTTCGAGCTGGTCAATGGCGCGGACCATATGCACCAGCCATTGAAGCACACGGTCATCGTCCAGCCCGGCGGCACCGCGACCTTCGACCTGACCGCGAACGAGCCGGGCGACTGGGCCTTCCACTGCCACCTGCTCTACCACATGCACGCAGGAATGATGCAAGTGGTGACAGTGCGGCCATTCCCCGAGGGAGGCACGTCATGATGCGGATTGCAGTGCTTGCCGCGGCGATGGTGGCGGCTACTCCTTTGGCGGCACAGGACCATTCGGCGCACGGCAAGAAGCCTGCCGCGCAGCCCGAGATGGATCACTGTGCGATGGGCCACCTGCCGCCCGAAGAATGCCCGCCCAAAATTGAGCAGGAACCCTCGCCGGAACCCGAGATCGATCATTGCGCGATGGGGCATCTTCCACCCGAGCAATGCCCGCCGAACGAGCGCACCGATGACGAGGCGCCCATGGCGGGCATGGACCATGGAGCGCACGCAGCGATGACGGACAAGGCCGCAGCCGGGGCCGCAGCCGAAGACGCCATCCCGCCTCGCGCACTGGAAGGCCCGCGATATGCGGCCGATGCAATCTGGGGCCGCGACGCAATGGCCCCCGCACGCACGCAACTGGCACGCGAAAACGGCGGCATGACCACCGGCACGATCCTGGTCGAGCGGCTGGAAGCGCGGATTGCAACCGATGGCGGCGAAGACGGATATGTGTGGGATGCACAAGCCTGGTATGGCGGCGACATTGATCGCTTCGTGCTCAAGACCGAAGGCGAGGGTGAATTCGGCGGCGCATTGGAGGATGCCGAAATTCAGGCGCTCTACAGCCGCGCGATCGGCCCGTTCTTCGATCTGCAGGCGGGCGTGCGGCTCGACCTCGAGCCCGACAGCCTCACGCATCTCGTGGTCGGTCTGCAGGGCCTCGCGCCCTACATGGTCCATCTCGACGGGTCGCTGTTCCTGTCGGACCGCGGCGATCTGACCGCGCGGGTCGAGGCCGAATACGATCAGAAGATTACCCAGCGCCTGATCCTGCAGCCGCGCATCGAGGCGGGTTTTGCGGCGCAGGACATTCCGGAGCGCGAAATCGGCTCCGGGATTACCACGATCGAGCCGGGGCTACGCCTGCGGTACGAGATCCTGCGCGAATTCGCGCCCTATATCGGGATCGAATACTAAGCGAAGCTGGGCAAGACCGCCGACATTGCTCGGGCGAACGGACGAGACCCGGATGGTGTGAAGGCCGTCATCGGCCTGCGGGCATGGTTCTAGCTACCCACGCCGATCCTCAACGTCTTCGGAAAAGACACACACGCATCTCAAGCCCACCACAATCCGGGGCGGACGTCAGATCAGGATGGCGGTTGGGGTCACGGTAAGGTTGTCCCAAGAGGAACCGGCCGCGAATGGTGCACCCGACAGGATTCGAACCTGTGGCCTCTGCCTTCGGAGCCGGTACAGAACGGGTACGCCAGACTACGAAATACTACTCTAAACTACTGTTTTGTATAGATTTAGATTGAACTCGGATTTCGCTGGCGTACCCAAATCTACGCCCCGGTTTTCCTCCGAGTGATGACACCACAGTTACTCAAAAACGGGGCTCTGGAAACGGAGATCGCCGTGGTCAAATTAACGAAGCGCACTGTCGAGGCAGCCAAGTCTCAGGTGAAAGACTACATCATTTGGGATGAAGAGCTACCCGGTTTTGGGCTCCGAGTATACCGGTCGGGCAAGCGCAGCTATGTAATCCAGTATCGACAGAGGGGACGCGCGAGGCGGCTCACGCTTGGATTGCACGGCGTGTGGACAGCGGAACTGGCTCGCCGAGAAGCGAAGGCTCAGTTGGGACGTGTCGCGGGAGGCGACGATCCGGCAGAGGAGCGCCTTGAAGATCATCGTGCGATCACGATGAAGGGCCTCTGCAAGCGCTACATTCAGGACCTCGATGATGGCCTGATTCTCGGCAAGGGGGGGCGCCCGAAGAAGCAATCGACCATCGATACCGATATCGGTCGGATCAAGAGACACATCATTCCCCTGATCGGAACCCGGCGCGTCAAGGATCTGACCAGAGCGGATATGGTCAAGATCATGCGCGACATCATGGCGGGTCGGTCGAGGATCATTGTCAAAACCAAGAAGTTACGGGGAAAGTCCATCGTGAGGGGCGGTCCTGGCACTGCTACCCGGACCCTGGGCCTCATTGGTGGGATACTCTCATACGCCATTGATCTGGGGATCATCGAACACAATCCCGCGCACGGCATCAAGAAGCCGAAATACAAAGTGCGCGAGCGGCGGTTGACCGAAGCTGAGTACGGCATTTTGGGGAACATGTTGCGAGATGCGCAGGCGCAAGAAAAGTTCTGCCCGACAACGGACATCATCCGTCAGATTGCGCTAACAGGGTGCCGACGCGGCGAGATCATCAATCTCAAATGGTCCGACGTGGACCTGGATGGCAGTTGCCTGCGGCTTTCTGAAAGCAAGGAAGGCAGATCGATCCGGCCCATCGGCCTGCCTGTTGTCGAATTTCTCGAGACACAGCGTAACACTGCCACGGGTAGCTATGTGTTCCCGGGTTACGGCGATGACACCGCTTTTGGCGGCTTCCCAAATCACTGGAACGCCTTGTTTAGCGGCTCACCATTGGAGGGGGTCACAGCCCATGTCTTGCGTCATAGCTTTGCGAGCATCGGCAATGATCTCGGATTCACCGAAATTACAATCGCCGCGCTGCTAGGGCACGCCAAGGGTTCGATCACCAGCAGATATATCCACGTGCTGGACGCGACGTTGGTCACTGCCGCCGACATGATTGCGGGGTATGTCAGCGCTTTGCTCAATGGCACGAACTTCCAGCGAGGCAGCTTTGCACTGGACCGCACTGCACGAAAGAGCGCCATGAGCGAATTCATCGCCGAGCGCGCAGCTGGATCATGAAATAGGTTCCGATGCAAACCTGCCAGCACACTCTTACTGCAAACGCGATTCAAGCCCCCTCCCCAGAAATGGGGATGGCTAACCCTGTGGATAAAACTGTGGGCTCTTCGGACTATCAGGAACCGCTGGACTCGGACGATCAGGAACCGAAAGCTCGGACTATCGGGAACCGAAACCACCTTCAAACATCTGGCATTGTTGGAAAATATGGCCCCTTAACTATGCTAACAAACAATCCTGTCGGATTGTTGCTAACGCGGCAGACTGCGCGCGGCTCCTCAGCGCTTTGGGATGCGCCGTCGCCGCGCACCTCGCGACTTGGCGGGTGCAAGAATCTCAAGCGCTTGCTAGGAATTGAGCGATGAAGACCGACCTCGATCATCTGCCCCCGCAAAAACAACGCGAGCTTGAACGCGTAGTGCAGCTGATCTTCGAAGAATTTGATGATTCCTTCGCGCTAGCCAAGCATGACTGGAAGAAGGCCGGGCGCATCCTGAAGGTCATTCTCTACGGCAGCTATGCGCGCGGCACCTGGGTCGACGAACCACACACTGCAAAGGGCTACCAGTCGGATTACGACCTTTTGGTGATCGTCAATGACAGCAGACTGACCGACCGAGTGAAGTACTGGTCCAAGCTCGATGACCGGTTGATGCGCGAGTATGGTGTAACCGGGACGATCAAGACGCCGGTCAACTTCATCGTCCACACGCTTCAGGAAGTGAACGATGGCCTTGCGCATGGGCGCTACTTCTTCATGGATGTGAAGCAGGACGGGGTCGCGCTTTACCAGTCTGACGACACCGAGCTGCACACGCCCAAGCCGAAAACGCCCGAACAGGCGCTTGCGATGGCGCAGGAATATTTCGATGAGTGGTTCAAGTCATCGATGCGCAAGTTCAAGCTTACGCAAGATGCGGTGGATCAGGAGTTTTTCAAAGAAGCTGCATTTCTAATGCATCAAGCGACCGAGAGCTTGTACCACTGCGTGCTGCTGGTCTGCACCTTCTACACGCCACACGTGCACAATCTCGGCTTCCTGCGCACCCAGGCTGAGCGGATCGATGCGCGCCTTACCTATGTCTGGCCGCGCGACACACGGCAGGACCGCGCGCGCTTCGAGAAGCTCAAAGAAGCCTACGTCAAAGCGCGCTATTCGAAGCACTACCGCATCACCAAAGAAGAGCTCGAATGGCTCGGTGAGCAAGTCGAGGAGCTAGGCCGCGTCGTGCATGAGCTGTGTTCGGAGCGGCTTGAAAAGCTCAAGGCTTAGTTGAACGCCACAAATTAAACAGTCACGAAGCTCCACCCCCCACGTGTAAGAGTGCGCTAGCTTTTTCGTTTTCTGCTTTTCGCCTTCGTAACTTGCGCAGGCTTTTTAGCATTTCCTGACTTGGAACTGGCAAGTTTCTCACCGCCCAGCACGAACGTTGGCTCCCAAGGGGTGACCAGCGCATTCACGATCTCACGCGAGAGATTAACCAGTTCACGCATCTCTCGCTTGTTTGCGAACGCACCTTGGTGGACGATGGCGTTGCGCTTCTTGTTCAGTCGCTCGGAGCGCTTTTTGAGTTTGCCGAGCGCCTTCTTTCGCGTCTCGTCTTGCTCAGCAGGTATGATCAAACGGCCAAATTTTCCATCGATGCCATTGGCCCATCTTAGCAGGGAATCTACGAACTCCGGCGAGAATTCGCTTTCACTTTCGAAGCGCTTTCTTATCGCGATGTTGGCGGCAATCTCGGCGGCAGTAGCAGCTCTTACGATTGCTGTGGACCACTCCTTCCGGCGTTCGATAATCCCTTCGATCTTCTTCCACTGAGTCTGAAGCTTCTCGAGATCTTCGCGATCATCATAAGGTGTCTTGCCCATGTGTTGCTGATCGCATGCGCGTCACGGAATGAACAGTGCTAGAAAGCTTGCATGAGCGAAAGAGGAACCAAGATCACCTTTGGTGGGCGTCAAGCGCGCGCCCTCTGCAACATGAGCCATTCGGCGCGTCTCGACTTTATCGCCGAGGGCCTGCCGGTTGTACTTCAAAGTGCGCGGGGCTTTTGGCGAGCGGCGGAAACGCTTAAGGAGCGACCGCGCGAGGCGGCAGTGCTCGCGGGCTTCGCGGAGGAAGAGTCAGCGAAGGCCCTTATCCTCATCGATCTAGTCCGATGCCCTAAGCCTGAGGTGGGTAAGCGCATTGGGAGGATCGTGAAGAAGACGCTCTACGATCATCTTTCTCGTATGATATATGCGAAAGCTCAGTCGTGGCTGCCTGCCAATGTCGCGCAGCTGCAAGAGTATATCGATCACGAAAGGCAAGGGCACTATCTCGAAGGTGGCATGAGCGAATACATCGTTCCCAACTGGTCGCTCTATCAGCGTGAGAGCACCATGTATGCCGACATCGAGGTCCATGAAGAGGGCATTCCGCAGTGGAATGATCCCAATCGCTGGTCCGACTCTACAATGATGATGCGACCCATTGCATTGGACCTCGTCGAAGCACTTGAGGCTCTGGGGGTACTAACACGCTCGGGCCTTCAGGCGACCAGTGAAGTTTGGAGCAGTGTCGATTTTGTGAACGATGAGGGACCAGTGGAAGCGCGTGAGCTGACAAAACAACTTGCCGCCCGACTGGACTCGGAAGGCTTGATCTCAGATTGCGGCACCGAGCAGCATGCTCGGCTATTATTCAATCACTGGCAGCTTCCGATGTACAACATGGACTTAGACTTGATCCATGTACCGTTGGAACAACTTGAGGCTGAACGCGACGCCGCCTTCTGGAACGAGGTCGGCGGCTACTGAGCGGCAAACACCGCGCGCTACCATCAGAATTGAATGTCCGCAGGCGTCCGATTTATGATGGCTTTTACGATGGCAAGATAAAAGCACCGCCGTCGGTCGGGGTACATGTGGTTGGTATTGCTAGGCAAATTGCGACGGCGCTCGAGACTGCGCTGCGGCGGTTCTGCTGGAAAGCCCTTTGTTCTCAATGCAAAGTGCGATGGCGCTTCCCTCAATCAAGCTCATTTCGAAATTTCGGCGCATCGGTTTATCGGTCCACATCTGTCCGCGCAGACGCAGTCGCATTCAATTGGAAGATGCTTGGCTGAGCTTCGGGACAACAGCGTAGAAACGGAGGCCTCAGAGTAAGAATGTCATGTGGCGCAATTGGCCTGAATCGACTGATAATTGATGTCGATGGCGGGCTGACCTGCTCCCCTCCATGTCCCCAAGGTCGGTCCGTCATCACCCGAACGATTAAAGGACCGACCGGCATGCCGACAGCAGAAACGAGCGACAAACGGCCCAAGCAAAGACGCCTGTCCGCCATTGAACCGGTCGCGATGCGTGTGCCCGAAGCATGCCGCTACCTCGGGATAGGTCGCAGCACCCTCTACGTGCTCATCGGCGAAGGCGAGATCGAATTCATCAAGCTAGGAAGTGCCACGCTTGTGCTTACCGAAAGCCTGAGAAACTTGGTCGAGCGCAGACGTGCAGTTCTAACCCGAAATACGAACATGGAAACGTGAAATGAGAGCCTCAATTAGAAGCTGGCTTCCCCTCGATCCAGGGCACAGCGCAGTCGCGGGCCTTGGCGTGGGCAGCGTCGAGAGCAGGTCCCATACAGAGGATTTCGGTAATGCGCCGCGCGGTCTTGGTGAAGTGGAGAGCCTCGGCTCCCGAAAGTGCGCGACCGAGGACGTCGAGCTCGCGGTAGGAAAGCCATTTCTTAAGCACTTGATATCCGCCTAGTGTATATTCCCAGACGTTCTCTGGAATACTCTCCCACATAGCACCCGCGTTGATTTCAACGTCAACTGCGCGCGTACCGATCAGTTCGAGCAACGCGTCAGGCTCTAGATCATGACGATCCGCGAGATGCGCAAGAGCATCACGCTCAGCTTCGGTCCATGCGCGTTCCGTGGTTTTGCCAACGCCGGGCATCACAAGACGAGTGCCGTTTTCGCGGCGCTGGCTGTAGCCCCAGCCAGTCGTCACTTCGAACGACTTGCCACGTGGCGGCGCGATTACTGAAAGGCCCGCCAGCAATGAGCCTCGGGTCACACCGTCGATTTCGACTTCTGCATCAAGCAGAGCCGAGAGCCGTGAGCCCAGCTCGGCAGACATTCTGAAAGCCTCTACATCTCCGGGAAACGGTATGCGCGGCCAATCGATTCTCAGGGCATCGATATAGTCAATTTCGTACGACGGTGCGTTAAGTGTTGCGAGGATGTGATCGAACAGCTGATCACTTGAGATGCCTCGATCCGCCAATTCTTTCTTGAGCGATTTTGCAATGTTCGGTTCGAGGTTGTGGCTGTCTTGCCGTACAGTAGCCGGAAAGATTGCGACGTTGCTTTCTACCAAGTGATGGTCGCCAAGGACGCTAATCGACTGTGGGTTGTAGAATATGCCCATGCGATTGCGCTCACCAGCCGTCAGGAAACGATTGTCGAAACTCGTGTTGCCAAAAAATTCGGGCCGCTTTTCGTCGATCAATTTTGTGTCTGGATCCCAGTATGCCCAACGCACGTCGAAAGGTCGATAAGCGTACCTGACGACTTCTCCCAGTGCGTGCTTTCGGTCCATCAGCATCTTTCGAGTTTCCGAAGGATCGTATCGTGACGAAGCATTCATCAATGCTGGGAATGCTGTTTTCAATTCCGAATTGGAGACATTGGTGTCGAAGTATTGTTCGATGCGCTTTTCCAGAGCTTCACGATCGACATCGACAAGAAACTCATCGCGGCTTGTTTTTACGCCGGCAAAGTTCACTGGCAGCAATTCAGGCAAGCGCGGCCACTCGAAATAAGCTTCGTCGACATCGGAAGGCATGAATTGAAGCCTCATCGGCAACGATGGCGTGAGCTTTTCGTATAAAATCACAGGGTCCGCCTCGGCTGTCGCCGTCAGCGTCTCACGCTTCGCAGTTCCCCATAAGTCCCGATACGATATTGTTTCCGAGGGGCTGTGGTCCTTCTTCCGCACCAGTGTCGCGATTGCGGTGCCAACCTGTATGCCTGCAGGATTGGCGGGCGTGGAAAAAATCGACGGGTCAGGCAGTCCCTCAGGCGTTTTCTTGCCGGTTTTGTATTTGTCACCATTTAGGCAATCGACGGTGATGCTGTCGAAAACGTCGAGGTAGCGCTCGCGCATTCCAGGGCAACTCAAGCTATCGAGCCAGCTATAGTTCGAAATGAATGAGATCACGCCTTCACCGGTCTTTTCCGCAATGCGACTTTCGGCCATGCGAAAGAACCGGACATAGAGTTCGTTCAGACCTTGCCCTTGCGGAGGCGCGACCTTTTTTACCTGGCGGTAGGCATTTGAAAGGGCGCGCTCTTCGGCATTGTCTGAAATCCCTGCAAAGCCATCATATGGAGGGTTACCAAGGATAACGAGGATCGGGCTTGCTTGCTTAATCGCATCGGCGGAAGCGCGTTCAGCCTCCAGCTCGGGGAACGGCAACGGCTTGTTCGTGTGTGGCTCCCACCCAGTCAGCGCATTGGTCAAGTAGATCGCCGGGCGAGAATCTCCCGCTAGCGGAGCATCCATTTCAGCAAGCGTTATACCAGCTTGCATGTGCGCAACGACAAACGGAGCGGGCATAATCTCGAAACCGAAGACGCGGTTCTTTGCTGCATCACGCAGCCGGTCCGCTAACGCGCTGCCAAGTCCGTGATTTTCAAGGTTCGCGCGAATTCGTCTCAGAACTGCATTTACGAAGCCACCCGTACCGCAGCACGGGTCGAGCACATACACGCGCTCGTCGGCAAGCCCATCGGCGATGCCCAGTTCCTCGCGCAGCGCATAGTCTACTCTTGCCACCATGTAGTCGACGACCTCAGCGGGAGTATACCAGACGCCGAATTGCTTCCTAAGCTTCGGGTCGAAGGCCTTTAGGAAGGGCTCGTAGAAATACTGGACAGCCTCTCCGTCATCGAACCGCTTGAGAAATTCAGCAGCGTCGATCCGGTTTAGTGTATGGCCCGTCCAGTCCAGCACCTCGACTAGATCGAGTTGCTTGATGTGCTGCGGTGCAGTCAGCTGCTGGAAAAGGGTCTGAATGAATGGGACGTGCAAGCTCCAGCCCGCCGAACGCCAATCAAATTGCGCCGGTTTCCGCGGCACGGTCCGTGCCCAGATCACCCAAGCCGAGAACAGCCCGTAGAAGAGCGTCTGGACAAGTGTCGAACGAAAGAAATGATCGCCTTTCTCGCCCTCAAAGGTGATGCCGAGGGCATCTTCAAGCGCTGTCCGCACAGTCTTGAGCGCGGGTAACTCGCCCGCCATTTCCACGCGGTCCAGAGCATCGCGCGCGTATGACGCTATGAACCACGCCACGTCTTTCGGCTGTACCAGCGCCACATTCTGGGTAAGCGCGCGCTTAAGGTATTCGACGAAGGCGAGCCCGACGTTCTTTGCCGACGCAGCCGGTGTTTTAACCAGCGCCCAAAAGTCAGCCGGATTTTCGGCTAGTTCGAACGCTTCAAGCCGTGTGGCCTGTCCATTTATATCTTCTCCGACGAGCTGAAACGCTCGAAGATTGGTAACCAATACGAGCCGATACGCATCAAAGTATTTGCTCAGCTGGGTGGGTGTCGAGGTAAAGAGGCTGGCATCGTCGACCCCCTTGACCTCGATTACGCCGCGTTCCGGTAGCTGGCCCTTGCGGGGCTCTCCTTTTTGAAGCTGACTTGCAGCGAACAGCCCGAAGTCGGGGCTGCCTGCACCGGTGTTTGCCAATTGGGAAAGCGGCAAGACTTTCGGGCTTAGCGATGCGCCGATCCGTTCCAGCAAGGTGCTGAGTGCCGGATAATATGCAGTTTCCGGCGTTCCGGCCCCAAGGGCCCGAACCTTACGGACCGCCTCGAAAAACTCTTCGGCAATTTCAATCGGATCGAGCGCCACACATCCCCCTTCACTTTCGTCCTCGACTAGCGCAACCGGTGCGCAAGCGCGACTGCGGAATCATCGTTGTGCTCGCATTCGTGCGGTGCAATGGAGACGTGCAGCAGATTTGACTACTTGACTGCATCACCTGCGGTCACTTCTTGTTCTTGGATCGGCAGAACATGTAGATCAGCACCAATCAACTAGTTTAAATCGAGGAAATTGGGGGGAAAAGGATGTATAAGCCAGGAGGCACAATCGCCGCAGCGCTGGAGAAAATCCAACGTAAGTCATATGTGCTTCCGGCAATCCAGCGCGAATTCGTCTGGAAACCTGAGCAGATTGAGCGCCTGTTCGACAGCCTGATGCAAGGCTACCCGTTTGGCACTTTCCTCTTCTGGACGGTCAAACCGGAAACGAGCGGCAGCTTCAAATTCTACGATTTCGTTCTGCACTACCACCAGCGCGATGCCGCCCATTGTCCCGAGTTGCCAACATTGCACGATCAGACGGTCACAGCCGTTCTCGACGGTCAACAGCGACTGACTGCGCTCAATATTGGGCTCCGTGGTTCGATGGCGATGAAATTACCGAGCAAGTGGTGGACGAACCCCGACGCCTTCCCGAAAAGGACGCTCCGCCTTAATTTGCTTGCGTCATTGGAGCCTGACGAGGACGGGATTGTCTACGATTTTCGGTTCATGGACGATGCTCAAGTCGAGCGCAGCGAAGAGGCGTTCTGGTACAATGTGCCCGACGTCATGGCCGTCAACGACGTGACCGACCTTAATGACTGGCTGGTCGATGCCGGTCTCACAGGGGACCCCTTCAAATCCGCCTTCAGGATGTTGACTAAACTCTATCACGTCGTGAAGACCAACCAATTGATGTACTACTACGAAGAGGAAGCTCAGGACGTTGAACGGGTCCTAAACATCTTCATTCGGCTCAATTCTGGTGGAACAATTCTTTCTTATTCCGACCTATTGCTCAGCATCGCGGTCGCGCAATGGAAGAAAGTCGATGCCCGTTCAGAGATTCACAGTCTGGTCGATGAGATCAACCGGATTGGCACCGGTTTCACGCTGAGCCAGGATTTCGTTCTGAAAGCCGGACTAATGCTGTCTGACATCGCTAGTGTCGGCTTCAAGGTCGAGAACTTCACTCAAGCCAACATGGAGAGGCTTGAAGCCAATTGGCCGCAAATTCGCGCTGCCTTGGTCCGGACTGTGGAGCTGGCCGCGAGCTTCGGTCTGAATGGCCAGACACTTCGCGCGGACAGCGCCCTACTTCCCATTGCCTATTATCTATATCACCGGAAAGCCCCGGCGAACTATGCAGTTAGCAATCAGTTCGCCGCCGACCGTGCCGTTATCCACTCCTGGCTCATACGTTCATTGCTTAAAGCATCCGGCATTTGGGGAAGCGGCCTCGACACATTCCTCACCGCCTTGCGAGAAGTGATACAGCAGAAGGGCGAAGAGTCATTTCCGGCGCGGGAACTCGAACTGGTCATGGACGCGCGTGGCAAGTCGCTTACGTTCTCGCCAGCCGAGGTCGAAGACATGTTGTCGATGCAATACGGAGACAAACGCATGTTTGCGCTGCTGTCGATGCTGTTTCCCTTCGTCAATCTGCGCAACCAATTTCACATGGACCATGTCTTTCCGATCTCACGGTTCACGACAGCCAAGCTGCGCAAAGCTGGCTTCGCTGAGGATAGGATCGAGGACCTCGCTCGGATGGCGAACGAATTGCCCAACTTGCAGTTGCTCGAAGGCACCACCAATACCGAGAAACGCGATGCCTTGCCCGCGAAGTGGCTTTCGAGCCATTATCCCAATGCCGGTGATCGGGCGCACTATTGTGCGATGCATGAACTTGGGGACATTCCCGACACGCTCGAAGATTTCGAGCAGTTTCATACCGACCGCCGCGAACGTCTTCGGGCGCGGATCAATGACGTTCTGGCGGTGCAAAAAGACGGAACGACCGGACAGGCTCAAATTTGAAGCTTACGCGAATTGCCGCCGTGAGGCGCACACTACAGGTACTCAACTAAGGCTGAGGTGCCCAATCGACCTCTTTCACTGAGTCTATTCGGACAAATCTGGCATCTTTCGATTCACTCGCAATGACAAACGTCATGGGCTGCGGCACATCTACGATCACCAACCCATGCACTTGCGGAACTTCAGGCAATTTGTTGCGCTTGGCGAGATCGGCGGCATGTTGCCGCACATATGCAACCCGGTTGAGGTGCCGCAGGAGGTTGTCTGGCTTACCATTTGGCAATGTTAGCCCGCGATATTCAGACAAGCGTCTCGCCGTCTCGGAAAGCGTCCGGCACAGTTTGATATCCTTAGCTTCGATAACCCAAGCATGTTTCCCATCCGGAGAAAAAGCGAGCACATCAATGTCACCCAAGCGCTTCAATCCATCCGTGGCCTTGTGGTTCAGACAAGCAGATGGCTTCACTGACGCCGCCGCTAAAAGCCCTTGTGCTTGCACCGCTGCCGCCACTCTCTCATTGAACTCCATGCCGGACCGTTCGCCCGCATGGCCAACATAACTGCGCATTGCCTTGCTGACCCAGAAGTTGCCTTGAAGTCCGCCTGCTGACGCTCCGGCCACATTGTGCCGTGCAGCGCGTTCAACGATGCCGGGCGCTATCGCGAGCAAGGGATTGTCATCCGGCGTCATTGCTACCAGCGGTCGTCCGATGATCGAGAAACGACGGTCGAACCTGCTGATGTCGAAGTCGAGCTTGCCAGCACCTTCAGGAATATCGTCCCACCCATCCCGACAAGGTAAGGTTAGCCGGTCAATCAGTGGGGCGAAATCGGGAGCACCTTCGATCTCCATTGCCGACAACCGAGCAAGCAACTCTGACCGGGGTATTTCAAATGCCGATTTCTGCAACTCGATGGCAATTCTGACGAGAAATTCCCCCAACTGGACGAATATCTCTGCTGGCACGCCATACTCCGCTTGAAGTGCATTCAGGAACTGCGGATCGGGCGTACCCGGAGCTGGATCGCGTGCTTCGTAGAGCCTGTCATATGCATCGCTTTGATCGGCCCGAGCCTGTGAATGCAGCAAGCGCACCGTCGAGCCGAGAGCGGCTTCCCCAAACTCATAATCATGCAGCAGATGTCCGGTTGGGCTGATCCGAAGCTCTGCCTTGATCTGCCCTCCGCGCAGCGCAGGAATAAGATCAGAAACTGCGAAAATTTGAAGAGCGAGCGCCTGCAATTCGTCGAAGTCGATTGTTCCCAATTCGTAGCCGCCATCGAGCGTGGCTTGCGATCCGGCGATTTCGGTCAGGATTGAACAGGCGCGGATGGTGGCGTTGATATGGTTGCGTTGCTCGAAGCTTGCCTTCTGGTCTCCATCCACGCCGTGAATAACACGTAACGCGCGCGCGCTGGTTTCCCAGCTGCGCTGTTCAGCGAGCGCGATCTGATATTGCTCAAGTGCGGTCAGGACGACCGATTCACGATTGTACCTGCTGATTGTCTGACATAGCGATGCCAGCAATTCAGCCTGCAACCTACTTAGAAAATCGAAGCAGTCGTCCTGGCCTTCGATGATCTGCCCCGGCTTCGCACCTGGCACAGAGAGCGCCGAACCGCATTTGACAAGTGCTGCGGCTGAAAGCGGCACATGCCGATAACGTTCATTGACCAGTCCGTGCGCCCGCAAAATCTCGATAGGGCGCTCTGCAATCAGCGCATGTCGCCAGCGAAGATCCAAGGAACCTACAACGCGCCGGACTTGTTCTAAGGCGTCTTCCGTTGTGACCTCAGTGCCCCGAAGTTCAGCGATGCATCGCAGCAGCGTAGTAGCGAGGATGATTTCTGCAAAATTGTCTGAACGCCGCAGCCCATGATGCCACTTTGCGGCGATATGCAATTCGGCGGATTGACCTTCGGTCATTATGCAATAGGAAATTGCGTCACGCACCTCTTGGTCCGCAACGGTATCAGTTAAATGATCTGCGTCCGGTTGCTCGATATGTAATGTAATGAGAAGAGGTCGGTCTCCCTTTGGCAAGATTGCGCCTGATTGGGGTGCCGCAACGATTTCCACCCAGCGAAGGATGGTGCGCCAGTTCTCGTATTCGTCGTAAGTTCGTGGGCCGGTTACGTCGCGCGACACCCACACTGGCCACTCTCCTGACAGAACAACGCCAAGCAATTCCCCACGCTGCACGGCATCTATGCAGGCATAAACTGGTTCAAGTCGTTCAAAATGTGATCGTGGATCAACTCGCATCACCCGGCGAACAGTACCCTCAGGGAATGGCACAGCGCGGCGGTCACTGGCTTGAGCCGATTCCACTCGCGCCGAGAAAAGTCGATCTGAACCGAAGTTGATGACACACGGCGGAACTAACTCCACCTCATCTTCTGGGACGAGCGCATGATCGCTCTCTTTCCACCACTGGAACAGATTCAGAAAGCCACTTGGGTTTTGCAGCTCAAAACCCATGCCATGCACGATCCGATCAATTAGCCATATGCGGCGGAGATCGGGTAGCTTGGCATCGTCTAGCGAGCCAAGAGTGATGGCTTCAACTGGCTGCATATACTGAAACTGCCAGCCTCGTAGATCGGGCGGCACCTCGAATTCGAGCATGCGACCCTGACCCCAGCCACCGAGCAACAGGATGGTCATGCCGTCCTTGAAGCCCGGATTCTTCCGTGCTGCGTCACGGGCAAAACGGGCACCCTCGAACACGGTTTCGAAGAATTTCTCTCCGTATTCAGTCATCCCACTAAAACCCTGAGCGGCCCAGGTCTGGAAGCCGTCCATGGACAGCACAAAATGCACAAAGTGCCCGCGCGAGACTTCAGTCACTTTTTGACGGACGACTTCATTTCCTGCGAAAGAGTCGGGCCCTTCTGTCAAGTTTTCAAAGCCACCAGCACGTAGCCTGACGGCCTCCTCTGCCAGCATATTACGTTGCAGCCTTCTGGCCATGCCGTGCGTCGCCGCCTCGTTGATGAGGTGGCCACGAGCGGCAACAGTAATCGAGCCTGGGGCAATCAGCGTGATGCCGTCTGCGTCGGCCAGCAGCGGCTTGAAGTCGACCAGCGCATTGCCGATGGGTTGATCAGCAATTGAGGGTGCGGGTTCATCCGGCAGCACGAAAGGCGTCAACAGCAGTGCATCGGGAATGATCTCCTCGACCTCCTGCCATGACAATTTCATTCTGGTTGCGCTGTCATTTAAGCGACGCTGGCTTGGCAATTTGAGCTTATGGGCAGGCTGCCCGGAACCGGGAACCCAGCGCTCCAGCTCCGCTCGGCGAATGATCACGTCGCCAATCAGTAACAACGCCTGTGCACCTGCAAGCACATCTAGCTTTGGCTGGCCGTCTGGAAGTTCTGCGAATGCCTCCAGCACGACTTCAGTGTGAAAGGCAGGATTTTCCCACGTGGATTGAAAAGTCAGAAATTCACCATCGCGGGTAACTACCGGCGCAACGAAGAAGTCCTCGATAGGGTCTTCCAGCCGAGTGACGTCTGCTTTCTTTAGCGAGACATTGAGCAGCATCGCCAGTTTTTCCCGATTGAGCTTCTCTTTGCCATCGGCAAAAGCGGCAATCAGTCGCATGGCCCAATCTAGTCGAATTGTGTTGGCATGAAATTCGGGCGTAGCCTGCAAACCAGCCAGCAATGAGAGTGTGTGCTTACGATCAATGCGGGTCAGCCATGCCTGCAATTTTGGGTGCTTCTCGCAGATTTCGCGCGGGAACGATGGAGGACGCATGCTCTCAAGCAGCGCTTCGATGTCGAAATCTGCGCTATCCAAGGGAAGGGCGTCGCCAGCATTTTCAGGTCGAGTCATACAGCCACTTGTTGTTTATGTTTTGTTCGTCGCGCAAGTTTCTTTTGCACAGCACACTTTCGTCCTTGCAAACCGCCGAGCGAGTCGGGGGGCTGCCCTTGCGGGCGACCTGCTCTATCCGCTGCGCGGACCGGGCCTGTAGTCCCGGCCCATTTGGGTGACGATCAGGAGCAGCTTCAGATTGAGCGGGAGATTCTGGAGGACGCGCTCTGTCCCACACATCTTGCGATGTGCTCCTGAGGGCGCGGCGTTCTCGAGCTAACCCGCAGGCACTCTTGCCTCTCTTATTGCCGGACGCCCGCTGGCCCACAGGTCCGCGCGCAGGACGTTCGTCGGCTTCGCGCCGCGCAAGGGTGCCGTCGTTTGTCCGGATCGCGGGTGCGATCCTTGCGCGGGAACGCCAAGGGCTTCGCCCTCTCGTTCCCGAAACCGTAAATAGACGCCCCCGTGTTGCGGGCTGTGCCCGCCGGCCCGCGCCAGGGCAGCGATTTCCGGTTTTCCCTCCCCCTCCCATCCTCGCCGGAAGGCAGGCGGCATGGCAAAGCTATGCGCGCCGGACGAGTGTGCGGCAGTGGATACGGATGAATTTGCGTGTGAAGGACTTGGTGTGTTGCACATTCTGGAATAAGCGCCACGCCAGTCATCGCCGGATGGCGCGAGACCGGCGGCCCCGAGCTCACCAATACACAGCTCTGAATTAAAGGACTGACACGTTTGCTTGGTGCCGACACGCCGTGCGGGACGAAGCCGATAAGACGACTAACGATTATAAAAGTGGTGCACCCGACTGGATTCGAACCAGTGGCCTTCGCCTTCGGAGGGCGACGCTCTATCCAGCTGAGCTACGGGTGCTTAGTGCTTACTCGGTGCTTACTCGGAAGGAAGTGCGATGTGAACCCAATTCGCAGTGCCAGAATAAGCCTCTGTAACTTAACAGTAATCTCCAAAATATCTTGGTATTCTTAGCCTTGACACCTGCCTTCGGAGGGGCAGCGCTCTATCCAGCTGAGCTACGGGTGCTTCCGATGCCTTTCGGCGAGCGGGGCGCTTAGCAAAGCGTAGTCGCGCTCGCCAGCCTTAAAACGCCAGCTTCGAAACGAGTGCGGCGCTCGCGATGCGCGCGTTAGGCTTTTCGCAAGACTGGCTTCGTACCTTCCACGGTCATGAGCGCGATGCCCCACGAATTCGACCTGGCCCACGCCACCATGCTGCCGCCCGCCGACACGGGGCCGCGTGCGGCGCCCAATATCGGCATTCTCGCCGCCCAGTGGGAAGCGGTGCACGAGGCGGCTGCTGCAGTGGGCAATCTGGCCCAGCTCGGGCGCGAGTCGCTGACACCCGAAATCGAGCAGCTGCCGCACCGCGCGGCCGAGCAGGGTGGCTGGCACTATGAAATGGTGGCACACGGGATCGAAGACCTCGCCGCCGTGATGCAGCCCGGTTTACGCGCGCTTCTGTCGCTTACGGCGCAGGGCCAGGATACGACGGCGGCCGCGCTGACGCTGTGGCGCGAGTTCCACACCGCGCGGACGGCTATCCTCGACCTCATCGACGCTGGCTGAACGCTCCGACCCCAGTATCGACTGCTCTGCCCGGATAGCCGGTTCAGCACATAGCCCCTTGACCATGTTCGCTCTCTGTTCCAGTTCGAGGGCATGACGGATTCGGTAACCACAGCGGAAACGGCGGCAGTTGTCGCACGCGGCATTGCCCGACTTTTTGCGCGTAACGACATCTGGTGCCTCGCGGAGATGCCGCTGCGGAACGGCCGGCGGGCGGACCTGATGGGTATCGATCCGAAAGGCCGCGTGGTCATCGTCGAGATCAAGGTCCAGCGCGGCGATTTGCTGAGTGACGGGAAGTGGCCCGACTATCTCGACTATTGCGACCGCTTCTACTGGGGCGTGCCGCCGGGGCTCGATCGCAGCCCGCTGGAAGGCGAAGGCTATCGCCCCGATTGCTGCGGCATCATCGTTGCCGATGGCTATGACGGAGAGATCATCCGCCCTGCGCCGCTCCACCCGCTGGCCGCCCCGCGCCGCAAGGTCGAGGTCGAACGGCTTGCGCGTACTGCACTGCGCCGCGCGACCGTTGGGCTGGACCCGCAATGCGCGCCCTGGGGCGCACCCGACTAGCACTTCGCCTGTTTCCCCGCGGCCCGCGGCAGACTAAGGTCTGCAGATGATGTGGGCCGCCATTCTCCTCTCCGTTCTCGCAATGACTGCGATCGTGGCGCTGCGCTATCTCGCCGCGAGCGGGATCTTCGCTGCAGTCACGCAGCGCGTGCGGCCCGGATATCACGCCAGGCTCGGACCGCAGATCCGCCGGGAAATCGGCTGGTCGCTCGCCTCGGCGGCGATTTACGGCATTCCTGCGGGCGTGGTCGCCTGGGGGTGGCAGGAGCGCGGCTGGACGCAGATCTATACCGGGTGGAGCGACTATCCGCTGTGGTACCTGCCGCTCGCGCCGCTGCTGTTCCTGCTGGCGCATGACACATGGTTCTACTGGACTCACCGGCTGATGCATCGGCCCGCGTGGTTTCGCACGATGCATGCCGTCCATCATGCCAGCCGCCCGCCGACCGCCTGGGCGGCAATGAGCTTCCATCCATGGGAGGCGATTACCGGAGCGGTGGTGATCCCCGCACTGGTCTTCCTCATCCCGATCCATGTCGCCATGCTCGGCCTGGTATTGCTGGTGATGACGGTGATGGGCGTCACCAATCACATGGGCTGGGAGATGTTTCCCCGCCGGCTGGTTCACTCGGCGTTAGGCGGCTGGCTGATAACCGCCAGCCACCACCAGCGTCATCATGAAGAGTACAGATGCAATTACGGCCTCTATTTCCGCTTCTGGGATCGCTTGTGCGGCACGGATCGCGGGCTCAGCCCCAACGCCTGAGCCGTAGGGCGGCGCTCGCGCTGCTGCCGCTGGGTGCAGCGCTGGCAGCCGCGACACCGCCGCCGCCCAAAACCGGCGCGACGATTACCGTAACGGTGACCGAACTGCGCAATGCCAAGGGCGTGGTGCGCGCCTGCATGACCACCGACGAAGACCAGTTTCCGCGCTGCCGCGGCGTGCCCGGGGCGCATGGGGCAACCGCGCCGGCGCATGATGGCAGCGTGTCCTTCACCTTCACCAACGTCAAACCGGGGCGCTACGCCGTTGCGCTGCTTCATGACGAGAACGCCAATGGCAAGGCCGACCGCGCGCTGGGCATGATGCCGCGTGAAGGCTTCGGCTTCTCGCGCGATGCCAAGGTGCGCATGGGTCCGCCCAGTTTCGCCGACGCGGCGGTCGATATCGGCGCGGAAGATCGCGGGCTCACCATCCGGATGCGCTACATGCTTTGAGGCGCTGCGCGCCGGTCATATCCGCAGGCAATACGCTTTACGATATGTTTACCACGCGCGCCGCATACCCCTGCAGAATGAGTAAAATGCGGGGACTACGCAGTGATTGACAGGCTAGGCGGCTATTTTGGCTCGCGCGATGCGGAGGAGGACTTCGACGACGACTATGTCGAGGAGTCCGACGCCGAGCTCGATCCGCCGCCCTCGCCGGTCGGACAGGACGAGCGCCGCATGCAGGTGCGCGCCTACAACCACTGGGCCAGCCTGCTCGGTGATCTCGACTTCCCGCATATTGCCGACCTCCACCCCGAACAGCTGGGCGATTTCGGCCCCTATTCGGTGCTGCTCGACCTGGCGGACAATGTCGACGACCCAATGGTCCGCTTCGTCGGCGCCGAACTGGCGTATGAATGCGATTTCGACGGCGGTCCCGCGCTGCTGTCGCAAGTACCCGGACGTTCGGTACTGAGCCGGATCACCGACCATTACATGCAGATCCTCGCCAACCAGGCGCCGATCGGCTTCGAGGCCGAATTCATCGATGCGAGCGGCGTACCGGTGCTCTATCGCGGGATCCTGTTGCCCTATTCGAGCAACAACCAGACGATCGATTTCATTTATGGCGTGATCAACTGGAAGGAAATGGCCGACCAGCAGACCGCCGACGAGCTCTTGCTTGCCATCGACCAGTCGCTCGGGAGCGCACCGGACTACGGCAACACCGTCGAAACCGCCGAAACGCTGACGACCAATGTGCGCGCCGAATATGGCGAAGACGTGCTCGAACTCGGGAACGCAGAGATGATGGAAAGCCATGGACACGGCGCATTGCCGCAGCCCGCATTCGGTACGGTCGATGACGAACCGGAAGAGGTCGCGGTGGAAGCAAGCGCACGCCCCGCTCCGTCCGGCCCGCGCCTCGATGCGCTCGGCAATCCGCTGGGCAGCCCGATTGCCGACGACATGGGGCTGGGCGCCGATGGCCCCGAGTTCGACAACAGCATCAAGACCGCCGCCGATTACGGTCTGCCCGAATGGGACGAAGAGGAAGAAGGCGAGGACGATGTTGCCGATGTCGTCAATCCACTGGCCGATGAAGAGACGTCGAGCAGCCTGATCTCGCTGGTGAGCCGCGGCGAGCGGGCCAAGAAGAGCGTCGACCTGACCGGCGACGAGGCCGGGCCGCCCATACCGCAGGCCTTCCACGGCGAAGACGCGGCGCTCCCGCCGCCCATGCCCACCGCCTACGAGGCTCCCGCTGGGCACTGGCTAGAGCCGATGGCCGAGACGGACGAGGGAGAACCCGAAGAGGACGACACCGAATTCGCGATCGTCGCTGGCGGGGAAGTGGACGACTTCGAGCCGGCATTCGAGGACCAGCCGCTATACGACGAGCCGAATGTACCCACCGCGCCGCTAGACGAAGCCATCGGCTACGCTGCGGAAGAGTGGCCTCGCGACGAGGCTCAGGCCGAAGCGCCGGTCGAGGAGGATAGGGCCGCCCCCGAAGGCCTATACGACAGCCTCGCCGCAGCGCGCGAAATGGCGCAGGCCGCGCAGAGCACCGAGGATCGCAGTCGCAAGACGCTGTATGCCGCGGTCGGCCGCGCCTATGATTTCAGCCTCGAGGCGCAGCACAACCCCGCCGAATTCGACGAGCTGCTGGCCAGCAACAGCCTGACCTATCAGGACCGCGCGCCGATGACCCCGGTGGTCAAGCTCGTCTTCGGCGCCGATTACGACAAGACCCGGCTCACCGAATACGCCGCCGTGCTGACGCATGCCCACCGCGTGGGTGTCGAACGCGGCACGCTCGCCACTTTCCTGCGCGAGGCCGAAGGCGGCCTCAAGGGCATCGTCAATGAAGAACGCCGCCTGCGCAAGGAAGAGCAGGGCAAGCCGGTCGACGACAAGAAGGCAGTCCGCGCCAGTCTTGCACGCAAGCTGCGCGCACTCGACTCGCTGTCGCTCGACGAGCTGGACGAGGACGGCGCCGAATTCGCGCTGGTCATGGTCCGCCGCACGCCCAACGGCGACCTGGAAGTGATCGGCGAAGTGCCCGAGGATGTGCCGCTGGTCGAACGCGCCGCGCGCAAGCTGCTCGGCTAGAAAACCCGCTCCGGACAAAAGGCTTGTCGCCCCCGCGCTGCACCGGCTAGCGCGGGGGCGATGCCGTTTCTGCCTACCGCGCCCGTCCGTATCCAGCCCTATTTCGGTTATCGGAACCGCAGCCGCCTGCGCCTTACCGCGCGGGCCTTGCGATCCCGCGTGGGCAAGTTCGAGAAACGCGGCAAATGGCGCGCGGCGAAAACCATGCTGGGGCAGTTCGCCAGCCACGAGGTCGGCGAATTCCCGGTCGAGCTCGAAATTGCGCGGCCGGGCGAGGCAAGCCAGCGCCACCAGGGGCTGACCGATGGCGAGGGCTTCGTCCATTTCGATATCCGGCTCGATCCCGAGTGGGAATATGATGTGCACCCCGCGTGGGAGACGGTGGTCATCCACTGGCAGGCCAATGGCGCGGACCAGTGCCTCGATGCGCATGTCCTCGCGCCGGGAAACGACACCGGCCTCGCGGTAATTTCGGACATTGACGACACCATCATCGAAACCGGGATCACCGGCGATTTTCGCGCCGTGCTGCGCAATTGGCGGCGCGTCCTCATGGAGATGCCGGCCGAGCGGATTCTCGTGCCCGGGGCGGATGTATTCTACAACGCGCTCGGCGGCGGCGAGGTGCTGGCCGAGGGCAGCGGCCATGCCGGGACACGCCAGCCGGCCACCCACCGCCCGTTCTTCTATGTCTCGTCGAGCCCGTGGAACCTGTTCAGCTATCTCGTGACCTATATCCGCGGGCGCCGCCTGCCACTGGGGCCGATCGCGCTGCGTGACTGGGGCCTCAACCGCGAGACCTTCGGCTCGTCCAGCCACGGCGCGCACAAGCGCGCCGCGATCGATGGCATCCTCGCGACCTACCCGGACATGAAGTTCGCGCTGATCGGCGATGACAGCCAGGGCGACCTGACCGCCTTTGCCGACGTCGCGCTGGAGAACCCGGGCCGGGTCCGTGCGATCTTCATTCGCAAGGTAGGCGAGCGGATGACCCCCGACGAACTAACCGCGAAGGCCAATCTCGAGGCGGCAAAAGTGCCATTATGGCACGGAAACGGCTATGATACCGGGCACAATTTCCTCGCCTCGATTGGCCTGCTCGCCGATGATGAGGCCAAGGCGATCGTCGATACGGTCGAAGCAACGGACCCGGAACTGGCATGAGGCGCACTATGAAAATCCTGCTCGGACTGCTGGTCGTCCTCCTGCTCGCAGGCGGCGCCTTCTTATGGGCGGTCCGCAGCAACGGTCCGGCCGTGCTCGATGGGATCGACCGGGTAACCGGCGGGTCCCGCGGCGTGACGCTGGTATCGAGTGGGCTTTACGGCGAACATCCCGCGCAGAAGCTGCGCATCTACACGCCTGCGGGGGCCGACGCGCCGCTCCCGATCCTTATCTTTGTCCATGGCGGCAGCTGGAGCTGGGGCGATCCGGACGATTACAATTTCATCGCCCGCGCGCTGGCACCCGAAGGCTTCGTAGTCGTGCTGGCAGGTTACCGCCTCGCCGAGGACGGGCGCTATCCCGCCATGCTCAAAGATACCGCTGCGGCAATCCGCGAAACCGCGCGACTGGCGTCGCAATATGGCGGTGATCCGACGCGCATCGTCGTCGCCGGGCATTCGGCGGGGGCCTATAATGTCGTGCAGGTCGCGCTGGAGGAGAAATGGCTTGCGGGCAGCGGTGTGAAGCTCAGCGGCGCAGTCGGCCTCGCGGGGCCCTACGACTTCTTTCCCTATGACAAACCATCGAGCCGCGAAGCATTCGGGTCGGTTGGCGCGGGCAGCGAGACGCAGCCGGTCAATCATGTGCGCGCCGGGGCCCCGCCCATGCTGCTGATCCACGGCGAGGACGACACGCTGGTCAGACCGCGCAACACCCGCGCGCTGGCGGCGGCGCTGGAACAAGCGGGCAGCGCGGTCGAAACGCGCTTTCTCGCGGGCTTCGATCACAATGCGCCGCTGATCTCGCTGGCGAGTCCCTGGCGCGGGTCGCGCGATGTCGACGAAGCAATCCTCGCCTTCGCGCGGCGGGTGACCGATCTTTCAGTTCCGGTTCAGGCCGAAAGGCCTTAGGCTGCGCGCCGATGCGCCTGCTCACCCGCCTCATTGTCTTCCTTGCTGCCGCCATGCTCGCGGCGCAGCCGGTCGCCGCGCAAAGTATCCTGCGCGATGCCGAGACCGAGGCATTCCTCGACGAGATTTCTGCGCCGCTGATCGAGGCGGCCGGGCTCGAACCCGACAATGTCGAAATCATCCTGATCAATGATCCGTCGATCAACGCTTTCGTCGCGGGCGGTCAGGCGGTGTATATTCATTCGGGGCTGATCGATGCCGCGGATAGCGCCGAGGAGGTGCAAGGCGTGATCGCGCACGAGCTCGGTCATATCACCGGGGGCCACATCCTCCGCTATGGCGAGGGCGCCGCCGCTGCAACGAAGATATCGCTGCTGTCGATGATCGCCGGAATCGGTGCCGCGCTGGCGGGCGCGGGCGATGCCGCAATGGGCATCATGATGGCGGGGCAGCAGGCCGCGATGGGCAAGTTCCTGGCTTTCAGCCGGACGCAGGAATCGTCCGCCGATTTCGCCGGGGCGGAATATCTCTCGAAATCGGGGATCTCGGGGCGCGGTTCGCTGGCCTTCTTCGGCAAGCTGCTCAATCAGGAGTATCGCTATGGCTACAGCCAGAGCGACGAAGCGGGGTTCTACCGCACCCATCCGCTGTCGGGCGACCGCATCGCCGCGCTGCGCGAGGTCTACGAGAAGGACCCGGCGTGGGAACGTCCGCGCGATGCGCGCAACCAGGCCAATTTCGAACGCGTAAAAGCGAAGCTAGTCGGCTATCTCGCCAAGCCCTCGGCGACCTTGCGCGACTATCCCGAAACCGATGCGACGGTCCCTGCGCTCTACGCACGCGCCTATGCCTATCACCAGAACGCGCGGGTGGACCTCGCGCTCGGCGCGACCGACCAGCTGCTCGCCATCGATCCGGACGATCCGTACTTTCTCGAGCTCAAGGGGCAGGTCCTGCTCGAATCGGGACGGCCCGAGGAATCGCTCGAGCCGCTGCGCCGCGCGACTGCGCTGACCAATTCCGAACCGCTGATCGCCAGCCTGTTCGGCCATGCGCTGATCGCCACCGAAGACCGCGACAATTACGAAGAGGCCGAACGCGTGCTGCGCGCCGCCGTGGGGCGCGACCGGCGCAATCCCTTCGCCTGGTACCAGCTCGGCGTGGTCTATGCCGCGCGCGGCGACACCGCGCGCGCACGTCTGGCGACTGCCGAACAGCAGGTGATGAGCGGCCAATACGGCTTGGCGCTGCGTAGTGCGCAGGCGGCCGAGGGCGGTCTCGACCGTGGCACGCCCGACTGGATCCGTGCGCAGGATATCGGGATGCAAGCACGTGCATTGCTCGAGCGGCAATGCGAAATGGAGCGCGGGCGCAATTGCGCACCGGGCTGAAAAAACCGAGGGATCCGATGAAAAACAACCTGCTGACCGCGCTGATCGCGCTGGTGTTCGGTTTCGCCGGGGCCGGCCTGTGGTCGCTCTCGGGGCTGGGGCATGGCCATACGCGCGATTATTTGCTCGCCAATCCGCAGATCCTTCCCGAAATGTCCGAAGCCTATCAGCGCAGCGAAGCCGAGGACCGGCTGGCGCAGGTCTCTGGCGAAGTGAGAGAGCCTTTCCAGGGCGCGGTTCTGGGCAATCCGCAAGGCACCAGGGTGCTGGTCAAATTCACCGATTACGGCTGTACCTATTGTCGTCAGTCGATCGCCGGGATCGACCGCCTGATCGCCGCCGACCCCGAATTGAAGGTGGTGGTCCGCGAATGGCCGATCTTCGACGGCAGCGAACAGGCCGCGCGTATGGCGCTGGCTGCCGCGGCGCAGGGGAAATACCCCGCCTTCTACCACGCGATGTTCGACCAGGGTCCGCCGAGCGATGCGAATGTCGCCCGCGCGGCGCAGATCGCGGGGCTCGACATGGCCACCGCGGAACAATTCGCTGCATCCGACGCGGCCACCGGCGAACTCGCGCGCAACATGGCCTTCGCCCGCTCGCTCCAATTCACCGGAACACCCAGCTGGATAGCGGGCGACGAGGTCATCCAGGGGCTGGTGCCCGAGCAGCGCCTGGCCGACGCGCTCGCAGCCGAGGGCTAGGCGCTCACTCCGCTTCCATTGCCTTGGCGTACATCGAGGCGAGCGGCCGTTCCATCACCCGGCGGACCATCGGTTCGAAGAATTCGAGCGGTTCGCTGTCATAGGCGGGGTCGAAGGCGGCCTGGTCGTATTTCTCGCAGAAGGTCCGGCACGCCTCGAAATGCGGGTGGTCGGCGAACTTGTCGCGCGCGTTCTGGTCCATCCCGAGGAAGTGGAAATAGTAATAGCCCTGGAACGCGCCGTGATTCTGGCAGATCCAGTGGATTTCGTCGGTGACGAAGGGCTTGATGATCGAAGCCGCCACCTCCGGGTGGTTGTAGCTCCCCAGCGTATCGCCGATATCGTGCAGCAGCGCCATGACCACATATTGCTCGCCCCGTCCGTCGCGATGCGCGCGAGTCGCGGTCTGCAGCGAATGTTCGAGCCGGTCGACGGGAAAGCCGCCGAAGTCGCCATGGAGCAGCTTGAGGTGATCGAGGACGCGATCGGGCAGGCCCTTGGCGAAGGCGCGATACTCGCCGCCGATGATCGCCCAATCCTCTGCCGTGCCCTCGCGCATTTCGCGGAACTTGGCGCGTTCGGCTTCCGGATGTTCGATATTTTCCTGCACGCCCATCGCGTCTCTCCCTCGCTTCGGCTGTCGCTGACACTGTAGCGACTGGCGCAGTTCGTCGCAATTGCGCTAGAGGGCATGGCCCATGGCAGTCTTGCCCATTCGCCCAACGCCATTCTTTGCCAATAAGAACCAGGCGTTCTGGAACCTCCAGCTGGCCGGCTGGGGCGGGGCAACGATGCTGCGCGTCATGTCCGCGCTGGCCAATGGCCAACCACCCGACCGGCTGGTCATCATCCTGATTGCCACGATCACCGGTTTCTCGCTCAGCCTGATCCTCGCAGTGGTCTATGGCAAGCTGATCCGCCAGCGTCCGATCGTGACCTGGGGTGCGACTGCCATGGTGCTGGTCCTCGCGGTGGGCATCTACGCCTTCATCGACAGCTGGGTGCTCGACGTAGCGGGCGCGGCGTCGTCGAATACCAGCTTCGCCAATCTGTTCGTCGGCATCTACTTCTTCGACCTGACACTGCTCGGCGCGTGGTCGGCGCTCTATTATGCGATCAATTTCTTCCTCCAGGTCGAGGAACAGGCCGACCGGCTCGAACGGCTCGAAGCGCAGGCGACCAGCGCGCAGCTGGCCATGCTGCGGTATCAGCTCAATCCGCATTTCCTGTTCAATACGCTCAATTCGATCAGCACGCTGGTCCTGCTCAAGCAGAGCGAGACCGCCAATGCCATGCTTACCCGCCTGTCGAGCTTCCTGCGCCACACGCTGGTGACGCAGCCGGGCGGCAAGGTAACCGTGGCGCAGGAGGTCGAGACACTGCAGCTCTATCTCGGGATCGAGCAGATGCGCTTCGAGGAACGGCTGCGCTCGAGCTTTCGCGTCGAGCCCGAGGCGGCCAGCGCGCGGCTGCCCGCCATGCTGCTTCAGCCATTGGTCGAAAACGCGATCAAATACGGCGTCAGCCCGCAGGAGGAAGGTGCGGATATCTTCATCGTCGCGCAGATCGTCGGCCCGCGGCTGCGCGTGACCGTGTCCGACACCGGTCCGGGCATGACGATGAACAATATCGAAGCCGGGCTGCCCGCGGTCCGCCCGACGCATGCGCGCCGCGATTCGACCGGAGTCGGCCTCGCCAATATTCGCGACCGGCTGGCGCAGGCCTATGGCGAGGAACATCGCTTCGAAATCCGTTCCCCCGAAAGCGGCGGCTTTTCCGTGCTCATCGAATTACCCTTCGAAAGCGAAGAGGACCCGGCGTTAAGCGCGGCGCAAGCCGTGCCCGCGCAGGCGGCCACGCGTAAGAAACCCGCGGCTTCCCCGGCCGTTGTACCTACACACTCACCCTCGAAAGCACCCCAGACGACATGACCATCCGGACCCTTCTAGTCGACGACGAAAAGCTCGCCATCCAGGGCCTCCAGCTGCGGCTCGAACCGTTCGAGGACGTCGAGATCATCGGCACCTGCCAGAACGGCCGCGAGGCGATCCGCGCCATCAAGACGCAGAAACCCGATCTCGTCTTCCTCGATATCCAGATGCCCGGCTTCGACGGCTTCTCGGTCGTCCAGGGGGTGATGGAGATCGACCCGCCGCTGTTCGTCTTCGTCACCGCCTTCCAGGAGCACGCGATCCGCGCGTTCGAGGCGAATGCGGTCAATTACCTGATGAAGCCGGTCGACGAGGACAAGCTGGCCGATACGATCGAGCGCGTGCGCCAGCGTCTGGCCGAGAAGAAATCGACCGAAGAGGCGGAGAAGCTGAAGAGCGTCCTGTCCGAAGTCGCCCCCGAAGCCGCCGAAACGCTCGCGGGCGAGGATGCCGAGGCGGCCAGCCGGTTCGAGAAGCTCATCAACATCAAGGACCGCGGCCAGATCTTCCGCGTCGAGGTCGAAACGATCGAGCATATCGAAGCCGCCGGCGATTACATGTGCATTTATACCGGCGACAATTCGCTGATCCTGCGCGAGACGATGAAGGATCTCGAACGCCGGCTCGACCCGCGCAAGTTCCAGCGCGTGCATCGCTCGACCATCGTCAATCTCGACCAGGTGCGGCAGGTGAAACCGCATACCAATGGCGAATGCTTCCTCGTGCTCGATTCGGGCGCCGAGGTGAAGGTGAGCCGCAGCTATCGCGATGTCGTCGCCCGGTTCGTGCACTGAGGATCGCACACGTCTTGGCGTGAGCACGCCCGGTGCCGCGCAGAGCCGCGTCGAGCACCAGCGCGCCTCACCCGGCCCGTTTCAGGAGCGATTTCATGACTATCACCCTTCCCGGCCTCGAGCTCGACCGGTTCGTGCGCGAAACGCTGGCCGAGGATCTTGGCGATGGGCTGCCGGGCGGCGGCCGCGATGTCACCAGCGAGAGCGTCATCCCCGCCGAGGCGCGGTTTGCCGGGACCATGGACACGCGCGATGCGATCCATGTCGCCGGTCTGCCGATTGCCGCCGCCTTCTTCCGCGCGCTCGACCCGGACATGCAGATCGATATCCTCGTCGAGGAAGGCGCCCAGGTCCCTGCGGGCACCGATCTGATGCGGCTCGAGGGCAATGCCCGCGCCATGCTCACTGCCGAGCGCAGCGCGCTCAACACCGTACAGCACCTCTCGGGCATCGCGACCATGGTCGCGGACTATGTCGCGGCGATGGACAATCCCGACTGCACCCTGCTCGATACACGCAAGACCATTCCCGGCCTACGTCTTCTGGAAAAATACGCGGTGCGTATGGGGGGCGCGGCGAACCACCGCATGGGCCTGTGGGACGCGGCGATGATCAAGGACAACCACGTCCTCGTTGCCGGATCGGTGGGCGAGGCGGTCCGCCGAGCGGTCGCGGCCGGGGTGGAGGAAATCATCTGCGAGGTCGACCGGATCGACCAGATCGAGCCCGCGCTCGCCGCTGGGGCGACTCGCCTGCTGCTCGACAATATGGAACCGCCGACCTTGCGCGAAGCGGTAGCGCTGGTCGCCGGACGCGTGCCGACCGAAGCCAGCGGGGGGATCAACCTCGAGACGATCCGCGCCAAAGCTGCCACCGGGGTCGACTACGTCTCGGTCGGCCGTCTGACCCAGAGTGCTCCCGCCGCCGATATCGGTCTGGACTTTACGCCGCTGTAAATTCGGATATTCCTGCGCTTCAGGAACATAGCGAGGGGGTCGCATGAAACCGGCATCAATCAGGAAGTTCGACTGGCTCTATCTCGGATCGGTCGCGATCGGACTGCTCGGGGTGGCGCTCAACTATGGCGCGATCGCCAGCCTCACAGAAGCCGATCTGGCAGGCCAGGGCTATGCCGACATGGGCGTGGGCGTATTGATCGCGGGTGTGTTGTTCGGCATCGCGATCAGCCTCGCGCTGTGGTTCATGATCTCCGTCCTGCGGATCGGGCTGGCCAAGTGGCTGCTTGTCGTCCTCACCGCGTGGTCGGTAGTGACCTCGGGGGTCGCCATCGTCACCAACTTCGACGCGACGATGGTCTGGGGGCTCGTCAGCACGGTGATGACGGTGCTGGCCATCTGGTTTCTTTTCCAGCCCGATGCCACCGCGTGGTTTGCCGAAAAGAAGGGCGGAAACGGAGCCGAATAGGTCCGCCTTTCGCAAGCGGCGGTCGCTATGCGCGCCGCCATGTAATACATCTATTCCGGCTTTTGCGGGGTTTCTAAGGGGAAATTGGGGTGAAACCAGGTTCGATCAAACTGTTCGATGTGTTGTTCCCGCTTGCGGCACTGCTGGTGCTCGTCTCGGCGGTGCTGAGTTTCGGAAACCTCGAGGAACGCGCGCTCATCGATTTTGGCGGCGAGGGCGGCGGAGCACGGGGTATGGCGATCTGGATGGTGATCGCGTCGCTGTTCATTTTCGCACTGCTCGCCAGCATCGTTTGGGCCACCATCTCGCTCTTGCGCATGGGGATGGTGCGCTACCTACTGGCGCTGGTCGTGCTCTACGCCCTGTTCCAGAATTATCTCGCCTTCGCGGCGCTGGGACCGCACCTCGCCGGTTTTGTCGACCTTGCGGCAAGCCTGGTGGCGGGGGCCGCCGTGATCGTGCTGTTTCGTGCCGACGCACGGCAGTGGTTTGCGGAAGATCCCCGCGACCGTGTCGCTCCCTAAGCGGCTGTCGCTACTGCCGCTCGCCGGCATGCTGGCCCATGCCGCTCCGCTGGCGGCGCAGCACTATCAATGCAACCTCCCGCGCACGCTGCAGGTACCACAAGTCCGGCCCGATGCAGCACCGCGTCCGCTCCCGGTCACCGGCTATACGCTGGCGCTGAGCTGGAGCCCCGAATTCTGCAAGCCGCGCAAGGGGCAGCCGCGCCATGCACGCCAATGCAGCGGGCGGGCGGGCATGTTCGGCCTCGTGGTGCACGGACTGTGGCCCGACAGCGGGCGTAGCTGGCCGCAATGGTGCTCCGCCCAGCGACAACCGCAACCGCGCGAGGTCGCTGCCAATATGTGCATCTCGCCCTCCGCGGCGCTGATCGCACGCCAATGGGCCAAGCATGGCAGCTGCATGGCGCAAAAGCCCGCAACCTATCTCAAGGTCACCCGGATCCTGTGGGAGGGGCTGCGGATCCCCGACTACGACCGTGTCAGCCGCGAGGACGATCTGACTGCAGGCACCATCCGCACGCGCTTTGTCGATGCCAATCCCGGCTGGGTGCATGAAGCGGTGGGAGTAAAGCTCAACGCGCGCGGCTGGCTGGAAGAATTGCGGCTGTGCTACGATAAGCGCTTCATGCCGAAAGCCTGCGATCGCACCCGGTTTGGCGCACGCGATGAAGCCCCCGCAAAGATTTGGCGCGGCCTCTAGCGAGTTTCGCTTTGCGGCTGACTTCAACGGGCGAGGGCAATTGGAGCGGCACCTAAATCGGGCGACCCCCGCCGCCAAGAGAGCCCTCATCTGGTCGATTTTAGACGAGGGGTAGCTGCCTTCAGATCACCGCCGGTCGCTGAAGAACCCGCGCAAGAGTTCTGCCGCGCGCGCTTCTCCCATACCCGAGTAGACCTCGGGCCGGTGCAGGCATTGCGGCTGATCGAAAACGCGTGCGCCGTGTTCGACCGCGCCGCCCTTGGAGTCGCTGGCTGCGTAATAGAGCTTGCCGATCCGCGCATGGACGATCGCGCCCGCGCACATCGCGCAGGGCTCCAGTGTTACCCACAATTCGCAATCGGTCAGCCGCTCCTCGCCCAGCGCTTCAGCCGCGCGGCGGATCGCGAGCACTTCGGCATGGGCTGTGGGGTCTCGCGTTTCACGCGGGGCGTTGTGCGCTTCCGCCAGGATCTCCCCGCCGCGAGTTATCACGGCGCCGACGGGCACTTCGCCCGCTGCAGCAGACTGCACGGCAAGCTCGAGCGCGCGTTGCATGGGTTGCGGAAGGGTCCAACTGGCCATATCGGCAAGGCGCTAGCCCCCGGTGGGCGCGGGTGCAACGTGCTTGACGATTCGCAAGCTCGCCGCTATGCGCGCCGCTTTCCGGGACAAACACGAGCCCCCGCCCCGCAGCAGCGGCCAAGGGAACTCGCCCAGCCATTTGAACGAGAGACGTATCATGTCGCGCATTTGCGAACTCACCGGCAAGGGCCGCCAGGTCGGTCACAATGTGAGCCACGCCAACAACAAGACCAAGCGGGTCTTCCTGCCGAACCTGCAGAACGTGACGCTGATGAGCGAGAAGCTCGATCGCAGCTTCAAGTTCCGCGTATCGACCCAGGGTCTGCGTTCGGTCGAACACAATGGCGGTCTCGACAACTGGCTGCTCAAGACCAGCGACGAGAAGCTCTCGGCCAACGCGCTCAAGGTGAAGCGCGAGCTGAAGAAGGCGAATCTCGCTACCGCGTAAGCCGTCAGGGCGCTTCGGCGCCAGGGCATCTACGCTGGATCGAAAGGCGCGCAAGGCTACTCGCGCGCCTTTTCGCGTTGGTCCCAGCGCAATTTGAGCAGCAGTGTCCGCTGCAGCGCCATGAAGTTGTCGTCCGAGATCAGCCAGACATGCCGTCCGTCGGCATCGTCGGTGATGGTCATCCCTTCGTAATTGTCCTGCGGGATCGCAGTACCAAATTCGGCCAGCAGGCGGGCAGGGATCCTGCCGTCAGCAGTGCGCCGGTCGATATCGATTACCGCAATCGCGGTTTCGAATCCGGGCGGAATGCCCAGGGCGAGGCGGCGCAGCAGGATCAGCGCCCGCCCATCCTCCAGTGGCGTGGCATCGACGGGCCGGTAGCCCCCCGGGATATCCACGCGCACGCTTTCGGGCTCGGCATCCTCGATCGGATCGGTGGCAAAAAGGAGCGCGACATGGCGCGACTCGCGCCAGCGCAGCGGACGCTCCTCGATCACGAGGAACCGGCCATCGGCAAAACGGACCAGTGCCTCGGCCCCCGAATTTCCGCCCCAGTCGCGCATCAGCGGCGGACTTACTTCCTCGTCGACCCTCAAATCAGCATGGAAGCGAATGATCGATTTGCGAAATTCATAGCCGCCCCAGACGGTCCCGCTAGCGGGATCGATCGCGAGCGATTCGAGATCGCGTCCTTCCTTCCGGCTCGCCTGATCGTCTCCGAAACGCTCGAGCACGCCCGGCAAGGTGCTGCGATCGGGGCGTTCGAACACCAGCCTGCGCCCAGTGTCGCTGCCCGCCAGGAAGCGGTCTCCATCAAGCGTTACCAATGCCGAGAAGCCGCCGAACTGCTTGCGGTGACCGGTCATTTCCCATGCACCCGCAAGGGTGAAGGGGCCCGTGCGGGTCGGTTCGAATGCGATGGCAGTGGCTGTGGCCAGCCGCCGGAAGTCGCGTGGGGGTTCAGGCGTGCGCAGCCACGTACCCGGAGCGATCATGCCAGCCAGCAGGGCGGCAAGAAGAAGACGCGAGCGGCGCATGGATGTCGGCCCTCTTGTTCGCCACACTGCGCGCGTCAAGCGCTCAGCGCATCGGTCCGGTGAACAACAGCGGGTCGAGTCGCGCATTGCGCCATTTGAGGCTCCAGTGGAGATGGGGGCCGGTGGCGCGGCCGGAGGAACCGATGTCCCCGATATGCTGGCCTTGCCGGACCATTTCGCCCTCGCTTACGTAAAGCCGCGCGCTGTGCAAGAAGGCGCTGTTGAGCCCCTGTCCGTGGTCGATGATCAGCAGCTTGCCTTCCAGGCTGAAATCATCCGCTGCAAGCACCACCACGCCATCGGCGGGGGCGACATAGGGGGTGCCGGCACCGCCGGTGGCGATATCGATCCCCGAGTGATAGCTGCCCGGTTCGCCGCGATAGATACGCTGCGACCCGAACCGGCCCGAAATGCGCCCCTTGACCGGCCAGATGAAATCCTGCCGCCAGCCTTGCGCACCGGTTTCTTCCAGCCGGGCATTCCAGATCGCATCGAGTTCGGGCTGGCGGCGCCGCATGAAGGATGCCGACGAACCGCCTGTTCGCCGCGCCACATTGACGTGTTCGATGTCCCAGCCGCGTGGTGCGATCGCCAGCGGGCTATCGATCACGCGCCCATCAACCAGTTTGGCAGTCAACGTCATCGCAGCGGGGGCATCGCGGTCGAAGGCGGCGAAGAACCTGCCCTCATCGTCGAACGCCAGCTCCTCCTCGCCGAGCATGGCTTCGCTGGTACCGCCGGGAACCGTGCCCCTTATCCAGCCGCCCTGTTCGAGCGCGCCATCGAAGGTGAACACCGCGGGGCGTGAGGGAGTCGGCGTGACCGTCGGCGTCGGACCTGGCGTCGGCGTAGCGCGGACCGGCTGCACCACTTCGGTCGTCCGCGATGGCGGAGCGGGCTCCGGCGTGGCGGCGGGAACGCATGCGGTCCCGAGAAGCACGAGCGGCGCGACCCGCATCCAGTTCACGGGGCCAGTCGCTCGGTCGCGAGCTGGGCGCTGGCATAGGCTTCCTGGTGCTGAACCGACCAATAGCGCAGCTCGTCGAGAGGGATCGGCACCCCGCTCATCGCGCAAAAGACATGGTTGCCCGCGCGTAGCACGCGAAAGCCGGAAGGGCCGTATTGCAGCTTCGCCTCGCCTTTCGGCGGGCCCGAATTCTTGTTCATCAGCATGGTGCAATTCCTAGCAGGTCCGGCCTAACCGAACAAATCATCCTGCTTGGGCTGGGTTCCGGATTTGCGCGGTTTGCGACGCGGCGCGGGCGGCGGGGTATCGCCGCCGGTGCCCACTTCGAGTTCACCGTCGCGGAACTTGAGCGTAAGTGACGCCTCCTGCGCCGCCGCCGCCCGGTCGGTGATGGTCCGCCCGTCAGGTCCGGTGACGCGCACATAGCCGCGTGCCAGGGGACGGTCGGGATGAAGCTGCTCGGCCAGCCGTGCCAGCGCGGCCAGCCGCTCGCGCCGCTCGGCCAGCGGGCGCTCGACCAGCGCGGGCGCCAGCTTCTGCCCGGCCAGTGCGCGGCGGGCCTCGCGCAGATTGCGATCGAGCGTAGCGGGCGACAGTCGCAGATTGCCAAGCCGCTCGCGCCCCTGCGCCGCCCGGTCGCGCAGGCCGCGGCGCAGGCGTTCGGCGAGATCGTCGAGCCGCTGGGCCTGCGGTTGCAGCAAGGCCTCGCGGGTCGGCAGGCGCTGGACGCGCGCTTCCAGCCGCTCGCGCCCCAGCTGCACCGGGCGCAGGATCGCGCGTTCCTTGCGCCCTTCGAAATCCTTCAAGGTTGCGGCGAGTTCGGCGCGCACCGGCACGGCGATCTCGGCCGCGGCGGTGGGTGTCGGCGCCCGGCGGTCGGCGGCATAGTCCGCCAGCGTGGTATCGGTCTCGTGCCCGACCGCGCTGATTGTCGGGATCGGGCAGTCGGCGATGGCGCGCACGACCTCTTCCTCGTTGAAGCTCCACAGATCCTCGATCGACCCGCCGCCACGCGCGACGATGACGAGGTCGGGGCGATCGGGATGGCCTTCAGGCATGGCGGCGAAGCCGCGCACTGCGCCCGCGACCTGCGCGGCTGCGCCCTGCCCCTGCACCAGCACCGGCCAGACCACGACGCGCGTGGGAAAACGATCCGCCAGCCGGTGGAGGATATCGCGAATCACCGCGCCGGTGGGCGAGGTGACCACACCGATGGTGCGCGGCAGGAAGGGGAGCGGCTGTTTGCGCCCGGCATCGAACAATCCTTCCGCCGCCAGCCGCGCGCGGGTCTTCTCGAGCAGCGCCAACAGCGCGCCTTCGCCCGCCAGTTCCATCCGCTCGATCACGATCTGGTATTTCGAGCGGCCCGGATAGGTGGTGAGCTTGCCCGAGGCGACCACTTCGAGCCCGTCTTCGGGAGCGAAGGGCAGGCGCTCGGTATTGCCGCGCCACATCACCCCGTCGATCACCGCCTTTTCGTCCTTGAGCGCGCAATAGAGATGCCCGCTGGCGGCGCGCTTCACGCCTGACAGTTCGCCGCGCAGGCGGACGAAGCCGAAGCGATCCTCGACCGTGCGTTTGAGCGCCTGGGATATTTCGCTCACCGTCAACGGCTCGGCGTTGTCGCCCGTGCGGCCCTTCGCTACCAAGCTCGCATCATCTGCAGTGGACGGGAAGTGGTCGGCCATGAATATCCTTTTGCTCGGGTCGGGCGGGCGTGAACATGCGTTAGCGTGGAAACTGGCGCAATCGCCGCTGTGCGACAAGCTGTGGGCAGCACCGGGCAACCCGGGCATCGCACACCATGCCGAATGCAACGCGCTCGACGCGGGGGACCACGAGGCGGTGGTCGAATTCGTGCGCAAGAACGACATCGGTCTCGTCGTGATCGGTCCCGAAGCGCCGCTGGTCGATGGGCTGGCAGATAGCTTGCGCGCCGCGGGGGTGGACACGTTCGGTCCGTCCAAGCTGGCCGCGCAGCTCGAGGGCAGCAAGGGCTTCACCAAGGAATTGTGCCGCCGCGCCAATATCCCCACCGCCCGCTACGAGCGCTGCACCTCGCTCGAAGCGGCCTGGGGCGCGCTCAAGAAGTTCGACCCGCCCTTCGTGCTCAAGGCCGACGGTCTTGCCGCGGGCAAGGGCGTGGTCATCGCCGAAACGCGCGAAGAGGCGCAGCATGCGCTCGACGAAATGTTCGACGGCAAGTTCGGCAGCGCGGGCAGCGAAGTGGTTATCGAGCAGTTCCTGATGGGCGAAGAGGCCAGCTTCTTCGCGCTGACCGATGGCACGGCGATTGTCCCCATCGGAACGGCGCAGGATCACAAGCGCGTGGGCGCAGGCGATACCGGACCGAACACCGGCGGCATGGGCGCCTATTCCCCCGCCCCGGTGCTGAGCGAAGCGCTACAGGCACAGGTCATGCGCGAGATCGTCGAGCCGACCGTGCGCACAATGGCCGCCGAGGGTACGTCCTATTCGGGTGTGCTCTATGCCGGGCTGATGCTGACCAAAGACGGCCCGCAACTGATCGAATACAACGCGCGCTTCGGCGATCCCGAATGCCAGGTGCTGATGATGCGGCTCGAAAGCGATCTCGTCGAACTGATGCAGGCCTGCGCGCAAGGGCGGCTGGGTGACATCGCCGAGCCGGTGCTATCCGACGATTTCGCGCTGACTGTGGTGATGGCGGCGGACGGCTATCCCGGTACGCCCAAGAAGGGCGGCACGATCGATCTGGGCGAGGCCGAGGCCGGCGGCGCCAAGGTCTTCCACGCCGGCACCCGGCTGGATGGCGAGACGCTGACCAGCAGCGGCGGCCGCGTGCTCAACGTCACCGCGCGCGGAGCAAGCGCGACCGAAGCGCAGGCAAAAGCCTATGAAGCGGTCGACGCGATCACCTTCCCCGACGGCTTCTGCCGCCGCGACATCGGCCAACGTGAGGTGCGGCGGGA
>OJGZ01000033.1_pt1 | contig 76876 bp, 73 predicted proteins | sample 1595051 | NCBI WGS metagenome assembly OJGZ01 (sample SAMN05416800, study PRJEB24817) | seawater metagenome | isolation source: Sea water | place: Canada:Atlantic | collected 2013-07 | reverse complement strand
CTACACTAGATCGCTCGTCGGCAGCGTCAGATGTGTATAAGAGACAGGTTAAATTTACATAGCCTTTCTTTACGGACAAGGTTTACATAGTGAATATAACTAAAAATAATTAAGGTAATTCCAAATACTAAATATAAAACTTTAAAGGCGTCATAGTGAAAAGGATAGGTGAAATACACTAAATATATTGCTGTTCCTTGGCCTACGGTATAGACATAAAACCCTAAGATTATAACCGGAAAAATCATCAACCGTCCCCAGATCCAATAAATTTTCTGAGATTTAAAGTAAATTTCTAAATAAGACTTAAAGGATACGCGTCTGTATCCTGAATTGTAATTTTTTAGACGCGATATAAAATAATTTAAAAGGATAACTAAGGCATAAATAAGAACCATCCAGACATATAAAACAGCAGGTTGCCAAAGCAATTCAAAGAAATTAGTAAAATAAGACGGAAATTCAATAAATCTTCCCGCAATTAGTGATAAAATTGAAACAGGATTTATAAGTGCATATATAAAAAACTGCCCAATAAGCATTACTTTTTTATAATTCGTGTTTTCTTTTTCCATAGAAAAATGCTAGCAAAAATAAAATGGACCGTCAATTTTCCTGCCAACAGTTTAAATCTTCAATACGAATTTTTCACCTTTTCACCCCGGGAAAGTTTCACATAATTCCGATGGCTTAAGATCATTAGGCTGCATCCGAAAATCAAGTAAGCAATCTTGAAATAAATCGGGTGAAAAGGATATACAAAAAAGATTAGGGCTATCGAAATTGAACTGTCTCCCATGATGCTAATAACAGAGGCTATGGCTGTGGCAGGGATAACCATAAAAATACTCCAAACCCAGTAGACCTCTTGGGATTTAAAGTAAATTTTAAGAAAATCTTTTATAGGTAATTTTTGTATCTTTGCATTGTATTTTTTTATGGGAAATAGAAAGTAGTTCAAAAAAATGGTAACAGAAAAAATAACTGCCATCCATATATATGCTTCAATAATCCATGCAATCCCAAATTTAGGGAAAAAATTATCTAAGAGTTGTATGAAAGTATCGGGCGATACAAAAAAACCCCCCACAATTAAGATTAAGACTGATACAGGATTTAAAAATGTATACCCCAAAAATTGAAATGTAAGAGATATTTTTTTTGGGTTTTTATTAATAATATTCATACCCCAATGCTATGGAAAATGAACCCGACTGTCAATTTTTATGGCAGTCGGGATGCATTAGAAAATTTCTTTCAATCATAAAATAGAGGGAAAGTTTCGTACGTAAGTGTGTGCAGGATGACCAGCCGCTAGGTCACCAAATGGACCTCTTTCAGCTAAAGCGCCTGCTGGAAAGGGGTCTCCATCAAGTTCAAAGCGCATTCCGGCTTTAGACCGCGAGCCAAAGGCAGTGACAGGATCCCCTTTTATCTCGACCCGCATAGCCGAATTTCCAGGGAAAATGGCATTAAATTTCTCTGCCACATCTGAACTGAAAACACCAGGCGCCCCAAAGGTCAGGTTATAGGTGTTTCTTGTCCGTGATTGTTCAGGTGTTTGGATGGCGCATCCATGAAGGGCCGCGATTTGGCTGACAGCGCCTATTCACTTGTTGAATATATTTTGTTGTGCCGTTGGGATATTATTTTATTTCCGGATATTTTTCTGGTTGGGCGCGACAGTATTGGGTTAGTTTATGGCCCTCATCAAAAGTTGCGCTCTCTATATACAGGCCCTCTTCAAATCCGCCACGTTCTTTTTTCTTTGCCAAACGGGATTTTTCAATTTCACTAAATGGAATTTGGGCCGCCTGGGATATACCATGAACAACTTCGATAACATCGGCCAATTCTTCTGTTAAATCAATGGGTTGCATGGCGTCATCCACTTCATGGGATTCTTCAATAAGTTTGTCTTTAAGGGCTTGAATAAGGTCTTCGGTTGTTAAATATTCTTTAACAGCCCTTCCCCCGCTCGATTGAATTTTATCAAGAGTTTTATCGCGAACTATTTTTCCAAATTTGAATGTGGGCACAAATTTTCCTTATGTTATTTTTTCATTCTTTCAACAAAATTTGATGTACTTTGATTGGGTTCCAACGGAATTAAAATAACCGCCCCCCCATTTTTTTGAACGAAGTCTGCCCCCACAACTTGGTCAACGGTGTAATCGGCACCTTTAAACAAAACGTCAGGCTTAAGAAGTTGAATAACCTTAAGGGGGGTATCTTCATCAAATAAAACGACCAGATCCACATTTTGCAAAGCCGCCATAACCGTGGCCCGGGATTGTTCATCTTTGATGGGGCGCGATGGCCCTTTAAGACGTTGAACAGACGCATCTGTATTTAAGGCCATGACCAAACGATCGCACGAGGCTTTGGCCTTTTCAATCAGGGAAATATGGCCCGAATGTAAAAGGTCATAACACCCATTGGCAAACCCAACTTTATAATTTTCATTTTGCCATTCTTCGATGATTTTTCTGGCTTGCTGTTGGTCAGACCATTTATTTAATTGGCTGCTGGATTCTTTTCCAGATTTAAAAGCATTTTCAATTTCATCTAAGGTAACGGTTGCCGTCCCTGTTTTGCCAACAACAACATTTCCAGCAAGGTTGGCAAGGCTGACAGCATCAGATAAAGATGCTTTATTGGCAAGACATAATCCCAAAGTGGCAACAACGGTATCGCCGGCCCCAGATACGTCATAGACTTCTTTTACCTTTGCGTGGGCGTGATGAATATTGCCATTATTTTCCACCAAGGTGATGCCCTTTTCACTGCGGGTGGCCACAATATTTTTAATGCCGCAAGTATCGATAAGGTATTTTGCAGCCGCAATAATTTCCCCATCAGTTTCTGTCGGCATGTTGGTGGCTTCGTGGAGTTCTTTTTTATTGGGGGTTACCATTGTCGCCCCTTTGTAAATGGAATAATCCCGGCCTTTTGGATCAATAATGGTTATAAGGTTTTTTTTATTGGCTTCTTCAATTAAGGTTTTAATGACCCTGTTGGAAAGGACACCCTTGTTATAATCAGACAAAACCACAACATCACAAGAATCCATGGCTTTGACAGCATTTGATATAATTTTATCTTCAATAGTTTTGGAAAAAGGATTTAATTCTTCATAATCTGCGCGCAATAATTGTTGGTCTTTTGCCACAAACCGATTCTTTTGAATGGTTGGGATTTCTTTTGTTTCGATCATCAATTTTTTATAGCATCCAATCCCTTCTAAAAAGTTAAGAATTTTGGACCCTGCCAAGTCTTTTCCGATAACAGAAACAAGGTCTGCTTTGCCCATTAAAGATCGAATATTTGAAATAACGTTTCCGGCCCCACCTAAGGTTTCATGACTGCGATGGACATGTAAAACAGGGATGGGGGCTTCGGGGGAAATGCGGTTGGCATCCCCATAAAAAAATGTATCCAGCATAATATCCCCAACAACCATTATTCTTGAAGTTGTGGATTTTTTTAATTGGTTAACAAGTTCTTTCATAATAATCCTTATTTATCTTACAAAATTTAAGTAAACGCCTGTGATTCGAAATCTTTCATCATAGGGGTATAGGGTGCTGAAGGGAATAATTTGCCCCGGCAATAAACGATCGTTTGTTGGTCGTACGTACCATTCATCAATGACGCAAGATCCAAATTCATCGCCAACTTTTTTATTTTTGAAAACCTTATCCATTAAATTTGATGGTTTACAGGCCCCTTTGCCTTTTAAGGTGATTTTGATTGTGGGGGCTTCGTAAACCCGGTCAGACATGTTGGCAAGTTCGCCCTTAATAATCACAGTGGGAACCCCATTTTGCACAAGATTTGACCAGGACTTTTCCCTGATTTCAAATTTCTCTGCTGGGGAAATGCTGACTTCAATCCCCACAGCCTTGTACAAATCAGATAACGCTGGAATATAATAGGTAACTGAATCCCTGAAAACAAATAACAGGGTAAACAGAATTGAAAGGCCAGAGATAATTTTAATTAATTTTTTCTTTAATTTAACGGGCTTTTCCAAAGGGGCTGTATAGGCATAGTTTGCTTGTTCATTTGGGGCATCAAGTTTTGATAAAGGGCTTGTGTCCACATCAACATTTTCTTTTGTCAGCTGACGGATGATTTTTCTTTGGCCGGATATATCATCTTCGGGCAATTCATCCCCTGCAAATTTCCCCGTGTCAAAAGTGGCCTCTGCCCCCTTTTGTGGGTCTGATTTTTTCAAAGGATCCTGGTGCCAGCTGTTTTTACAGTTGGAACATTTTACAACACGACCTTTCGGCAAAAGAATCTTTGCATCAATATAAAACTTTTTTTGACAAAAGGGGCAGGATAATATGTTTTTCTGTGACTTTTCCATAGCTTCAGTTATAGGCTATTTTACTGTTTTTATGCAAGTATTTGGTGTATCTTAGTATTGATTATGGATAAAGGTTTATTTTAAGTCTTTTAAATTTATGATATAAATTTAAAGAAACATTATAGTGGATAAGAATATGTTGCGCAAAGAAGCGGCAGAAATAATAAGATTTGAAAATATGGGGTTGCTGTTTGAAAATGGCCCCCAGGTTTTTAATAAATTAAATTTAAGTGTGAAAGAAGGATCTTTCTATTTCTTGACAGGGCCAAGTGGTGCGGGAAAATCAACTTTGTTGAAAATGATTTACCTGAACCAAAACCAAACGGCTGGCAAGATTGAATTATTTGGTCGTGATTCTTTAAGTATTTTACATCAAGACATACCTTATATACGGCGTAAAATTGGGGTTGTTTTCCAAGATTTTCGTTTGGTCTCCCATCTAAGTTCAGTTGATAACGTGGCCTTGCCCTTAAAGGTAAGGGGAATCGACCCCCGCAAAGCCCGCAATCAAGCAGCAGAATTATTAAAATGGGTCGGTTTGGAAGATGTCTTAAACCGCAATCCTCAAACTTTGTCTGGGGGACAGCAACAAAGAATTGCCATTGCCAGGGCAGTCATTGGCCGACCAAAAGTTTTATTGGCAGACGAACCCACAGGAAATGTGGATGACGAAATTGCATTGAAATTACTATATTTATTTGAAGAAATGAATAAAACAGGAACGACAGTTATTGTGGCAACACATAATAGGGCTTTGCCTAAAGAATTTAACCATCCTGAAATTTATTTGAATGAAGGTAAGGCAACTTTGATTCCTGTTGGTGGAAAGAAAAAAGCGGAATAGGCATGTCATTAAAAAAATATACAGATATTCCATTAAATGCAGACCCATCCGGGCGTTTTGTTCCTTGGATTGTGGCATTAATGGTTTACCTAGCCACAATATCTTTGACGGTTGCTTTCGTCGTTAGCTCTCTTATCAGTCGATGGGACACAGGATTTACCGCCAGGTTATCCGTTGAAATTCCTGCCCAAAATGCGTTTGATCCAGATAGGGATTGGGAAATGACAAAAATACGGGGCCAGGTTGCCCAGATTTTGTTGCGTACGCCAGGGGTTGGAACGGTCAGGACCTTGTCAAAGAATGAAGTTTTATCCACCCTTGAACCTTGGTTGGGCCAAGGGGATGACTTAAGTGATTTGCCTTTGCCTACGTTGCTGGAGGTAGAGGTCAAAGACAGGGATATTGTTGATATTTCCTTGATGAAGCAAAATCTGTCAGAAGTAATGCCCGGTATTATGGTGGAAGATCATCTTGGGTGGCAAAGCGGTATTTTGGATCTTGCCCATTCAGCCCAAATAATTGGCTTTTTAATTGTTACCATGATCATTTTGGCAGCTGTCAGCACCATTGCGTTTACATCCCAAACAAGTCTTATTATTCATCGTAATGTGATAGAAGTTTTATATTTGGTGGGGGCAACGGATGATTATATTGCAAAACAATTTCAATACCATGCTTTAAGGGTTGGCCTTCGCGGGGGGACGGTTGGTTTTTTAATGGCATCCGTTACTTTTGTTGTGCTTAAATTCTTTGCCAAAGATTTGGATACAACTTTATTAAATGAAGTTATTTCAAATTCTGCTTTATGGTCGGTTGCTTTGCTGGTTCCCTTATTTGTCACAGCGTTCATGATGATGGCGGCCCGTCTTTCGGTTCGACTTGCGTTGAAATACGTGTTATAAAAATCAACGATGATAAGGCCTTGGTTAAAAATATCACTTATGACATTTGTCCCTTTGTTAGCTTTCTGGTTAATAGGGTTGGCTGTCTTTATTCACGAAGTCTACGGTTATAAAATTAATCTTAAAGAAACAGAATCCATCGTTATTTTAACGGGGGGAAGTGGGCGTCTGAATACAGGTCTGGACTTGTTAAAACAAGATAAATCAGAAAGCCTATTTATAAGTGGGGTTAACAAAGACGTCAGTTTGGATGAAATTAATAAAGACGTTGATTTATCTGATCATATCACATTGGGATATCTGGCTGAATCAACCCTGGAAAATGCAAAAGAAACGGCAGCATGGGTGCGCGAAAACGGCTTTGAAAGCTTGCGACTTGTGACATCTTTTTACCATATGCCGCGCAGTTTATTAGAATTTAAATTTATCCTTCCCGAAGTTAAAATCATTCCCCACGCTGTATTTTCAGATCGCTTTAAAGAAAAAGACTGGTTCAGTGATACAGATATATTAAGGCTTTTAATTTCTGAATATAATAAATATGTCTTGATGTCTTTAAGGATCTCTATAGGATTAAAAACATGAACTTATTCCAATCAATAATTTTTACAATTATCTTTTATCTTTCCACTTATGTCCTGCTTTTCATAACGTTACCAGTTTTATTGGTGCCCAAAAAATATAATTTTATGCCTTATTATTGGTGCAAACTTATCATCTGGTTTGCCCGTCATACAGTGGGAATTAAAGAAGAAATATCTGGTTTAGAGAACCTGCCAAAGGCCCCTTATTTAATTGTATCAAAGCATCAATCAACATGGGAAACATTGGCTTTTAATTATATTTTTCCCAAAAGTGTTTTTGTTTTGAAAAAAGAATTACTGTATATCCCCTTTTTCGGGTGGTACTTGATTCATGCGGGGATGATACCCTTGGATCGTAAAAAGGCGTCGGGCCTAAGAAACATGCTTAAAATTGCCAGGCAACGCATTAAAGAAGGGCGGAATGTTGTCATTTTTCCAGAGGGAACAAGGACGAAACCTGGAACAAAAAGTGAATACAAAAAAGGGGTTTATTTATTATACCGCACCTTAAACGTACCTGTTGTGCCGGTTGCCCTAAGTTCAGGTGTTTTTTGGCCACGTAATACAGTGACAAAATATCCAGGCACCATTAAGGCAGAAATCTTAAAACCCATTGCCCCAGGGTTGGATGAAAAAACATTTATGGCAAAAATTGAAACAGAGATTGAGGCGGCTTCAACACGCCTATACAAGGAAACAACAGAATGATAAGGCTTTTGATTTTTTTAATAGGCATCGCTGTTATGGTTTTGATTATTCGCAGAATATGGCAACTAAGAACATCGGCACAAACAAAGCTTGTTCTGTTGGACCGCGATGGGGTTATTAATGAAGACCGAAAAGACTTTGTAAAAAAGATATCAGAATTCAAATTTATTGATGGATCAATCTCTGCCATTAAAACCCTTAACCAAGCAGGGGTTAAAGTGGCCATCATTACAAATCAAAGTGCCGTGGGACGGGAAATTATTACCCGGGAAAACTTACAAGATATTCATGATTATATGCAGGCTGAAATGGAACTGCATGGGGCGAAAGTGGATGCCATATATTTCTGTGCGGATCACCCAGATAGTGCCACGAATCGCCGGAAACCAGGAACCGGCATGCTGGAGGAAGCCTTGGCTTATTTCAAAGCCAGCCCTGATCAAACCCACATGGTTGGGGATGCCTTACGGGATTTACAGCCAGCCAAGAAACTTGGGATTCATCGGCATCTTGTTTTGACAGGCAAGGGTGAAAAAACTTTGAATGACAAAAGTTTGCAGGATTGTAGTCCTTTTGAAGTTCATAAAAACCTACAAGATACCGTTGCTGTTATTTTAAAAGATTTTAAAAAGTAAAGAATGTCCCAGGTAAGAATGTTTAAATAGGCAGGTGTTGTCTCCGGTGAGTACCTCCCTGGACCCGCATCAAGTGCGGGACGACGAGGTGGAGAGTGTCAACAAGCCCAATATTATCCTAAAAAATATTAAATAGGCCTTTTAGGTAAAGGGCTTTGAAAAGACTTAAGCCTTTGTATGCTGTGTATAACTTCATGATTTTCCAAAAAAAATGCCCTGCTTTACAGGGCCAATCCTAAATATGATCCAAAATCATATGCTACCTTATAGTAAGTTAATTAAATACTGAGGCCCTTCGTCCATAAGCCACCAAATTAATTTACTACGTTTACCTATCTTTTAAGGCTATTAGAAAAATAAAACAGATGCAACCAAAAACATCATAATGCCTATGCAAATTTCGCATACATTTTTATTGAAAAAGGTAAATGACAATGAAATAACTTAGGCAAATGGCGGGGCCCAAAGGCGAAATGGCTATTTTCTTTTTGGCCCTAAAATACAAATTGGTCAGAATTCCAAAGGTTCCCATTAAGATAAAAAATAAAGGAATGTTTTGTAAATAAAGCGTTAACCCCAAAATGGTACAAAGTTTGATATCGCCGATGCCAATGATTTCCTGTTTTTTAAATAGATAGCCCACCCCATACAACAAAGAAAATAAGGTTAATATTAAGGCGCCAGATGTAATGCTTTTGGACCATGAATTATTCAAAAAAATAAAAATAAAACTTACCATAGCCAAAATTAAAACGCCCTTGTTGGGAATACGATAAGACCGCCAATCAATAATGCTGGTGATTAATAAGGTAATGATAAAAATAAAATTCAGATAAATCATGGTATTATTGGCTGGGGGACAAGGATTCGAACCTTGGTTGCCTGATCCAGAGACAGGAGTTTTGCCACTAAACTATCCCCCAATAGGGTTTATTCTTTATCATATATATCTTATTTATTGTGTTTCTTCAACCTTCTTAAGGGTGTCCCTGTCCTGAAATTATTATTGCAGATCTTATAGTCCCATTCTTTATTCAGTTGGGGATTTGACCCACCTTAGTCATCGAATAACCCCGGTAAATCATCTGTAAGAAATCCGATTACGTCGCTTCCAGTTGATGCATTGTCTTCTGTAATGCTTGCGGAAAGAGAGGGCGTTAACCCTATAGCACCTGCAGCGGCGGCTGCCGCGGCTCCAGCTTGACCCGCAGCAGATCTAGCAGCAATTACTTTGTGAAAAGAGTCCAAATATGCTGAAAATCCCCTTAATGTTGTATCAATACTGTGTTTTCGAGCGTTATAAACAGCCAAAGTTTCAGCTGGACTAAGAACAAGGGGTTCCTCTTTTGTGCCTATTACTTCATCAGGGGAGCAACCAAAAATTCTTTCAAAGGGTTCTGCTATTTGCACACGATATGCCTCTTCACTCATGGCATCTTTCCAAGCCCTAGCTTGATAAGTAATTGCAAACATTTGATGGGGATTTCTTCCAATTTCACGAACACCCTCTAAAAGCCTACCAAAAGGACTACCTGGTTCTTTTGTAAGAGCGGATTCTAAGTCTGCATCCCCACGACGAACAGCTTCCATAAAAGGAAGGACTGGTACGAGAGGTGTTTCACGCCTTCCAAAAATTTTGGAAAAAACTAGACGCAAATCTACATTTACAAACCGTTCCATAAATATTTTTATAATTTCTTCTCGTTCCCCTTCTTGCATACAACCTTCTGAAAAACGATTAAGGAGCGACCTGAATGCTTCTGATACACGATTTCTATTGTGGCCATAAACGCTTACCAAATATTCTTTCCCATAAAACAGCTTTATTGCCCTACCTTCCTTTTCAAAAGTAAGGACACGAGGATGGCTAGCGTCATCATCAGATGCAATTGACCCTGCAGCAGATGCAGCAGCCGCAGGACCAGCTGACGATGAAGAGGAACTAGAACTGGAGGAACTTGTTTCCCCTGAACTTGCAGCGGCGGTAAACCCTCTTCTAGGTTTTTTTCCGGCCTTGGGGAATGAAGGATTATCTGAGTCTGGATTGTAATCTGAATCACCATCTGATTCTCTGTCTAAATTTGCAGCTGCGGAAATTGGCAAAGAAATCTCTTCACCATCGCTTCTAAGTCTTTTTGCGGCTCTTTTGCCTGGCGCATGACTTTGGTCATCGCCGGTACCTTCAGCGGCAGCCTTTGTAAGTGTTGCACTTAAAAGTATTAAAACTGTATAAAACAGGGCTTGTGTGTTTTTCATCTCTCGTCATCTTTTTATTGTTCATAAGGCATATCTATACACATTACATGGCGGTAATATATTTGAATTTCAACCATCTTGGTATGTTTATTGTAAATTATTTAGAAAATACCCAAGTGGGGGATCACTTGGGGAAAGTTGATCCAGTCATAAACTAAAACGGCAGGCGGGTTGTGTCTGGTGAGTGCCGTCCTGGGCCCCGCATCAAGTGCGGGGCGACGATTTCTATGCAAAGACAACCCCTCTTCATTGTCATTCCGGACTTGATCCGGAATCCACAGCGGTGTTCATCACAGATACCTTACCTGTCAGAGATACATGGATTCTGAACTAAATTCAGAATGACGAAAATTGTGTCTGGTGAGTGCCGCCCTGAACCCTGGTGTCAAGCACCAGGGCGACGAAATAAGATAGGGTCATCTACGTATCGTCGTTCCGGACTTGATTCGGGATCCAGTCCACCTTAGACATCTTTCTTCATTGTCATTCCGGACTTGATCCGGAATCCAGTTATAAACTAAACGGCAGGCGGGTTGTACCCGGTGAGCACTGCCCTGGACCCCGTGTCAAGCACGGGGCGACGAAGTTGGAGAGTGTTAAGTGGCGTGTGGATCACCACGCACCCTGCGGGCACTCGCGATGACGAGGTTGAGGTGTGTTATTCATAGCGCATGGATCAGCGCGCACTGGGGAGGCAAAGACCTTCATCCCAAAAATTAAAAAAAACCTGGGAGGTTCCCCCCAGGCCAAGTTAATTATGGTCGTAAGTTTGTGAACTAAGCAGTTTCACCTTCAGCGGCTGCTGCAGTAGCAAGTTCTACGGCATCACTGGCGGCAACATCAGTTGTTGTTTTGAACAGCTTTTTGAATGCTCCATCATCCTCAACTATATGGTATTCATTATTAAGAACGCCTAATAGAGGGAATCTTGCGAAGTCAATTCGTTGTGATTCAGGATCGGCTAATAAGGCAGCGATTGCTCCTTTTGCCTGATTTACCAGGTCTACAAAAGAAACAGTTCCTTCCCTAGCTGCAATGGCAACCCCAAGTTCAAGTTTGCCGTCACCATCTTCATCAACCATTTTTAACCGTGCTGTTTTGGTATCGCCGATAGCAGATAAAGTAAAGCCAGATTTACCATCTTCTTTGAGCATATCAATAAACTGTTTTCTGGCTTCTTCTAAACGCTTATATAAAGATGCAGGGTCTTTTGATAAAGTACCTGCGCCTAAGACTAAATCAAAAGCATTATCAAGAAAATAGCTAATGACTAAGCGTGCAGCAGGATGTAAATCATTTTTTACTTTCAGATATTCAGCTTTAGCAAGGCTGGAAAACCGTGTTGTTGAACGTTTAAAGGCATCATCCCATTCTAAAAATTCCCCGGTTTTTGGATTTAGAACAAGGCTTAATTCATTATTAATACCTGCAGCCCTAGCTTGCGCCCTTTTTAAAGCATCTAATTCTTCTGACTTTCCAAAAATAGATTCAGCAGCATCTAAAATATCATCACCATGTTCTGCAGCAAACGAAAAACCTCTGGCAGCAATACCAACCCAATCGCCAAATCTTTCTTGGACTTCTGCAGAACAGCAAGGAAAACAATTTTGAATGAAAGTTCTATGGACAGGGTGTATTGCGGCTGCAACCTCATCAGCTGTTGGTTCAGCAACGACAGGTCTTGTGATTCTGGGTAAGTCAGCGGCACTTGCTGTTGTGGGGACAGTCGATTTACTTTGTGTGGCCTGTTCCTCTGTTGCTTCTGCTGCAGCGTTTGCATCGTAAGACACAAGACTTCCTGCAAGTAAACTTAGCAAGGATAATTTACGTAAATTTAGGGATTTCATATTATACCTCCATGTATAAAATGGCAGCATTCACCGTCGTAAGTAAAGAATGTCAGCCGCCTGTTATATTTTTTATGATGCTTTGCTAGCCCAGTCATTATGATAAATAAATGACAATTATTCAAATAGATAAAATATTTATTTCCCCGAATGTTTCTATTCTGTTCCTAAATAATTTAAGGCAGTGACTTTTATAAGGACAGGTGGGCTTGTTTTGGCAGTAGGGTGGCGGGAATAAAAAGAATGAATTAACAAGAAAGGGTGAATTCCCCCCTCTTGTTAAGGCTTTATATTTTTGAAAAGTCAGCAACCATATGAAGTTGATCTTTAATCAAAGATAACAAGTTTAAACGATTTTGTTGAATCTTTTGGTCTTTATCTTGAACTAAAACTGAATCAAAAAACTTATCAATGGGGCCTCGTAAATTGGCAAGAACCTTCATAATTTCTGAATAATCAGGTGATTCTTTTTTCAACAAGCCGCGGATTTCATGATGGGCGGCTGTTAAGGCATGAAACAAAACTTTTTCTTCGTCTTGGGTTAATAAAGATTCATCAATTTTCCCCTGACAGTTTTCGCCTTTTTTCTGTGATTGGGTCACAATATTGGCAGCGCGGCGATAACCAATCATTAAGTTTTGACCTGTTTCTGTCTGCATAAGGTCTGAAAATTCTTTTAAAATAGTTTCAGACTGGACAATTGATCCGTTCCAATTGTCTGACAAAACAGCCTGGATATGCCTGATATCAAAGGAATCTTTAAAGAAATTTTTAAGGCGCTCCACCATAAAATTCCGAAGTTCTTGGATGGCTTCTTTTTTATCTTTTTTGTGACTTGAAGGTGGAATCAAATCGTAAGCTTTTTCAAAAATATCCAGTAAATTTAAGCGCAGTTTATTATCAAAGACCAAGCGGATGATGCCTTGCGCACTGCGCCTTAAAGCATAAGGATCTTTTGATCCAGTTGGTTTAATATCAACAGACCAGAAACTAACTAATGTATCGATTTTGTCGGCCAGGGCCAGGGTGATACTGGTTGTCTTTGACGGTGTTTCATCTTGTAATCCAGCCGGCGCATAATGTTCTTTAATGGCCAGGGCGGTATCTTCATCTTCGCCCATTTCTTTGGCATAGTAATATCCCATAACACCTTGAAGTTCAGGGAATTCGCCAACCATTTCAGTCACCAAATCTGCCTTGCATAATTGGGCCGCGCAGCCTGCTTTTGAATTGGGGTCAATAATGTTCACAAGTTTTTCAATGCGATGAACTTTATCAAGGGTGCTGCCCAATTTTTCATGAAAAATATAAGAAGCCAAATTTTTGTTCCATTCATCCAGCCCTTTTCTGCGGTCTGTTTCCCAAAAGAATTGGGCATCGGAAAGACGCGCCCGCAAGACACGTTCGTTGCCTTCAATGATTTGTTTGCCTCTGTCAGGGCTGTCGATATGGGAAACCAAAATAAAGTACGGTGCCATGCTGCCGTCTTTGTTTAAAACAGAAAAATATTTCTGATGGGAACGCATGGATGTCATTAAAACTTCGGGGGGTAAGTTCATGAATTGTTCATCAATTTTACCCATCAAAACAATTGGCCATTCAACAAGGCCTGCGACTTCTTTAAGAAGCCCAAGATCTTCTTTCAAAACCAAATTATTTTCGGCGCAAATTTCATTGGCTTTTTGCAGAATAATATTCTGTCGTTCTTGATGACCAATGATAACAAAATTATCACGAAGCTTTAGTTGATAATCCGTAAAATTGATCACGGTAAATTTGCTGCTTGACATAAACCTATGCCCACGGGTCGTATTGTTGCATTCAATATTTTTATCTTCAAAACTGATATCTAAAGATTTATTATTAAACAAGGCCAACACATGATTGATGGGTCGAACCCAGCGCATATCATAAGATCCCCAGTTCATGGATTTAGGCCATTCAAATGATTTAATAATATGGGTAATTAACTCCACAAGAATATCAGCTGTTGAGCGGCCTAACTTTTCAATTTTTGCAAACAGAAAGGTTGCGTTGCCAACATTTCTTTTTTCACAGTCGTCCAAGGTCAAGTTGGTGGATTTCAAAAACCCATCAATGGCCTGTTTTGGGGCATCAATTTTTGGGCCTTTGCGTTCATCAATGATGGTTGGTTGATCAGTTGGTAACCCAGGGATAAACAAAACCAAACGCCTTGGTGTGATATGCGTTATGATTTCATCATAATCAAGTTGGTGTTGTTTCAAAAAATCCCCAGAAATTTTTGCAAGGGTATCTTGGGCCTTTAATTGCATTCTGGCAGGAATTTCTTCACATAAAATTTCTAATAAAAATTCACGCATTAATTATCCTCAAGTTCTTGATCCAGCCATTTTACACAAGTTGCCTTTGCAAGGGCGCGGACGCGGCTGATATACGAAGCCCGTTCTGTTACACTGATTACGCCACGTGCTTCCAGAATATTAAAAAAGTGGCTGGCCTTTATACATTGATCATAGGCCGGCAAAGGAAGGTTAACTTTGATCAACTTTTGGCATTCTTCCTCAGCATGTTTGAATTGCAGAAACAAATTTTCTGTTGACGCATGTTCAAAATGATAAGCAGAGAATTGTTGTTCATTTTTCTTAAACACATCGCCATAAGTGATTTTTTCATCGCCTTCCAATCCATTCCAGTTCAGGTCATAAACATTTTCAACCCCTTGAATAACCATGGCAAGGCGTTCCAACCCATAGGTTAATTCCAAAGACACAGGCTTGCAGGGGATGCCCCCAACTTGTTGAAAATATGTGTATTGGCTGACTTCAGCCCCATTGCACCATATTTCCCATCCAAGCCCTGCTGCCCCAATGGTTGGGTTTTCCCAGTCATCTTCCACAAAGCGGATATCGTTTGAATTGGTATCAATGCCAATGTGACGTAGACTGTCCAAATACAGTTCTTGGGAATTGGGGGGGGAAGGTTTAATGATCACCTGAAATTGATAATAATGCCCCAGTCGGTTGGGGTTTTCCCCATAACGACCATCACCAGGGCGCCGGGACGGCTGAACATAGGCAGCTTTCCATGATTTTGGACCTAAGGCACGCAAGGTTGTTGCAGGATGCAACGTTCCCGCACCAACCTCTGTATCGTATGGTTGGACAATGGCACAACCATATTTACCCCAAAATTCTTGGAGTTTTAAAATTATTTCTTGAAATCCACCTAGTTTTTGAACCATGATATTCCTATATTTACCCTATGAAAAATACCTATTTGTCGTAGAAAGGTCAATAAAATTAGCAATATTTTGAACACTAAGTTATAGTAGCCTAATTATATTTAGATTACTATGTAGTTTTAAGTAAGGATTTAAAGGATAAAATGACACAAAATCATAAATTAATGGCTGGCAAAAAAGGCCTTATCATGGGTGTTGCAAATGACAAATCCCTAGCATGGGGAATTGCAAAAATGGCCCACGAACATGGGGCAGAAATTGCTTTTACCTACCAAGGTGAAATGCTGGAAAAAAGGGTGCGTCCATTGGCCGCAAGTTTGGGATCAGATCTTGTTCTACCTTGTGATGTAACAAATGATGAACAGTTGGATACAGTTTTTGAAACCTTGGAAAAGAAATGGGGAAAATTGGACTTTATTGTTCATGCCATTGGGTATTCCAACAAAGATGAATTGCGGGGACGTTATTGTGATACATCCCGTGATAACTTTAAATTAAGCTTGGATATTTCTTGCTATTCTTTCACAGCAGTTTGCCAACGGGCAGCCAAATTAATGACGGATGGCGGTAGCTGTTTAACCCTTACGTATTATGGAGCAGAAAAAGTTATGCCGCATTACAACGTGATGGGTGTGGCAAAAGCTGCCTTAGAAGCCAGCGTTCGTTATATGGCTGTTGATCTTGGGGGTGAAAACATTCGGGTGAACGCCCTTTCTGCGGGACCCGTTAAAACATTGGCCGCATCAGGTATTGGTGATTTCAGATATATTTTAAAATGGAATCAATACAATTCCCCTTTGAAACGTAATACAACCCAAGAAGATGTTGCCGGCGCTGGGCTGTATCTATTAAGTGGTTTATCATCTGGTGTTACAGGCGAAGTTCACCATGTGGATAGTGGTTATCATACGGTTGGCATGAAGGCAACTGATGCGCCTGACATTGCCCTTGCTGATTAATAAGGATCAAAATGGATATTATCTTAATTCCCCTATTTAAAGTTTTAATGCTACTTATTTACACGTTTAAGTGGGGCTTAATTATTTATGCAGCCCTAAGTTGGTTGTTTGCCTTTAACATTTTAAATATGAATAATCAGTTTATTTATATGGTAAATGACTTTCTACATCGTTTGATAGATCCGATGCTGCGGCCCTTGCGTTCCTTTATTCCTGTGGCTGGTGGATTGGATTTATCTTTCTTGGCTTTATTCCTTTTGGTTTATTTTGTTGAAAGCATGGTGGAACGTATTTTTATGCGGCTTTTGATGTAATATGACACAAATTCTTAATGGGAAAATAGAACAACAAAAGAAACTATTCAGCTTAAAACAGTCTATTCATAAGCTGAAAGATATGCACGATATTACCCCTGGGCTGGCCATTATATTGGTGGGGGATAGCGAACCAAGCAGAATATACGTGAAAAACAAGCAGCGTATTGCGGCTGAAATTGGGATTCATACGGAATTGTATCGCTTACCAGACGATACAAAAGAATCAGAAGTCATTGATTTAATTGAAAAATTAAATAGCCTGCAAAAGATAAATGGTATTTTATTGCAGTTACCCGTTCCCAACCAGATTGATCGATCTAAAGTATTAAGGACCATTTCCCCAGAAAAAGATGTGGATGGCTTACATCCTGAAAATATGGTTCATGTTATCAATCAAGAACAAGGTCTTTATCCGTGTACACCCCAAGGGTGTTTACACTTGATCAATTGCTGGCGGGAAAACTTGGAAGGCAAACTGGCGGTGGTTATCGGTCGGTCAAATCTTGTGGGAAAACCCATGGCAGCCTTGTTATTGAATCATAATGCCACAGTTATCCAAGCCCATCGTTATACAAAGAATTTACCAGAAATTTGTCGTCAGGCAGATATTTTAATTTGTGCCACAGGTCAGGCAAAAATAATCAAGAAAAACTGGATAAAACCAGGGGCTTGCATTATTGATGTTGGTATTACCCGAGATCAAGAAGAACGTTTAAGTGGGGACGTTGATTTTGATGAAGTATCCCAAGTTACAGGGGCCATTACACCTGTGCCAGGCGGCGTTGGCCCCATGACCATTACGTATTTAATGGTGAATGTTGTCAAAGCCGTTTGCCTGCAGCAGGGCCTATCATTCCATGAAATCATTCAATAATCAGCGTATATAATCAGCAACAAAAACAGATGAACACATAAGTTTTTCTTGGGCTTTAGGCCTGTATTCGGTATGATATATAACTATGACACATAAAAAACCAACAGTACTTTGTATTCTTGATGGGTGGGGTTTAAGTGACGAAACCAAGTCCAACGCGATTGCGGCAGCAACCACACCGAATTGGGATCAATGGCAAGCGACTTATCCTATGGCAAAATTGGATGCCTCAGGCACGGCTGTGGGGCTGCCCAAAGGACAGATGGGAAATTCTGAAGTGGGCCATATGGCCATTGGGGCAGGGCGATGTATTTTGCAAGACCTTCCCTTGATCAATCAAGCCGTCCAAGAAAACCAAATTCCTGAAAAAGAACAGTGGCAAAAGTTTATAGATCAAACAAAAGCGGCCAATAATGTGTGTCATGTGATGGGATTGTTTTCCCCCGGGGGGATTCATGCCCACCAAGATCATTATGTCGCGTTTGTAAAACTTCTTACAGAGGCAGGGATCAAAGTTCATTTACATTTATTCACCGATGGCCGGGATACGCCCCCCCAAAGTGCAGAAAAGTATATTCAGTATCTGATAAACGAAGTTGGGGGGACGTGTGAAATAAGCACCATTTCTGGCCGGTTTTATGCAATGGATCGTGACAAGCGCTGGGACCGTGTTGAACAGGCTTATAAGGCAATAGTAAATGCGGACGCCCCTAAATTTAATGATCCCCTTTCCTATATCAAAGAATCCTATGAACACGATGTTTCTGATGAATTTATTGTGCCAGGGGCGTCTGAAAATTATACGGGTGTGAAAGACGGCGATGCTCTGTTACTTATGAACTTTCGGGCAGATAGGGTCCGTGAAATACTTTCATCATTTTTTATGCCAGACTTTGATGGGTTTCAACGCCAGCGTGAAATTAAATGGGCGGCAACTTTGGGAATGAAAGATTATTCAAATGAATTGATTTCCTATATTACACCGTTATTCCCTTTTGAATCCCCAAAAAATACCTTGGGGGATATTGTTTCTGCAGCAGGGAAAACCCAATTAAGGGCGGCTGAAACGGAAAAATATGCGCATGTTACTTTCTTTTTAAACGGGGGCTATGAAACAAAATATAAAGGCGAAGAACGTATTTTGATTCCATCTCCGAAGGTCAAAACTTATGACCTTAAGCCAGAAATGTCCGCCCCAGAATTAACCAAAGCTGTGAAAGATGCGATTGAATCTGGAAAGTTTGATTTGATTATTGTGAACTATGCAAATCCAGATATGGTTGGCCACACAGGTAATCTAGAGGCCAGTATCAAGGCTGTTGAAGTGGTTGATAAATGTTTGGGCGATCTGGTAAACAGTACATTAAAACAAGATGGAAATTTTATTATAACAGCTGATCATGGTAATATTGAACAGTTGCGGGGGCTTGATACTGACCAGCCCCATACAGCCCATACAACAAACTTTGTTCCTTTTATGATCCTATCAGAAAAAGTTGAAAAATTACAAAACTCTGGGGCGCTGACGGATATTGCCCCCACAGTTTTGACTTTGCTTAAGATTGAAAAACCCATTGAAATGACAGGAAAATCGCTGATAATATAGCCATGAAAATTCTTTATTTATTGATCATCTTAATTTGTGCCAATTCTGTCCTGGCATCAGATACACAAAAACTTCAGAGGCAGCTGGCTGATATGGCAAAGCAATGCCAGAGGCACCAAGAAAAAGTTAACCAAGAAGAAGGAAAATTAAGGGATCTTGAAGCGGCCCGTTTTCAAAAAACGGAAGCTTTGAAAAAATCCCAAAAGCAAATTGATAAATACATTATTATTTTACAGCGCCTAAAGGCGGCACAACCAACAGCGATTTTTAACCCTAAGATGTCCCCCCAAAAGTTGGTTCATTCTTTAATGGTGTTGAATCGGTTTTTGAATAATATGTCGACCACAGCAAAGTACCTTAAATCAGAAGTAAAAAAACTGGCACAAGTTGAAGGGGACATTGAAAATAACAAAGAAAGACTTTTAAAAGATTTAAAAACATACAATAAAAAATATTTAGAAATAGAACAAGCCCTGAAAAAGCGTAAGGCCGCCATTCGTAAAGAGGTCAAAAGGCGCTCTGGTATTGAAAAAAGGGTCAGTCGATTGGCATCCCAGTCCATGAGTTTACATGATTTAATTCGCAAGTTAGAAAAGGAAGAAAAAGAAACCCCATCGAAAACAAAGCGGGGCCACAAGTTTTTAGATTCGCGAAGGCTTAATAATTATGGCAAGTACCAGGCCGAACCTATTTCAGGGCCCATTGTTTCAAATTTTGGCCAAAAACACAAAGAAATGGATGCAGAGGGCAGCGGCCTTGTTTACCAAACGCGACAAAATAGTTATGTGTCTTCCCCCGTGCATGGACAGGTTGTTTATGCAGGTGATTTCAGAGGGTATAAACAGATCATAATTATTGCCCATGATAATGAATATCACACCCTTTTAACAGGGATGGCACAAGTAAATGTATCAGTTGGTCAAACTGTTTTAGCAGGCGAGCCGATGGGTATTATGGGACCTAAGTCTACAGAGTATTTATATTTAGAATTAAGAAAAAATGGAAAACCAATAAATCCAGAAAGGTGGTTGGTAAAATGATCAAAATTGGATTAATCGCATTAGGCATTTTATGTATGCCAAATTTTGCCACAGCAGATGGCAAGATAGATGATAAAAATGGTACGTCTAATGAAACCTATCATTTGCTGAATATGTTTAGTGAAGCCTTTAGATATGCCCGAAATGACTATGTAAACCCAGTGTCTGATAAAAAGTTAATAGAGGCGGCAATAGAGGGAATGCTTAGTTCTTTGGATCCCCATTCTGGGTACATCAGTCAAGATCATTACCAAGAATTACTGACAGATATTAAAAGCGAATTTGGGGGCGTTGGTATTGAATTTACTTTAAAGAATGGCATGCCCACAATTATTGCCACAATTGACGGTAGCCCAGCAAATAAAGCTGGCCTAAAAAGTGGGGATGTTATTGTTGCCATTAATCAAATTTCGACCCAAGGATTATCGATGGTGGATTTGGCAGAAATGTTGCGGGGACAAGCCAAAGAACCTGTTGAAGTAAAAATAGAAAGGGTGGATGCTGACCCCCTTACCGTGACGTTAAAACGGGAAAAAATTCAAGTCAAAGATGTGTCTTATGAATTACAAGGGAATGTAGGGTATATCCGTATTTCAAATTTTTGGGGGGAAAAAGTTAAGACGCAGGTGTCTGAGGCGCTTAAAAATTTAAAGAAGAAATCCAAAGAAAAGCTGTCTGGATTAATCATTGACCTTAGAAATAATCCAGGGGGATTATTGGAGCAAGCCATTGAAATTTCAGACTTATTTTTGGATAAGGGGGATATTGTAACGGTTAAATCCCGAAAAAAAGAAGACAGCATTACCCACAAAGCAACACCTGGTGACATTTGTAATAACACCCCTGTTGTTTTATTAATTGACGAGGGGACAGCATCTTCTGCAGAAATTGTTGCAGGGGCTTTGCAAGATAATGGCCGGGCAATTTTATTGGGCAGTCCAAGTTTTGGCAAAGGGACAGTTCAGTTTGTTTTGCCCCTTTCACCTGGATATACAGCTGTGCGTTTGACGACGGGATTATACCTTACCCCGAATGGGCGATCCATTCAGGCCGATGGCATTATTCCAGATATTTATGTTAAAAAGGCCACCATTAAAACAGATGATGAAAAAAGAAACACAGAACGTAATTCATATAGGGCCTTTAAGGCCACATCCAACAAAAGGGATCAATACAAATTATCCAATGATCTGAATGAAGACTATCAATTGATGCGCGCCCATGATGTGTTAAAGGCCTTAGACTTTTTTGAAAAAAGACAAAAGGGTCAAACAGGAAAATGAAGGTTATAAAGGTCATTGCCGAAGATATAATTTTTAATGCGATCAATGACTATTTATCACGTGACTATCACTGTGTGGCTGAGGCAACTGATGGCGTCAGCGCCATCATTGTTGACACACCTTTTCATTCAAAAATAAGGGACTTGCACAAAAAACATCCCAAAGCATCAATCATTCTTTTGGTGAATCATACGCGCGGGCAAATGGATATTCCTTCTTTTGTTAAGGTGCTTGAAAAGCCCTTGAAAATGTCAAGCCTAAAGGAATTTATAAAAAACCTTGTGATTGTTGTTGTTATTTTGGGTCCCTTTAGAATATACCCAAAAACCAGACAAATGGTCTGTATCAAGACAGATGAAAAAATTCTATTGACGGAAAAAGAAATCGAAATAATTTTATTTTTAAGAAACAAAGCCGGCGAAGTGGTTAGTAAAGATGACCTGCTTGCCAGCATATGGCAATACCATCCGGACATAACAACCCATACATTGGAAACCCACATTTACCGTCTGCGGAAAAAATTGGAAAGTCATGATGTCAAAGATTTTCTTATGACAAAAGAGAATGGATACACGTTAAAATTACTGGAAAATCAATAGGTTATCGCAAAAATACTTAACGTGTTATTGCACTTCTAACTTACCTACGTAGGCGTCGCCGTTGATGCCTTGTGCCATCATTCATTATCTCTGTTATAGAAAGATAATCTTTCCAGATTCAGATTTAATTTCCCCTGCGTCTTCCATGACTTTTTCTGCCATTTCTATGCGTAAAAGGGCCAACCCTGCCGCTCCACAAGATGTTCGCATTGTGCCAATTTTTTTGTCACCAACAAATAAAACCTCCCCATTTTCAGGGGCGACACCATCCAGTTTAACCGTCATTAATTTCTTGCGAACCATCCCACGATGTTTTGTGCGCGCCATTAATTCTTGTCCAAGATAACACCCTTTTTCCCAGTCAATGGCCTGCAGTTCGTCCAAGCCATTTTCTAAAATAATGGCTTTGTCAATTGGCATATCCCTTGATCCATCCGGTATACCCAAGTCGATACGTTGTTTGTCATAATTATCCATCAGCCCGGAACTATCTATGGTATCTTTCGTTAAAATAAGGCGCCCCATTGCTTTGTTACGGGGGTCTGTGAAGACAATTTCCGTATCTGACGGCAGGTCTGCCATTTTATCGGCTGTCATATCGGCATAGACAGCCCAGTCATCCAAAAGGGTAAGGATCACATCCGAACGTAATTTATAAATTTTAAGTTTTTTAAACAGGTCATCACACGTCAAGACCTCTGGCGTAATGTAAATAGAATCATTTTTTTCAACCATAAAAAAGTCAAACAGGAACTTGCCTTGCGGGGATAAAAAAGCAGTATAAAGCGCCCCTGCCTTAACCTTATTTACATTATTTGTGATAAGGCCTTGAAGGAAATTAAACCGGTCTTTGCCGTCTATTTTAATAATTGTTCTGTTTTTTAATCTTATAATCATTGACGTTTTCTTTATTTCTAAACAATATATGGCTATGAAAGTATTATTTATTACATCAACTTATCTTGGTGACGCCATAATATCAAGTGGCATCTTGGATCAAACGATTCAAAACAATCCTAAAGCAAGGATTACAGTTGTTGCAGGAAGTGTTCCCGCACCTTTATTTGACAACATGCCCCAAGTTGAAAAAGTTATTCCGTTGGTAAAGAAAAAGTTTTCCCTGCACTGGTTTATTTTGTGGTTTAAATGTCTGTTTTATAGATGGGATACCATAATTGATGTACGGGGAACGGGGATCAGTTATTTTTTATGGACGGGAAAAAAATACATATGGCGGTCAAATGCAGATCAAGACCTGAAAGTTCACCAGTTTGCCCGATGGTTGGGCCTAAAAGAAACGCCCAAAAATAAGATTTGGGTTAGTGACCAAGATTTGACAACCGCCAAAAAAATATTTGGAAAGTCAAAAATTATCAGTATTTCCCCTGCTGCAAACTGGGATAAAAAATGTTGGCCATTGGATTATTTCGTTGATTTATGTAATGACTTAACCAAAAAAGGGGGGGCTTTGGAAGGGCATAAAATCGCGGTGTTTGGTGCCCCGAATCAGAAAAAAGACCTGCAACCCTTATTCGATCAATTGCCCGACGCCTTAAATTTGGTGGGCAATATCAACCTACCAACGGTTGCGGCATGCTTTCAATTGTCCAAAATATTCATTGGAAATGATTCAGGTTTAATGCATTTGGCGGCTGCATCAGGGGTAAGGACCTTGGGTTTATTCGGACCATCCCCGGAAAATATTTATGGTCCATGGGGGGGCAAAGCCCTTTATATCCGAACGCCTGAATCTTATGATCAAGCGATGGCAAAATCAAAATCTGGGGAAAACATAATGAAAAATTTACAAGTCAAGGATGTCACCGCAAAAATAGGCGAAGTCTTAAAACTTTAGTAAGGGAAGACAACGGTTATATTATTGGTTTTGTTTCCCCGTTTTAGGTTTGATGAACCCTCTGATTTAGATCCGTTTGACCCTTTTATATTAATATATTTTTCAGCCTTTATTGATAATAAGCTCTTTTCTTTATCAAATTTTATTGTCGTGGGCAGGGCGTAAAAACAAATGATTTCCCCTTTGTTATTTTGAAATATAACTTTCACAACATTTTGTTTTTTCTGAATAATATTTACATTATCCACTTGGTCAAGGAAGGCATTCACAGGAACAGATTTAACATTTTCAGATGGTTTTTCATTCGATATATACTGAATGGCCCCACTTGTGTTTTTAATCAAGATTTCCAGCCCAGACTTTTGATTAAAAATTTCCCCTTGATCAGATTCAATAATATAAGTCCGCGCAGGTGTTTCAGTATATTCAGCGACTGAATACCCCAAAATAAAAGTTGCAAGCGATATAATAAGTAAGGTTAATATTTTCATGATTTAAACATAGCATATATAAGTTTCATGGAAAGTATTTAATCTTGGCATATAACGGCCCCTTTAGTTATTTTCGGTTGTGCAGGGTTTAAACGTTTCAACAATGGTTTGTAAGTCATCGAATCCACCAATATGGATATCCCCAACGAATACTTGTGGAACCGTTCTGCGGCCTTTAGATTTTTCAATCATTTCAGCTTTCAGCTGGTGATCGTCGGAAATATCAATTTCTGAATAATCAATGTTATGATTTGAAAGTAAACTTTTGGCACTTGTACAGTAAGGACAGGTTGCGGTGGTGTAAACCTTTAAGTCCTGGTCTGATTTTCGGCTAAAAAGACTGGAGATAAAAGTATTCTTTTCCTTGCAAGAACCATAAGATTCCTTGGATCCCCCAACAAAATATCCCAAAGCAAAAATAAAAAAAGTGGCAAATATTATTAAGGCAATTTTCATGTTTTTATGACTTTAAGATCTTATCCAATTTCCCTGAATCATGCATTTCCTTTAGGTCATCAAAGCCCCCAACATGGCTTTTTCCAATAAAAATCTGGGGAACAGTTTTTTGACCGTTGGCTTTTTTAATCATTTCTTCTTGTAAGGTAGTATCCGTCGTAATATCGATTTCTGTATACGTCAGCTTCCGTGATTCCAGCAACATTTTTGCCCGCATGCAATAAGGGCAATAATCTTTGGAATAGATAATAATTTCTGGCTGTTTCATTTTATCCTCACTAAATTTTCAAAGTTGATTTTGCCACAACTAATACTTTAACTTTCTTGGCCCCAGCTGTCAAAAGGACTTTCGTGCATTCGTTCAGTGTTGCCCCTGACGCCACAACATCATCAACCAACAAAACTGTTTTGTTTGTTAAAATAGGGACTGAATTTATTGGAACAGAAAAAGCAAATTTAACATTTTTCAACCGACCAACTTTACCATATTTTCCCTGGGAAGGCGTCCGTTTTTTTCGAATCAAAAGGGTTGGTGAAAAATCCATATCCGATCGGCGCGCAATATCTTTGGCTAATAAGGCAGCCTGGTTATAGCCCCTTTTCAAAAGGCGGCTCCAGTGAAGGGGGACAGGGACAATCATGTCGCATTCTTTAATATAATTTTGATGATGTTGGGCCATCATTTTCCCCAAAGTAGGGGATAAGAACGTGGCGCCTCCGTGTTTCAGGCTTAGTATAAGCTGTCGGGCCAGGCCTGAATATTTAAATAAAGATCGTGACTGGGAAAATAAGGGGGGTGTTTTCAAACAAGATCCGCAAATATAAACATCGTCTGACAAGGTTGAAATTTCCAAGGGTTCCGCGCAGGTGTTGCAAAAAGGATCTGTGATAAAAACAAGGGATGTCCAGCATTTGGGACAGATACTATGATCTTGTTCTATCGGCAAATGGCACCCAGGGCAGGTTGCCGGGATAATGTAATTAAGCAGTCTTTTTAACATCATGCAGCAGGCCCTTTATGGCTTCAATAATTTGATATTAATGATCTTTATCTGGTTTTGACGTCTTTTAATTATCTTAAATTCCATATTATAAAATCTATAAATCTGACCTTCTTTCGGGATTTCCCTGCTTTCATTCATAATTAATCCCGCGATAGTACTGAAATCTGTATCAGGTAGGTCAGTTGAAAAATGTTTGTTCACTTGGCGGATGGTTGTGATGCCGCCCAAGGTATAAGATCCATCAGCTTCCTTTTGAATTTCTTCGGGTGATTTGTCATGTTCATCTGTGATTTCCCCCACAATTTCTTCTAAAATATCTTCCAAAGTAATAATCCCTTGAATATTTCCGTATTCATCAATAACAATTGCAAGGTGTTGTTTTTTCTGACGAAATTTCTTCATTTGATGGGGAAGTGGTGTTGATTCAGGGACAAACCACGGGTCGCTACAAATTTCTTTTAACTTTAGATTCGGGTCTTGTTCGTATGCTTTGATAAAAGTTTTAATATGCAAAATACCCGTAATGTTTTCAGGCTTTCCTTCCCAAACAGGTAGACGGCTATAGGGGCTTTTTAAAATTTGTTTTTTAATTTCTTTCAGGCTTTTTTTGGCCGAGATAGCTTCTATATCATTTCTTGGAACCATGATTTCCCCAACCGTAATGGATGATAAATCCAAGACCCCATGCAACATACTTTTTTCATCTTCATGCTTTAAACTGCTGAAGGCATCAATGGCCCCACGTAGTTCTTCTTGGGGCGAATCCCAAGTATTTTTGGCACTTAAATTTACCCCAAAAACCCGCCAAAATTTTTCTGATAAATACCGAATAATGCGGGTGATGGGATTCAAAAGATTAACAATTCTGGTCATGATCTGTGAAACAAAAAGGGCCACTTTCTGGGGGCTGTGGATGGCCAACATTTTGGGCATTACCTCCGCAAAAATTAAAATCAAAACCGTCATAACAACTGTGGCAATTCCCACCCCTGAATCTTCAAACAGGTTGATAAACAAACTGGTCGCAAGGGATGTCGCAAGAATATTAACCAAGTTATTTCCCAACAAAATGGATCCAATTACCCGGCCCATTTGGTCTTTTAGTTTTTTCAAAACCAGAGCCTTGGGTAGTTTTTTTTGAACCATGTTCTGAATTTGCGTTTTGGAAATGGCTGTTAACGCCGTTTCTGATGCTGAAAAGAAGGCAGAACAGCATAGTAAAAGAAAAATGGTAATGAATATAAAAATCATCTCTGTTGGATTCCTTGTTGCGACAATTGGGTCAATTTGATACCTATAAACAAGTCATAGTAATGCTATGACAATCTTATGTTTCATACTATACTATAAACACAAGCAAAAAAGCATTCTAAAGGAAAAAAATGGCAAAAGTTTTAGTTATCGGCGCAGGTGCATGGGGGACAGCTTTGGCAGTTGTGGCCCAAAAAGCAGGATCAGATGTTACAATTTGGGGACGCCCCTTAGACGATGTTGATAAAATCAACACATCACACCAAGTGAAAAACCTTCCTGGTATTACCCTGAATTCATCAATCAAAGCCACCAGCAATACAGCCATTGCCAAAACGGCAGACATTATTATTTTGGCTGTTCCATCCCAAGCCCTAAGGTCTGTCTTAGAAGTTTTTAAAATTCATATTGATCCAAAGCAATCAAAATTGGTTATTGCCTGCAAGGGGATTGAAAAGAAAACCTGTAAGTTGATGAGTGAAGTCATTGACGATGTCATCCCAGGGGCAACTATTGCCGCCATATCAGGCCCTAACTTTGCATCAGAAGTTGCCAAAACATTACCCGCCGCCGCCACTTTGGCGTGCCCTGATAAAAAAGCACGGGAACAGATTCTTGATGCCATTGGGTATGTAAACTTTCGGCTGTACCTAAGTACTGATATTATGGGTGTGCAGGTTGGGGGCGCGTTGAAAAATGTGATTGCCATTGCCACAGGTGTTGCGGCAGGTCGTGGGTTGGGGGATAACACAATTGCCCTTATCATTACCCGCGGATTGGCCGAAATTGCCCGTTTAGGGGTTAAGAAAAAGGCCAAGCCAGAAACTTTTCAAGGGTTATCAGGTATTGGGGATTTGATGCTTACCTGTATGAGTAGCCAATCAAGAAACTATAAACTTGGCAGGTCCATAGGCCGTGGTGCAGAAATTTCTGATATTCTTGATAGTACAAAAATGACAGTTGAAGGATTCCACACGGCAGCCTCGATCATAGATCTGGCAAAGAAATTAAAAGTTGATATGCCTATTTGTCAAATGGTTTACAGTATTTTATACGAAGGCAAAACAGTTAATGAGGCCATTAATACGCTTTTAACCCGCCCCATTCGCGAGGAATAGTTTTAGGGAATTATTTCTGCTGTTGCCAGGTTTCTGTATACCCGGTCACTTTCTTTACCCTTTTTCGTCGCCCCGTGTATAAGTTCAGTAATTCGATGGCTATTTTGATTTGTCGCCCCGCACTTGATCCGGGGCCCAGGGCCGTAGTCATCGGACACAATTTTCGTCATTCTGAATTTAGTTCAGAATCCATACGCCATCGGCCCCCTCCAACCTCGTCATCCTGGTGCTTGACGCCAGGATCCAGAGGTCTACAGCAATCAAGGTATCTGGAGTAAACACCGCTGTAGATTCCGGATCAAGTCCGGAATGACAATGAAGAGGGGTTGTCTTTGCATAGAAATCGTCGCCCCGTGTATAGGGGTTCATAAATTCGTTGACTATTTTGATTCGTCGCCCCGCACTTGATGCGGGGCCCAGGGCGGTATTCACCGTATACAACCCACCTGCCGTTTTAGTTTATGACTGGATCCCGGATCAAGTCCGGGACGACAGCGGAATAAGAAGTATCCTTACTCAGCCCCCTTAACCGTCATCGCAAGTACCCACAGAATACACGGCGATCCACACCAGCCAATGACTCCCTAGCCATCATCGCAAGTGTCCGCAGGATAGGGTGATCCAGTGGTGTCATGTAATCCAGAAACAATAAATAAATGACAAATTTTCAATATAAGTGAATTTCAATTGCTTTTAACCTTTGAATTCATTATACAGTGGGTAAGATGAAGATTAACGAAAATGGAGAATGATCATGACAAAAATTTATAATACAACAGTAAAATATGTTTACACTTTAGTTTCTTTATCAGCAATGACGGTTTCATGGCCGTAATTGTCGGGAAAGAAGAAGGGGGGGGCTGCACTTATTATAAAGGCGTAAAGTCGTAACAAGGCTTTACCCCAATATATTTGAAGGAAATGTCCCTAGATTCAAAAATCCAGTTAATAACCTTTTTACATATATCGTTTCCCAAAAAATCTTTGCTAACACAAACGTAAAGGTCAAGTGTGTCCCCTTTAAAATCTGGAAATATATGCTGTACAGCAATATTCCCCAATTTAATAGATTCTTCTGCCGCTGCCATTATGCCACAGTCTTTTTCACATAAAAAATCAATAAGTCGATGACTATAAATATCATGAAATATTATTTCATCATCATCTGTTAGTTCAGATTTTATATAGCTTGATCCAAAAAGCATTCTTGGGTCATCAATGTTCTTGCGCATTAATAGTCGATGATGCTTAAGATCTTGAACAGTATCAGGGGACCCATGTTTGTTTATATACCCTTGGCTGGCCCATAGTTTTTGTTTGAACGAGTGATAAGGGAAATACTTTTTATTTACTTTATCGTCGGTAAAACAGGTTAATGTAATTTCGTTGATTGCTTGGTTGTCAAAAATAAGGTCATCATTTTGTTTAAACCCAATAAGAATTTTGGGGTGTTCCTCAATAAAAGGAGGAATGAAAGGTCCCAAATAGTTTTCCAAAATACTATGGGTGGATGAAACGATAACATGTTTATTGGCGTATTTGTTTTTCGCGGCAATTTCCCCGGCAAATTGAACAATATATTTCATATATTGAATAATATCATCGGCCTCTTTTGTCGCGATAAATTTTCCAAGGCGCCTATTTCGAATGAATAACTTTTCCCGTCCAATCTTTTTTTCCAAACGGGAAAGGGTGACGCTGACTTGGGCCGCCGTTGTGTTTAGGCGCTGGGCCGTTTCACTGGTGTTGCCTGTTTCATATAGGATGCAAAATAGATTTGCTTCGAAAATACTGAAATTAAATAAATTTTGTGTCATGTCATACCTCTAAAACGAAACTAATGTAGTTCTGGGATTTAGGCAAATAAATTATTTATATTAGGTTTATATAACAATTATGTCATTTTATTAATTAAAAGACTTGACTTGATAATATAAGTTAACTATATGTTGATTGTAGCCAGCAAGTTATGGGGGTTTCCATAGTAAAGTTGGTTAAAACGCAGAAGAAAAAATAATAATTAAGCGTTTGGAAAAGTTCCACAATTCGAAGTTGTGGTAAAAGATGGAAGGCTCGTTTGTTTGTTATAGAGATGAGAAATAAGCGGTATCAGACCAGGCCAACCATAAAAGGCTCTTTAAAAAGTTTATTCTTTATCCCTAAAGAAAAGCCTCCATGTTAAAGAGTTATTACTTTGAAGAAAGGTGTTGTGTGTACAGGACACCTTTCTTCTTTCTTTAATTCTATATAAAACGTTTTATTTTTTATCATTAAAGAGTTGAAGGATGTTATTCCTTTTCTGTCACAGGTAACAACCAAAGAAACAGGAAAGCACATAAAATGTCCGTTAAACAGCAGAACAGTCATCACCTTAAGAAAAAAGTTTCAAATATATTAACTTTGTTAACTGAGGCAAAAACCCTTGCAGATCAACTGCCTGACATAGATCCAGCCATTCAAACATCCTTGGTATTTATGTCAAAAGCGGCCATTGATTTGAATTATCAAGTCCATGATTTTGCAGCAGCATCAGAAAATGCTGATGAAATCGATACGGAATCTTCTTCCTAAACCTTTCTTTGGCTTAGGCAAAATAGGCCTAACTAATTAATGCAGGTTACAGGCTCATTAAAGTAATAACCAACTGAAATAACTGACTTATTTACCAATGCGTAAAACGCATATCGTTTCCCGTTAATTTCACCCAGCCCCTCTTTTTTGTCAGGAGGCACCTAAACAGCAGGCGAGTTGTATACGGTGAACACCGCTGTGGATTCCGGATCAAGTCCGGAATGACAATGAAGAAAAATGTCTAAGGTGGTCTTTATCCTGGTGTCAAGCACCAGGAAGACGATACGTATAGGATTACCAGAGTAGAATCATTTGTTATTAAGAATATGGTAGCCCTCCAAACCTCGTCATTCTGGTGCTTGACACGAGGCCCAGGGCGGCAGTCATCGGACACAATTTTCGTCATTCTGAATTTAGTTCAGAATCCATGTATCTCTGGCAGATAAGGTATTTGTGGTGAACACCGCTGTGGATTCCGGATCAAGTCCGGAATGACAATGAAGAGGGTCTGTCTTTGCATAGAAATCGTCGCCCCGTGTATAGGTTCACAAATTCGCTGACTATTTTTATTCGTCGCCCCGCACTTGATGCGGGGTCCAGTAACGGTATAGCTGGCAATCTCCTTGTACCTGGTTAGCGTTAGGCTGGGTCCGCACCAGGACGACGAAGTAAAATAGGTCTCCAGCCATAATTTTAATAGCAAATCGTACCATAATCCGGCAAACACCGCTGTGGATTCCGGATCAAGTCCGGAATGACAATGAAGAAAGATGTCTAAGGTGGACTGGACCCCGTGTCAAGTGCGGGGCGATGATACGTATAAGATTACCAGGGTAGGATCGTTTGTCATTCCAGGGCTTGGCCGGGGGGATTCAGTTATTCCTAGTCTTCCTAATTACCCTGCGGGATTGATCTGAAGTCTATGCTTAGGCTTGATTTATTGTCAGAATTCGGCATAATGCTGCACAAAGGATCGTGCTATGCAAGAATCAGGAATTAAACTACATGGAACAACAATTCTTTCTGTTCGCAGGGGAAACAAAGTTGTTATTGCTGGAGATGGCCAAGTTACCTTGGGTCATGTCATTTTAAAGTCAAATGCAAAGAAACTTCGCAAATTATCAGACGGCCGTGTTATTTCAGGGTTTGCGGGGGCAACTGCGGATGCCTTGACCTTATTTGAACGCCTTGAAGAAAAATTGGAACAATACCCAACCCAATTGGCCAGGGCCTGTGTTGAATTGGCAAAAGACTGGCGGACAGATAAATATCTGCGCCGTTTAGAAGCCATGATGATTGTGGCAGATAAAAGTAATTCTTTTATTCTGACGGGTATTGGGGACGTGCTTGAAACCGAAGACGGTGTTATCGGCATTGGATCTGGTGGAAATTATGCTTTGGCTGCTGCAAGGGCTTTAATGACAACAGATATGGATATAAAGGAAATTGCTGAAAAATCCATGAAGGTTGCATCTGACCTTTGTATTTATACCAGTGATCAAATTACATACGAAACAATCGAAGGTTAATTGAATGAGTAATCTTACCCCCCGTGAAATTGTATCTGAACTAAATCGATTTATTGTTGGGCAAAGTGACGCCAAAAAAGCAGTGGCCATTGCCTTGCGAAATCGTTGGCGTCGTCAGCAGTTAGACGAAGATCTGCGTAATGAAATTTTGCCTAAGAATATATTAATGATTGGCCCCACAGGTGTGGGGAAAACTGAAATTGCCCGACGGTTGGCAAAACTGGCCAATGCCCCCTTTATTAAAGTCGAAGCAACCAAATTCACCGAAGTTGGGTACGTTGGCCGCGATGTTGAACAAATCATTCGTGACCTGGTCGAAATTGCCATTCAACAAATCCGCAAAACCTTGCGCGAAGAAGTCAAAGTTCAAGCCGAAAAAAATACCGAAGAACGCATTTTGGATGCTTTGGTCGGGAAAAATTCCAGTGCAGAAACCCGGGATAAATTCCGTAAAATGCTGCAAGATTCAAAGCTTGAAGATAAAGAAGTCGAAGTTGAACTGATTGAAGCAGCTTCGAATAAATCCCCTTTTTTGGATGTTCCAGGCATGCCAGGTGCCCAAATGGGCATGGTTAATCTTGGGGATATCCTTGGTAAGGGTATGGGGAAAAATACAAAAAAGCGAAAGCTTAAAGTGGATGAGGCCCGCCCTTTGCTGATTGAAGAAGAAAGTGACAAACTTTTAGATGAAGAAAGTGTCGTTGCCCAAGCCATTCAATCTGTTGAACAAAATGGGATTGTTTTTCTGGATGAAATCGACAAAATTTGCGGGCAGTCCAGCCGTCGGCAAGAAGGCGGTGTCAGCCGTGAAGGGGTGCAACGCGACTTGCTTCCATTAATTGAAGGTACAAATGTCACAACTAAGTATGGAAATGTGCAAACAGATCATATTCTTTTTGTGTCCTCTGGGGCTTTTCATGTGTCAAAACCATCTGATTTGTTGCCTGAATTACAAGGGCGGTTACCAATTCGTGTGGAAATGGATTCTTTGACAGAAGAAGATTTTATCAAGATTTTGACAGAAACCGAAGCCAGCCTTATCACGCAATATACAGCGTTATTAGGCACAGAAAATGTGACCTTAGAATTTACAAAAGACGGGGTCGAAGAAGTGGCCCGTGTTGCCGCAATGGTGAATGTGAATGTTGAAAATATTGGTGCCCGCCGATTGCATACTGTTCTTGAAAAAGTTTTGGAAGAATTAAGTTTTTCAGCAAGCGATAGATCGGGTGAATCCGTCAAAATAGATAAAGCCTATGTTAAGAAAACGGTTGAACACTTGGCCGCCAGCAAAGATTTATCGAATTTCATTTTATAGATTTCGGAGAAAAATATGACACAAGTATCTTGGCGCCCTTCAGAACAATGGCTATCTGATGCCAACCTGACATGTTTTATAAAGTTTGTGCAAAAAAACTATGATAAAGGTGTTGTGGACTATGATTCTTTGTACAAATGGTCAACAGATGAAATTGAAAATTTTTGGCAGGCTGTGTGGGATTTTTGCGGGGTTAGGGCCTCGGTTAAGTCAGAGATAATTCTTGACCACGCCCCCCATATTACCAAGGCAAAATTCTTTCCAAAAGCCAAGTTAAACTATGCAGAAAATTTAATTGAAAACCATGATGTTGCCAAAGCGGTGGTTTTTTGGGGGGAAAATAAAGTTAAGAAAACTTTAACCCGCCAAGAATTGCGCGAAGCTGTGTCTAAAGTGGCCCAGGCCTTAAAAGAATATGGGGTAAAGCCAGGTGACAGAGTTGCTGGATATGTTCCCAATACGCACCAAACATTGGTTTGCGCCCTGGCGGCAACAAGTTTGGGGGCCGTATGGACATCTTGTTCCCCAGACTTTGGTGTTTCAGGGGTTCTTGATCGTTTCAAACAGATTGACCCCAAGGTTTTTATTGCGGCAGACAAATATTTATATCGTGGCCGTTTTCATGATTGCTTGGATAAAGTTCAAGAAATTCAAAAAGGCTTGCCCAGCCTTAAAAAGACATTAATTTTTTCATATGATGAAACACAAGTTGAGGCATCAAAATTAAAAGACGCCGTAATCTTGGAAGATATTTATGCATCTTATGCCCCTCAAGAAATTGATTATGCCCAGATGTCTTTTTCAGACCCGTTGTTTATCATGTTTTCATCCGGGACAACAGGGGTACCAAAATGTATTGTCCATAGCATCGGTGGTACGTTAATTCAGCACATGAAGGAACATCAACTTCATAGTGATATCAAGCCTGGCGACAAAGTATTTTATTTTTCAACCTGTGGTTGGATGATGTGGAATTGGCATATTTCTGCGTTGGCCTCTGGGGCAACATTATTGATTTATGATGGGTCGCCTTTGTATCCAAATGCCCGTATATTATTTGACTTTGTGGATGACGAAGGCATGACATTTTTTGGGACATCTGCCAAATTTATTGATGCTTTGAACAAGAAAAGGGTCAGCCCAAAATCAACCCACAAATTAACAACTTTAAGAACTATTGCCTCAACTGGATCACCGTTGGTTCCCGAAGCATTTGATTATGTTTACCGCGAAATCAAACAAGATATTTTATTGGCATCCATTTCTGGGGGAACAGACATTGTTTCATGCTTTACCCTTGGTAACCCCATTGCCCCAGTGTACAGAGGGGAAATTCAAACCCGTGGGTTGGGCATGGCTGTTGATATTTATGACCAAAATGGTCAATCAATTCGCCAAGAAAAAGGGGAATTGGTGTGTACAAAACCGTTCCCATCAATGCCCATTGGGTTTTGGAATGATCCAGATAATAATAAATACCAAGCGGCCTATTTTGAAGAATTTGATAATATTTGGTGCCATGGAGATTTTGCAGAATTAACCAAGCATGACGGTATTATTATTTATGGTCGATCTGATGCTGTTTTAAATCCAGGGGGCATTCGGATTGGTACGGCCGAAATATACAGGCAAGTTGAACAAATTAACGACATTACAGAAGGCTTGGTTATCGGCCAAAACTTCAAAGGGGATGTTCGTGTTGTTTTGTTCGTTGTGATGGAAGAGGGTAAAGAATTAACCCAGGCAATAATTCAAGAGATCAAAGAAAAAATACGGTCCAATACAACCCCACGCCACGTACCTGCCGTGATTATACAAGTTATGGATATCCCAAGGACAAAAAGTGGAAAAATCGCAGAACTTGCCGTTAAAAACATTGTTGAAGGACGACCAATTAAAAACAAGGAGGCGCTGGCAAACCCAGAATCTTTGGCTTATTTTGAAGGTCTGATTGAATTGCAAATAAACTGATTTGCGTAGACCATTATTCTGGGTGTCAACGGCTGTTTAATTTGTTATAAGTAAACTGAATGGAAATAAAAACAGGGGTCTTGTGCAAGGAAATACGTTAAAAAAGATTTCGACTATTTCAGCTGTTTCAGTTGCAATTTTCCTTATTTTGGCAAAATACATTGCTTGGTCAACGTCAGGATCTGTCAGTATTTTATCAAGTTTGGTGGATTCCAGCGTTGATATGCTGGCATCGATTATCAATTTACTGGCCGTTTATCACGCGATGAAACCTGCCGATACGGATCATCGTTTTGGGCATGGCAAGATAGAGGCTGTTGCAGCATTGGGACAGTCCGTTTTTATTTTTTGTTCTTCTTTATTTATTATGTGGGAAGCCATCCAACGATTTATTCACCCCCAACCAATTGAACATGCCCAAACCGCAATCGTTGTAACATGCCTGGCAATTGTTGTGACGATTTTACTGGTAAGTATTCAAAAATACACAATCAAAAGGACAAAGTCTTTGGCAATCAAGGCAGATATGGTTCACTATCAATCAGATTTGTATTTGAATATTGGGGTTTTGGTTACACTTGTCCTTAGTTCTTATTTGAAAACGCCTTATTTGGATCCTTTGTTTGGAATTTTTGTCGGGTTCTATATTATTAAAACAGCCCATACTATATTAAAAGAAGCTTTTTTTATTCTGACTGACCGGGAATTACCTCAGGAAAAAAGGGACGATATTGTCAAAATTATTATGGATAATCCCAAGGTGAAAGGGTACCATTTACTTAGAACCAGAACTTCGGGGCATGGTGAATTTATTCAGTGTCACTTGGAAATGCAGGGAAATATAAGTTTGTATAAAGCCCACGACATTGCAATGGAGGTAGAAGACGCCTTGCATAAGGCTTTCCCTAAAGCAGATATAACATTACACCAAGATCCTTTGGAAATTAAAGAAGATCATAGAACGGAATTTGAAGAATAAAATGATGAAAAAAAATAAAACCTCAATCAGTGCAAAACTTAGAAAACATTTTCTGTCAGGTGTTTTGGTCACAACACCAATAATCATAACGGCTTATTTAGTTTGGTGGATTGTTGCGTCAATTGATCACAAAGTTAAACCTTTGCTGCCCAAGGAACTGCAAATATCAACTTATCTTCCTTTTGAAATCCCAGGCGTTGGGATTGTTGTTGTTTTTGTAGGGTTAACCCTTATTGGGGCCGTTGCAAAAGGTTTTTTGGGACGCTATTTGATTAAGTTTGGGGAAAATATATTGGGTAGAATGCCGGTTGTACGTGGAATTTACGGGGCAACAAAACAAATTTCCCAAGCCATCTTGGAACAAAGTTCCACATCGTTTAAAGAGGTTGGCATGATTGAATATCCAAGAAAAGGGATATGGTCATTGTGCTTTATTACAGGCGGAACAAAAGGGGAAGTTCAAACAAAAACAAATGATAATGTTGTTAATGTTTTTGTTCCAACCACACCGAATCCAACTTCGGGATTTTTATTATTTATTCCCCGTAAAGAAATCATTATTTTAGATATGTCTGTTGAAGAAGGTATTAAAATGGTTGTTTCTGCCGGTATTGTGACACCAGAACATAAGAAAAAACTAAATGGAAATTAACCAACTTATTTTACTTTTCTTAATAATCTTGGCTTTTGTAGGTTTTTTGTGGGGAAAGTATCGATATGATATTGTTGCCTTAACCATCCTTTTATCTGCCGTTGTTCTGCGGATTATTCCTATTTCAGATGCCTTTTCAGGCTTTGGCCATCCAGCTGTTTTCATGGTAGCAGCTGTTTTAATTATCAGCCGGGCCCTTATTTCATCAGGAACAACCGATATGGTTGCCGTTATTATTGATTCTTTTACAAAATCAAGAATCGGGCATATTTTTACCCTTTGTGTGATGGCGGCCTTTCTTTCAGCCTTTATTAACAATGTTGGGGCGTTGGCCCTTTTAATGCCGATTGCCATCCAAACATGTATAAAGCAAGGGCGTTCACCGGGTGCTGTTTTAATGCCTTTGTCGTTTGCGTCTATTTTAGGGGGGCTGACAACGTCTATTGGAACGCCGCCTAACATCATTATTTCAAAATATAGAACGGAATTAATAGGCTCTGCCTTTGAGATGTTTGACTTTACCCCGGTTGGTATTTTAATTGTTACAGGGGGTGTTTTATTCATTACCCTTATTGGGTGGCGTTTAATTCCAAAAGAAAAAAGAGAAGCCAAAAAAACTAGAGAATTATTTGATATTGATAATTATGTTTTAGAAGTAAAAATTCCAAAGAAATCAAAATTATTAGGTCTATCCTTAAAAGAAATAGACGATATGACTGATGAATCCGAAGTTTCAGTTGTCGGATTTATTCGAAAAGATAGAAAGTATCCAAGTGTGCCTAGACGTATCCCCCTTCAAGTTGGGGATGTATTGATTTTGGAAGGGGAACAAACAGAACTAAATAAATATGTTACGGCCTTGCGTTTGGAACTTATTGATACAAAAGGCAAAAAAATAGATCTGTTTACATCCCCCGGGGCAACTTTGTCCGAGGTTGTTATCCCAGCGCAATCAAGCTTGGAAAGTAAAACAATTGGGGGGCTGCGGTTACAAGGGAAATATGGCCTTAATTTATTAGGTGTTTCTAGGCAAGGTAGGCCATTCCGCGGTCGTATGAAGGCTTTTAAGATTAAAGTTGGGGATATTTTACTTCTTCATGGATTGGAAGATCATCTGAATGAATTTATAAATACTTTTGGTTGTTTACCGTTGGCCCAAAGGGATCTGAAATTTAATAAAAAAGGCCAGGCCTTTGCTGCTATGAGTGTCTTTATCATGGCTATTTTAGTATCTGTTTTAGGCTTTATGCCTTTGCAAATATCTTTGGTTATCGCTGCAGGGTTAATGATTTTAATGAATATTGTCCCGCCCTCTAAAATGTATGAATCGATTGACTGGTCAATTATTGTCTTGATTGGGGCGATGATTCCAATAGGATCGGCGCTGGAAAACACAGGGACAGCCGCTTATTTGGTTCAAAATATATTTAAAATAAATGCTGATACCTCTCCCTACTTGCTTTTAGGGGCAGTCTTAATTATTACAATGACAGTTTCAGATGTTTTAAATAATGCGGCTACAGCTGTTTTAATGGCGCCGATTGCTTATAATATATCTTTTCAACTGGGTGCAAATCCAGATCCATTTTTAATGGCTGTGGCCATTGGCGCATCTTGTGCATTCTTGACCCCAATAGGTCATCAAAATAATGCTATGATAATGGGGCCAGGGGGGTATGAATTTAAGGATTATTGGCGAATGGGATTGCCATTGGAAGTAATTGTTACGGTCGTAGCTATTCCGGCCATCATTTATTTTTGGCCTTTATATACTTGACTAAATCTTAAATTACTTAAAGAATATAAAAAGACAAGGGGGCTTTTTGAAATTAATTTTATGTCTATATTTTCTTTTCTTTTCTTTTCTTTCTTTTGCGCAAGAAGGACTGAAACCAAATGAAATTCAACCTGAAAAAAAGGTCTTAAATGGCGGCTGGTATCCGTGGGAGCCTTATCAATTCCAGGTTGGGGAAATATCTGGATCAAAACGTCTGTCTGGTTTAGATATCGAATTTATGAAAGCACTTGCAAAAAGACTTAATAGGCGGGTGCGTTTTAAGATGGTCTATCTTGATGAAAACTTAAAGTTGATTAAGGAAGGTAAGTTAGACTTTTTTATGGGGGCAACCTTTTCAACAGAAAGGGGGTTGTTTGGTTATTTTACAAGGCCTTATAGGCAAGAAAAAAACTCTATATTTGCGAATCGTGAAAAGTTTAAAAATAAAACTTTTAACAAAGCGCCAGAATTTTTAGAATATATGACGAAAAATGATATCAAGTTAGCGGTTGTAAAAGGGTATCGCTATGCTGATTTTTACCTTAATGAATTTATTGCAAACGAAAAAAATCATAAATATCTTGTCTTCACAAAAAATGACTTAGAAAGCTTAGATCTTATTACAATTGGGTTTGCAGATGCCTTTATTGCTGACAAGTTAGTGGGTGCCTCAATGGTTTGGGAATTGCAACAAGGGAACGAGATCCGTGAGATAGAGATGGATTCAGAGGTTCCCCTTAGAATATTCTTTGGTCAAAAAACAATTAGTCTTGAATTGTTGAACTTGATAAATACTGAAATTGGCAGATTTATGGGAACCGATGAATACAAAAAAATTATTGCCAAATATTATCACCCGGCCGTTGTTTTAAAAGTTGTTCAAAGTAATTGGTTTAAAATTATTGAATTTATTGGCATTATTGCCTTTTCCTTGTCGGGTATTTTAATTGCTTTGCGTCAAAATACATCAGTTTTTGGGGCGTATATATTTGCCCTTTTACCGTCACTTGGGGGCGGTATTATGCGGGATCTAATTATAGGCAAAGGGGCGTATGGGCAAATGATTAAGACCGAATATTTGGTTGTTGTGGCTGCTGTTGTTGTCTTTAGTTTCCTTTGTATCCGCCTTTACAATATGATTACAAAAAAAACAATGAGCCCCAATCTGGCCAAGAAATTTTTGGCGGTTTTCGACGGTGTTGGCCTTTCATGCTTTACAGCCGTCGGCGTTGTTGTTGCCGTAATTTCAAGGCAAGAGCCTATTTATTTATGGGGGCCTTTCTTGGCCTTTATTACGGCTGCTGGGGGGGCCACTTTGCGTGACGTCCTTAGGGAAGATAATTATGTAAGTGCCGTTGCAGGGGGTTTTTATGCAGAGATTCCCTTGTTATGGGGATTGATTCCATCTTTGTATTTATATTTTAATGTGGATAAAATTACTGAAGACCTTATTTTTAAAGGAATATTATTTGTTGTCATTGGGGCGTTTATAACCCGGGCCCTTTTCTTGGCTTTTGGTTTAAAAAGTATTCCGTTAAGTGCTTTAAGACGAAGTATACGAAACAAAACACAAGGAGGCAAAAATGTTAAATAAACCTTACTGGTCACCCTATTTATGCGGGGCTATTATCGGGCTGCTGCAGGTCCCAGCTTTTATGATAGGGGATCAGGCATTGGGAACATCATCAACTTATGTATATGTCGTTGGTCAGTTAACCTCGTTATTTAATGAAGTGGACCCTTACTTGCACAGATACATGGTAAAACCAGGTATAACGTGGCAGGTTGGTCTTGTTATTGGTATTATTTTTGGGGCGTGGTTTTCTGCAAAAATGTCAAAAACATTGCGCAAAGATTTTTCTGATATTCATAAGTTACACCCTGGGTTTATGGGCGTAAAAAACAACAGAAAATATAGTGCCATGATAGGGGGTTTCCTTATTCTTTTCGGCGCCCGACTTGCTGGAGGCTGTACAAGTGGTCATGGCATTTCAGGGGTGGCCCAATTATCGGTAAGCTCTATATTGGCGACGGTCGCGATGTTTGCAGGCGGGATTCTATTGGCAAAAATACTTAAAGTGGGGAGAGATTAAAATGACATTAACAGCTTACGGATTGTTATTCGGTTTTATCTTTGGGATTATGCTTGAAAAATCCAGAGTATTTGAACCCAGAATTATTTTAAGACAATTACAGTTAAAGAACTTTATCATGATAAAGACCTTTTTATCAGCTGTTTTAGTTGCATCCTTAAGTATCTATACGATGCAAGAAATGGGATATATCACAGGCTTACATCTTAAACCTGTCTTGATAGAGGCCAATATTATTGGTGGTTTAATCTTAGGCTTTGGGATGGTTTTTGCAGGCGCATGTCCAGGAACAGTTGTTGCCCAATTGGGCGTTGGATACAAAGATGCTTATTACACATTGATCGGCGCTGTTTTAGGTGTTCTTGGCTATAGTTATGCAAAAGAACCCTTTCTGGATAAATGGTTTTATGCTGAAAAAGGCCACACTTTGACAATGGATCAGGTCTTGGGGGTTGATTCAGGTGTTTTAATTGCCGTCAGGGCAGGGGTTCTTATTGTAATCCTGGTTTGGCTGGAAAAGAAATTCCCAACGGATAAAGAAGTCGGAAAAAACTATAGTGGTAATTAGAAATTTAAAAAGATAAATTCTTGATAAAGTACAATAAAGTCTTTTTTTGCCGCCGGGAAAGCGAAAAATTTATTAAGACTGGGCGCGCATGGCTTTTAAAGATTTTTTGAAGAACGTCTTGATAAGATGGTGGGGCCAAAAGACCTGAACAGAAGGAATTTCAGATTTTTATGATTATTAACTTTTTTGAAAAAGTTTTAAATGGTGGGCCCGGTAGGATTCGAACCTACGACATCACCGTTATGAGCGGCGTGTTCTGACCAACTGAACTACGGGCCCTTAAAACTAAGGGGAACATCCTAACATTTTTGCCAGAATTTCCCCTTAAGTTCAAGTAAATATTATTGAACGCCTCCATTATCTATAAAGCTTTTAAGCTTTTTAGACCGGCTTGGGTGTTTTAACTTACGAAGGGCCTTCGCCTCAATCTGACGAATACGTTCCCGTGTCACAGAAAATTGTTGCCCAACTTCCTCTAGCGTATGATCAGTATTCATTCCAATGCCAAAGCGCATGCGTAAAACACGTTCTTCACGCGGGGTAAGGGTTGAAAGAATCCGTGTTGTTGATTCACGTAAGTTTGAATGAACGGCCGCATCAATGGGGGCAATTGAATTTTTATCTTCAATAAAATCTCCAAGGTGGCTGTCTTCTTCATCCCCAATTGGCGTTTCCAAACTGATTGGTTCTTTGGCAATTTTCATGACTTTGCGCACCTTTTCCAACGGCATGCACAGCTTTTCTGCCAATTCTTCAGGGGTTGCTTCCCTGCCAATTTCATGCAGCATTTGGCGCCCAGTTCGTACCAATTTATTGATTGTTTCAATCATGTGTACTGGAATGCGAATGGTACGGGCCTGGTCTGCAATCGACCGTGTGATGGCCTGACGAATCCACCAGGTTGCATACGTTGAAAATTTGTATCCGCGACGGTATTCAAATTTATCCACTGCTTTCATCAACCCAATGTTACCTTCTTGGATTAAGTCAAGGAACTGAAGGCCACGGTTTGTATATTTTTTGGCAATGGATATTACCAATCGCAAGTTGGCTTCAATCATTTCAGTTTTGGCTTTGTTCGCCATCCTTGACCCTTTTTGGACAGAGGTCACGATGTCTCGGAATTCATGGATGGGCAGGGTAAATTTTTCTGCAATTTCATGAATTTCAGTCATCATTATCGAAGCTTCATTTCCATATTCAGATGTAAAGTTTTCCCATTTCCCGTTGATTTCAGCAACTTCATTTAACCAACTTTTTTTATCTTCTTTGTTTTTATAGGCTTTGATAAAATCTTGACGTTTTAGGCCACTTTTTTCTGAAAGTGAAAGCAAATCATTATCAATTGCAATCAATCTTTTGTTTGTGGATTGCAATTCATTAACCAGTTCTTCAATACGATTTGGATGAAGATGAAGTTCTTTTAATTGTTCGACAATTTTGCCTTCAATTTCGGATACTTTTTTTTGATCAGCACTTGCAAATTCTTTACCTTCATAAGCCGTTTTTAAACGCTTTTGATTTAACTTACTAAGCTTGTCATAATCTTTTTGAAGGGCTTCAAAAATCACTTGAATTTTCGGAAGCAACGCTTCTTCCATGGCAGCCAATGAAATGGATTCTTCGTCTTCTTCACTTGCCCCATCTTCAGATTCAGCAGATTCATCAGATTCAGTTGCTTCATCTTTTTCTGGCGTTGATTCTTTTTCTTTAAGTTCAGGTTCTTTTTCAGATGTTAAAGCATCTTCATCAAATTCAGCAGCAATTTCATGGAAATCACTATCGTCCCCATAGGTGGCTTCCAACGCAATAATATCACGCAAATGAATTTCTTCATTGACTAAAGAATTATACCATTCCAGCAAGGTATGAACAGTGCGGGGGCTCCGGAAAAGGGAATGTGTCATCATTTCTTTTCCTTTTTCAATGCGCTTTGCGATTTCAATTTCCCCTTCACGGGAAAGAAGTTCCACAGTACCCATTTCACGAAGGTACATACGAACAGGGTCATCAGTATGGCCTAATTCATAAGTTGGTGCTTTTTCTTCGCTTGTTGATTCTTCGTCATCTTCTTCAGATTTTTCATTATCAATTGAAACAACTTTGTTGTTATCGCTATCATCTGTAATTTCAATGCCGGCATCAACCAATGCTTCCATAAGGCTTTCAATAATTTCAACAGAATGCTTTGTCTTAGGGACAATTTTATTAATTTCACTATGCGTAAGGAAACCACGTTCCTTACCCTCTTTAATAAGTGCCTGTATTCTTTCATTCAGTTTTTCAGGAGAAAGAATTTCTTCTTGCTCTGTATCATTTGCGCTTTGGTTAATAGCTGTAGACTTATCTTTTGCCATAGGGGTCCCTTTCTAAAACGAACTAAATATTACCATATTATTAAAAGCTATTTAAGCTTTTTTAAATTCTTAAATCTTTCCCATGTTTCTGGGCTGAAATCACCCGAAAGCATGTCTCTTGCAGCATTCTTTTGTTCTTTATTATAATTGTTATTTATATAGTTATTATATATGTGCTGCCAATTTTCTCTGGCGGTGGTGATGTCTGTTCCGGCCAAATAAGGCGCGTGTATGAACAAACTTTCAAGACCTAAAAAAGATCCAGTCTTATCATGGCCATTATCTGATAAATAAGCTTCTATCATTTGTTTTTCAAGGGGCTTTTTTGAATGATAGTAATTTAAAATTTCTTGTTGTAAATATTCGAGCGTCTGGTTTGAAAATTGTATCTGGGCAAATTCTTCTTCTAATTCCTCTATCAATTTAGGAAATATAATAAAAGTTGCCACCAAAATTCTTTGTTGAATAATGCCAGAACTAAGGTTTTGTTGCCCTTTGGTTTGCTTTGGTTTGTGACTTAAGTTTCTTTCAATGACCCCCAATGATTGCAATAAATATTTTTTGTAATAGGTATTAATGCTGACGTCTGTAATTTGCAGACATGTTTCGAATATTCTTTTACGAAGCATCGCAACACTTTCTGGGGTCCGTGGGTCTGTTTCCTGTTTTAAGATTGTCCATAATAATTCAGATAAAGGAATTGTTTCTGAAAACAATTTTTTAAAGGCGGCAAGTCCATGTTCTTGAACAAAACTATCAGGGTCATATCCCTTTTGAAGGGTTAAAAATCTTAAACTATTGCCAGCTTTTAAATGGGGCAGGGACTTTTCAGCAGAACGTTGGGCAGCCCTTTGACCGGCAGCATCCCCGTCAAAACATAAAATAGGTTCGTTATTAAGGCGCCACAAAAGTTTTAAATGATATTCGGTCAAGGCGGTTCCCAATGGGGCCACAGCCTTTTCATAACCACTTTGATACAAAGAAATAACATCCATGTACCCTTCAACAATAACAGGGGGATTTTCCCTTTGGGTACTGCGGGTGGCAAAATTAAATCCGTATAGAACATAACTTTTATGGAAAAGGGGCGTTTCAGGAGAGTTTAAATATTTTGGTTCCCCAGCACCCAAGACCCGTCCCCCAAATGCAATGATCTGGCCTTTTCTGTTAAAGATCGGGAAAATAAGTCGATTGCGGAATTTATCATAAGGCTTTTTGGTTTTATCATCACTTGTGCTGACCAGGCCAGCCAGCTGTAGTTCTGCGTCAGAATAGCCCTTCCCCAAAAGAAATGTACGGGCAGAATGAAAGTTATCCAAAGCATATCCCAAGCGGAAAGTTCGAATTGTATTAGGTTTTATTCCCCTGTTTTCCAGGTATTTTTGGGCCTGATTGCCATACGACCCATGAAGATTGGCTTCAAAAAACTTGCAGGCATCCTCATTCAGTATCAAAAGACGTTGTTCTTGGTTCTGTTTTTCCCTGTCTTGCGGGGTTTCGTCGATTTGTGGTAAGGCGACACCTTGCAGGTCAGCTACGTATTTAATGGATTCAGGGAAATTTAAGTTTTCCATATGTATAATAAAATCAAATACTGTGCCATGGGCCCCACAGCCAAAACAATGGTAAAAGGCTTTGTCATCATTTATGGTAAACGACGGCGTCTTTTCTTTGTGAAAAGGACAGCAGGCATGGTATTCGTGCCCCTTTCGTTTCAAAGGAATATACTTTTGAATGACTTCAGAAAGGACAGCGTTTTCTTTTAATTTTTCAATGAAAGCTTGGGGGTATTTCATGAATATTAAGCTAACAAATCTTTCACGATTTGGGAAGCTTTGGAAAAATCCATTTGTCCCGCATATTTTTCACGTAACTGGGTCATAACTTTCCCCATATCACGCAAGCTTTCGGCAGCAATATCTTGAATGGATTCTTGTGCAGCTGCTTTAATTTCATCTTTAGTCATTTGTTGCGGTAGAAAAGTTTCAATGACTTTAATTTCTTTGGCTTCTTGGTCAGCCAGATCTTTGCGATCGCCTTTTGTATATATTTCAATACTTTCACGGCGTTGCTTTATCATTGACTGAAGCATTTGTAGTATGACCGTATCATCAATACCGTCATCATTACCGGTGGTTCTGTCCTGGATGTCGCGGTCCTTAAGGGCCGCCATAATTAATCGAACAGTTGCGGTTTTTACTTTATCTTTATTGACCAAAGATTGTTTTAATTCTGTTTGAAATTGATTTCTTAAAGTCATGTGATTTTCCATTTTATTGAAGGTTAACAAAGCCTGCATTTGCAAGGTTTGTCAAGTAACAGATGCGTCTTTATTTTCTTTTTAAATCTAAGTTAATGAAAGTTTGTCCTTTAAAACCATTTAATGTATTAACTTTTCCATCAATAAAGGTGTTCCAAAATTGGGGTAATGACCCTGGATAAGCACTTACACCCTTTATGATAGGCAGAAAGATGGCGCTTAATACAGTTTCTTCAAAAAAATAGGGTAAAATAATCTGGTTTTTAAAAGAATTTTCCAAGGCATCATCCAAATTTTCATGCTTTTTGCGCCTTTCCCAAACAGCCTTACATATTTTGTTGATTTCATTTTGAATCGCGGGGTCCGTTTTATACAGGTTTCTTAAGTCACAATCATACCTATTGTAAAGTTCTGGATCATAATTCAACCAATCATCCCAGCGGGTTATTTCAGGACTTAATCCAAGTTTATCAAAATAAATTTGCGATTCTTGTAGCCATAGATCCCCTTTTTGTTTGGCAAGGGGCCGTGCGTTAAATTCAGAAATATTTTGATTAAAACAAATATTATGGCGCTGCAATGTATCGCAAACTATAATATGAATAGATTTAAATCGTGTGCATGCCCAATTAAGGATGGCATAAAAAGATTCGCCCCTATACCGTTTGTTATTAAGGCTGATTTCAAAAATAACTTTTGGAAAATCTTGCCAATTTCCAGGACCCAGACCTTTCCTGACCGTTACTTTATAGACATTATTTTCCATCAATATATTAAAAGATCCTTTTCAGTGTCCAGTATTTTTTAATATCCTGGGCTAGGGCTTCCATTTTTTTTGTTCTTTCGTCGTCTTTGGGGCCCAATAAAGAGGTTTCAGTTATACCACCATCTTTTAGTTCCCGTAAAATTCTTTCTTGGTTTTCGATATCGAAACTAATTAGGAAAGGGGGGTGTCCTGCCCTTATCGCTTCCTCATTTAATTCCTCTAAAGTTTTTGGCCTTGGCAAAGTTGTTTTCATGCTTTTTGGTAATATTTTCCCCCCGTGGATTGTAAAACACCCTTCTTGGCTAACAATTCTAGGGTTGTAACGCCGTGCCTCCACAGCAATAGGCATTTCTAAACCATCCAAAAAATCAGCTGGATTTCCGCCCTTTTTTACATAGGTAATATAAGATTCATGTTCAAAAATTGTTTTACGGTTTAATAAATCTTCTGCATTGAGGGATAAAGATAATTCCGCCCTTAAAGATACGGAAAGATGGTCTTGGGGGCAGACCCCAAAACCTTTGTCACCAAGAACATAGTTATTAAGTCTTACAGCGTTTAAAACATGTAATTTCCCGGTTTTACCTTCTGTATTGCCGCTTGCAGCGAAAAATAAAGCTGTTTCTATATTAGATGTCCAATCCAATAAACGGGTGGGAAACCCATAATGCTGCATGAAAGTTAACCAAGACATTATGTTATCAACACTTCTGTGAAGATCTGGGTTGTTAAAATCATGATGGACTTTAGGGTTTTTTAGTAAATATCCATTGAACATTGGTGTTTCTTCAAGAAACTTTATTTGATCATCAATAGGCAAACTTGGGTCTACAAGCCTTTGTATGCCTGGGGTAAGATTGAATCTTCCATCATTAACGCCCCGGTACCAAATCCCAAAATGGTTTGGCAAGGCAAAGTGATAATCCCTATCTTTCATTTCAAGCGGATTAAATAGGGCCTGTGTTCCGCTAACAACAGTTTCTTGCGCCTCTATTGCCTCTGCAACACATGAAATAGTCCCCCAAGATTCAGAAGAAGGATGATGCGCTTTTGTTGCCATCCCTCTTACTGCTACACGTGCGGTGCGGGCAAATGCTTTTTCAGTAAGTATTATTGCCTCACGCATGGCAGAATCAGCAGATGCAGAAAATAGAATTAGTATAAAAATCAGGAATTTAAGTTTCATCAGTATCTCCAGTTGATTCAATCTGACCGAATTAAGCAAGAACAATTCATGGACTTCAATTTTAAATATTGTATTATTTCTAAAAAACAAAGGGTTTATTGAATCCTTTTGACTTGAAAATAACAAAAACAGTTACGATATGGTATAAAGGGAGTTGTTCTTGACTCTATATAAGGCTATGATGCCCGTATCGCGAATTGATTTAACTTGGGTGCTGCGTTATTACGCTCGTTGCCTACCAGTTGTAGGCGGCCTTGCTTATGCCTAGCCCCCGAGCTAACTTAATTCGCTTTGATTTAAATAAAGGAAATAGAAATTAATGAATATTCGTAACATTGCAATTATTGCCCACGTTGACCACGGTAAAACAACCTTAATTGACTCACTTCTTGGTCAAAGCGGAACTTTCCGCCAAAACCAAAGTGTTGATGCCCGCATTATGGATAATGGGGATTTAGAAAAAGAACGTGGTATTACGATTCTTGCAAAATGTACATCTATTGACTGGAATGATATGCGTATTAATATCGTTGATACACCAGGTCACGCAGATTTCGGTGGCGAAGTTGAACGCGTTTTGTCCATGGTTGACGGTGTTATCTTGTTGGTTGATGCCGCTGAAGGGCCCATGCCACAAACCAAATTCGTTTTGGGTAAAGCCTTAAAACGTGGTTTAAAACCAATGGTTGTTGTTAACAAGGCCGATCGCCCTGATGGTCGTATAGATGAAGTTATTAACGAAGTATTTGATTTATTCGTGGACTTGGAAGCAACAGAAGCCCAATTAGATTTCCCAATTCTTTATGCTTCGGGCCGTGATGGCTGGTGCGTTAAAGAAATGGAAGACAAACATGAAAACCTTATTCCCATGTTGGAATTGATTGTAAATCACGTACCAACACCGGATGTTGATGAAGACGCCCCTTTTTCTATGTTGGCGACTTTGTTACAACGGGATTCGTTCTTGGGCCGTATTTTGACAGGCCGTGTCTACAGCGGTAAGGCAAAGGTTAACTCGGTTGTGAAATCCATTGATTTGAACGGAAAAATTGTTGAAACAGGTCGTTTGACAAAGCTTCAAAGTTTTTCTGGGGTGAAACGCGTCTCAGTAGACGAAGTTGTTGCAGGTGATATTGTTTGTATTGCAGGTATGGAAAAAACATCAGTTTCTGATACAATTTGTGACCCATCTGTTACAGAACCCATCCCTTCAACGCCAATTGATCCACCAACAATGGCCATTACACTTGGTGTTAATGATTCCCCTTTTGCAGGGCAAGAAGGATCCAAGGTTACATCGCGTATGATTCGCGATCGTTTATTTACAGAATCTGAAACCAATGTCGCGATTACTGTAAAAGAAACAGAAAATAACGAATCTTTTGAAGTTGGGGGTCGTGGAGAATTACAGTTGGGTGTTTTGATTGAAACCATGCGCCGCGAAGGATTTGAACTTTCAGTTTCCAGACCACGCGTTTTATTGAAAAAAGATGAAAATGGTAAAACTTTGGAACCTATTGAAGAAGTTATTATTGACGTTGATGAAGAATATAGTGGTTCTGTGGTTGAAAAAATCAACCAACGTAAGGGAAGTTTGGTTGATATGAAACCAAGTGGGGGAAAAATAAGAATTGTTTTCCACGTTCCTTCCCGTGGTTTAATTGGGTACCAATCTGAATTTTTAACAGACACACGTGGTACAGGGGTTATGAACCGTATTTTCCATTCATATGAGTCTTATAAAGGGGATATCCCGGGACGTCGTAATGGGGTTCTTACATCTAATGGACAAGGGGAAGCTGTCGGGTATTCTTTGTTTAACTTACAAGAAAGGGGAACTATGTTCCTTAATCCCCAAGAAAAAGTTTACCGTGGGATGCTTGTTGGTGAAAATAGCCGCGATAATGATTTGGAAGTTAACGTTCTTAGAGGAAAGCAGCTGACAAACGTTCGTGCATCCGGAACGGATGAAGCCATTCGTTTGGTTCCACCAAAAAAAATGTCATTAGAAGAAATGATTTCTTATATTTCAGATGATGAATTAGTGGAAGTAACACCACAAAACCTGCGTTTGCGCAAAGTAATGCTTGATCCGAATGATCGCAAACGCGCTTCCAGAAGCAAGGCATGATCTTAACAAAACTTAAGATAACTAGTTTTAATGCAAAGGCATGTGGAACTGGAATTGTTGATGAAAAAACAGTTTCAGTTCCCTTTGTTTTGCCTGGGGAAGAAGTTGAAGGGGAATATTATACCTCGAAGGGCGACCATTGGGTCAATCCTGAAACTATCCATCAAAAAAGCCCCGACCGTATTGATCCAAAATGTATCCACTATGGCAGTTGTGGCGGCTGTTCTTTGCAACATGTATCGGATGATTTTTACAAAAATTTTAAAAAAGGGTTGGTTCAAGACGCCCTAAAGAAAAATGGTCTGTCTGTTGATGTTCACGACCCCATTATTGTGGGGGAACGCCAGCGTCGTCGTATTGACTTTAAAGCAATGAAAAATGATGGCCAGGTTGTTATGGGATTTACGATTAAAAATCGCTGGAAAACCATTGATTTCAAAGAATGCCTGATTGTTGTACCAGAAATTGAATCTGTTTTTGCCCCGTTGCGGCATCTTATAAATCAAATCACTGACGACCACATGATTATTCATGTGTTTTTAACGGCTGCTGCGAATGGTCTTGATATGATTTTGGCAGGGTTTAAAAACCCTTTAACAGACGATCAGATGGGTTTTGTTGATCAGTTCACAAAAGAATATTTAATCCGGATGACTTTGAAAATAAAAGGCCAACCTGCAATGGTTATCCAAAGCGATGAACCACATGTTTTGCTGGCGGGAAACAAAGTTTCGATTTCTGCAAATTGTTTTTTACAAGCCAGTGCAAAGGCAGAACAAATTCTGGCTGATCTTGTTACCAGTTACCTACCCAAAAATGCGCATAAGGTTGTGGATCTTTTCTGTGGGCGTGGAACATTGACACTGCCGATCGCAGAACATGGATGCAAGGTAACTGGATTTGAAGGGGATGTAAGGTCTATTGCGGCATTGGCCAATGTGGGACATCCCAATATTCGGGCGCTTGTCCAAGATTTGTTCGGCGATCCTGTACAGGCGGATGATCTTAAGAAATATGATGTGGTTGTTATGAACCCGCCGCGATCTGGGGCGCAAGTTCAGGCAAAACAGGTGGCAATGGCCCGTGTTCCGTGCGTCATTTATGTGTCATGTAGTCCAGCAAGCTTTGCCAAAGAAGCCGCCATTTTATGTGAAAAAGGGTATGTCTTGGAAAAAGTCATCCCGGTTGACCAATTTATGTGGGCCGCCCACACCGAAGTTGTTGGGGTGTTTAACTTTTCTTAAAAGTAAGGGTCCCTGGAAATAACAAGGACCTGGAAATTGAAAGGTTCAATATCTTCGTCGGTTTTTCTAATTTCAAATTAAGATCAATCCATTAAAGATCTTGCATAAGAAAATAGCTGTTTACCCACACCTTTCTTGGGTTAATGTCAGAGGAATGCCCCTCGAATACAAAGGACTTGTTGCGTAGCTGCGCTTTTTGGCTCAACCGCCTTGAAAATATTACCGTGCGGGCCTATAAACCTAAATAACAGAGGCAGACTGTGCGTACCCAAGGCTGCCAAGGACTTCCTTAATCAGCAAGGTTGCGGCATCTATATCATTTTTTTCTGATTTAACAAGCGCAGCTTGAAGAATTCTTTTATCCACCCCGTCGGGCAGTTTCTGAATATATTTTGATGACTCACCCCAAACCTTTGCCTTAAGACATCCAATGGCCAAAATAAGTATGGTGGTGGGGTGATGACTGTTTGTTTCAGAAATTTCTTTAATATATTTCAGGCGTTCTATGTCAGATGTGCCTTTTGATAGAATTTTCGCATACATTTCAGCCAACGGCCAGTCTGGTTTTGCCGCCCAAGCATTTTTTAAAACGGTGGTGGCTGCGATTAAATCCCCTTCTTGTTTAAGGGCTTTGGCATAAGCGACAGCTGCGGTTACATTTGTTTCATCTGCCTCAAAAGATTTTTCCAGTAGTTTTAAAAGATTCAGGCGATCCTTTGACGGTTGCTGACTTAGTTCATACCAAATATGACTGGCCATTCTGTTAAATTCATCTTGTTGAAAAGCCCCAAGACTTTCTGCTTTGTGCAAGGATTCATGGGCAGCTTGCCAATCTTGAACTTTGTATTTATACAACGCAATTTCACGCCAGGCCCAAGGGCTTTTTGGGCATTCTTTTTTCAAAGATTCTATGATCTTTTCAGCTTCTTTAAAATTTTCATTTTCACAATATTTTGCCAGATAATATGCTGTGGCAATAGGCTTTAATTCTTTGTATTTATTCAGTACTTTTAATGACTTATTAATCAATGAAGCATTGTTCAATTCTTGCCCAACTTGGTATAAAATAAGGGCAGGAATACCAGATAAAGGAAGCAATTTTTGGGCATTTTCTGCCAATTCTATTGCCTTGTTATCGCATCCCAACGCTTGGGCTGTGAAGGCTTCGGATAAAAGGGCGCGCCCATCCCGACGACGACGAATTTCTTTGCCTTCGTAAAACCAGCTTAAGAAATGATTCATGCGGCCCACCAACCAGCCAATCAATCCATAAAGGAAAAACAGAATAAGAAGCCCAAGTAAAACAATTCCAAGGGATACTTCGGCTTCAAATCCTTGCCATTCAATAACCACGGTTCCGGGATTTTGAAAAAACCAAAGGACGGCTACGGCCAATAATATTATTTTGGTGATAAGAATTGTAATCTTAAGACGCATCTATAGATCCTTTCCTGACAAATAAGCCAGCACAAGGCGGTTTAATTCTTGCAAGTCTTGAAGGGCATCAATTCGACGATATAAATCTTGGGCAGCAGGTTCATAAGACCTTGTGGATAATCGCATAATTTCCACTGCCTTTTTTAAATCCTGTTTGCCTAAGGCATTCATGATTTTCTTCAATTCTGGATCTTTTTTAGACCGACGAACGGTTATAAGTGATTTCAAATATGACAAGGGTTTTTTCAAGAAAGCTACAGACTTGTCATTGGGCGTCATATTATTGCGAAGGTTTATTTTTATTTCGGAAATAGTCGGCACACCAACAATACTTACCTGGCCAAGCTTTGCCATCACAGGGTGGTTTTGAATTTTTTCGGGCAGAATCTGGGTCAGCTCAAGAAATAAATTATTAAAGGGTTGCCCTTGATAAAAGGCAGTTTCAATGCGTTGGAATAAATAAACAATCAACCCAAAATGACGACTTAACTGCTGTGTTTTCAAAAGACGTTGCCCCATTGTGGACAGTTCTGAATTAATTGTTGCTTTGATTTCCGTAGAATCCATGGCCGCAGCTGGTGTTGATTCAGCCGTTTCAATGGAATTAATCTTAGTTTCCAATTGATCAATAGTATTATATAACTGGCTGATTTTACTGTCTTGTTCAGGATTTTTTGTTAATTCTTTGGCCCAGCCCTTTAAATTACGACCCGTTAATTCTTGGGAAAATAAAAAGACCAGAATCATAATAAAGACAAGCCCACCAATAATCATAAACATAAATTTAACACCCCCAAAAATACCTTTGTTTTCTGGTTTGTTAATTTCAGTTTCGGCCTTGTTTTTTATATTTTCCAGTTTTGATTTATCCATCATGATGACCCCTTATTCGACCTATGATACACAATTTTTCAGTTCATTCCAAAAACAATCCATTGTCGGGTTTTCACAAACGATGATATTCCCAAAATTTAAAGGCAGCAAAGTTGTTTTTATTTGTGGACTATAGGCAAGACAAGTCAGGTTCTTTAAAAAAGATTCCAGGTTGTTTTTTTGAATTATATCTACAAAATTTTGGGCGCTTTGTACCGAAAATAAAGCCGTTGTTTTAATCTTATTTTGTTGAAATAAGTCAATGACTTCGGGGGTAAAATTCTCTGCGGGAAGGGCATCATAACAAATTTCTTCGTCAACATCATATCCCATAACTGACAGCATATTTTTTAAATTCGTTGAAATATTTTTACCCCTTAGGTACATAGTTTTTCCAATTTCTTCAGGGGAATGGCCCAAAATCAATTCAAGAAGTTCTTCAATATCTTTGCGGTGAATTATATATCCCAACCCTTTTTCTTTGCATTTTTGGGCAGTCAATTCACCCACACACCAAAGGGTTTTATCCGTATCACTTGGCAGGAAAGGGATGGCTTTGGGACTTGTAATAATAAGGGATTGGTATGGCTTAAAATCAATTAAGGGATTTATATTTTTAATATCAAGCAAGGGGCTTGTTAAACAATTGAATCCCAATTTTTCTATTTCAGGAACCATTTCTTGACTGTTTTCATAAGGGCGTGTCAAAAGAAAGTAGGTCATTTTTTTAATTCGCTTTTTAAATCTTGGGCAATTTTTATGCCTAAGTCTGTGGGGTTTCGTCCCATATCTTTGGCCCTGACAGCAGAATTCATGGAATCATTTGCCAAAAATCCAGATAGGACAATTTTATCATGTATAATGCGGGCATATCCCCCAATTGGGGTTCGGCAAGATCCGTCAAGTTCAGCCAGCATCGCACGTTCTGCGATGATACATTGTTCGGTTTTTCTATGGTTAATATTTCGAATTAAATCAATAAAGTCTTGATCCTTATTACGGGCACAAATACCAATAACCCCTTGCCCAACAGCAGGCACCATCATATCTGGGTCAAATACTTCTGAAATTTCTTGGGTGTGCCCCAGTCTTAATAATCCGGCATAGGCCAGGATGGTGGCATCAAATTCACCGCTGGCCAACTTTTCCAGCCGGGTGCCAATATTCCCCCGCATTAGTTTCACTTTAATGTCAGGCCTTAGATCCATAATATGGGCCTGGCGACGGGCAGAAGCCGTTCCAAGGATGGCCCCTTCGGGTAAATCCATTAATTTAATATTATCATTGGAAATCAAAACATCCCGGGGGTCTTCACGTTCAAGGACACCAGCCAGTTTAATAGTATTTGGAATGATGGTTTCAACATCTTTTAATGAATGAACAGCCAAATCCACCCGGCCATCCAATAAGGCGGCATCTATTTCTTTTGTGAACAGTCCTTTGCCACCAATATCAGCCAGACGAACATCGTTGTGAATATCCCCCGAAGTTTTAATTGGAACAATTTCAAACGTGTCTTCAGAAAAATAAGGATGCGCCCGAAGCAGTTCATTTTTAACAAGTTCAGCTTGCCTTAAGGCCAGGGGGCTTTTGCGGGTCCCAATTTTGATTTGTGTTATGTGTGTCATTATATATAGTATTAATTATGCTATTATGCTATAGCAAAACTACTTAATATTGGCCCATCGTTATGCTTTTAACCTATATTCTTTAGGCGTCGTTGCGAATGTCTGGTGCCATCATTAATTATGCTATAATGGCGATCATACCAAAAAAGTAAGTAATTATATAGAGGATCTTTAAGGAATTTATATGGGAAATACAAACCCAAAATTAGTATTAGGTATAGAAACCAGTTGTGATGAAACAGCTGCTTCTGTTGTGACAGAAGATGGCCAAATATTATCCAATGTTGTTTTTTCCCAAATTGAAGATCATCAGAATTTTGGGGGCGTGGTTCCTGAAATTGCTGCGCGGTCACACTTACAGAAAATTGATGGTGTTATTCGACAGGCTATGTCACAGGCAAATATAAAATTTTCAGACCTTTCTGCCATTGCCGCAACTTGTGGTCCTGGATTGATAGGGGGGGTTTTGGTTGGGGCTGTTACAGCCAAAGCCATTGCGGCCTATTATTCAAAACCTTTCATTGCGGTAAATCATTTGGAAGGCCATGCCTTGACAGTACGATTAACCAACAAGGTAAAGTTTCCTTATTTATTATTATTAGCCTCTGGGGGGCATACCCAATTATTGTTTGTAAAAGGTGTTGGACAATATCAAGAATTAGGCGGGACGATTGATGATGCTGCAGGCGAAGCATTTGATAAGACGGCTAAATTATTAAACCTTGGATATCCAGGCGGTCCCGCAGTAGAGGCCGCTGCTGTGAAAGGAGACCCCAAAGCCTATAATTTCCCAAGATCCATGTGCCAAAGGGAAGGGTGCGATTTCTCGTTTTCCGGATTAAAATCAGCTGTTTTACGTGAAGTTGAAAAATTAGACCAAATAACAGATCAAAATAAATTTGATATGGCGGCTTCATTCCAACAAGCAATTGTGGAAATTATGATGAATCGTTGTAAAAATGCCTTGAGGATGATCCACCAGCCAATGGCTTTAGTCGTTGCCGGTGGGGTTGCGGCAAATAGGGAAATCAGAAATGGTCTTGAAAGACTTGCCCAGAAAAAAGGGGTTGAATTTGTTGCCCCACCTCTGAATTTATGCACAGATAATGGGGCAATGATTGCTTGGGCAGGGATGGAAAAGTTTTTATTGGGGCGTCAAGATCCTTTGGAATTTTTACCCCGGCCAAGATGGCCTTTATCAAGCCTTTCCTAAACCCATAAATTTAATTACAATAAGTAAAAACAAGGGGGCCAAGTGCGTGAAAATGGGCATGAAAATTTCTTTACTTACCATATTATTTGTCGCAATTGAATCTTATGCAGCTGCGTCCGGTATTAATACAAATCTTAAGGTTTTAAGTTTAAGTAAAAACCGGATGGGCGATCCTGGGCTTGTGGCTTTGATGCCAGCGATGATGCAGGCCCCAAACCTAGAGACAATTAATCTTGGTGAAACGGGTATTACCCCTTTGGGTGTACAAACGGTGGCCCCCCAATTGCCGAATGTTATGGGTTTGAAAACTTTGGACCTTAGTTCTAATTATATAGGGGATTCAGGGGGGATTGCTTTGGGTCAGAATATGCCAAATATAAATGTCAATTTGAATATTGAAGGGGGAAATATTGGCACCCCTGGTGTCATGAGTATGTTTGAAGGGGTGGCAATGAACCCCAGAAAATCAGATTTTGGCATTCCTAACATCCCTTTAGGATATGGTTTTTCCCAACAATTCTCTGAATTTTTAAAATTAGACCCTGATCTAAAAAGTGTGGATTTAAGTGGTGTTGAAATTAAGGATGCCGGGCTTAGTATGCTGGCGCCGTCTATAGGGTTCAATACTGTATTAGAATATATTAATTTATCAGCAAATTTATTAACCGACCGATCTGTTCTGGTTTTTTTTTCAGCCATTCGATCCAATGTTCACCTGGCAGTTATTAACTTAAGCATGAACAATATAACAAATAGGTCGATGGCGGGCATTGCTTCCTTTTTATCCGCTAACTCTAGCTTAAAAGAATTAAATTTATCTGGAAATACCGGTATAACAGACCCAGGGGCGCTGGCTTTGGCAGGCGGGTTGAAATATAATTTAACCCTTTCAAAACTTGACCTAACAGGATGTGAAATTGGCCCAATGGGGGTTAATGCCTTGCATCAAATTATGGCAATGAATCCCAATATTGAAATTTTAATGGACGGTATGCCGGCGGCAATGCCAGAAACACCCCCTTTACCAAATTTTTCTATGACAAATCCCTATTCTGATTTTTCACAGTTATCACAAGGAATGCCTTCCCGTAAAATTGGAACTATCGATTTTCCTTCCTTTAATATGCCGCCGCAGGATTTTAGAATGCTGTTAGGGATGTTGCAAAGGTATGAAATTGGGGCCTTGGATTTTTCGGGTTCGCAGGTGCCAGAATCTGCGTTGTCAGAACTGGCCTTTCAGTTGCCTAATTTAAATGTGGAAACCTTAAAGCTTGATAATATGAAGATTACAGATCCTGCCGCAGCGTCTATTGCAAGGGCGTTGGCGGCCAATACAACGGTTAAAAGAATTTTCCTCCGCCAAAATTTCTTAACAGACCTAAGTGCCAAAGCATTTGCAGAGCTTTTGAACATTAATAACCAGTTGGAAGAAATTCATATGGACGGTAATAGAATCACCGCCATGGGGGCAAAATTACTTTCTGATGCCTTTGCCAGCGGCAATTAAGACGACGTTATTCATATAAAGTAATTTTAACTGACTTTAAGGACTTGTTACAAGGTGCGCCTTATCATGAAGGAGGCGTTGTTATGAATAATCTAACGCGTGCGAATCCGGCAGCCACCGCACTGAAGGCTGAGTGAGGAGGACCCTTTGCCTCAGGGCTATCAGTTTTTGCTTTTCTTAATATTTTTTTCAAATCAGCCCTACGATTTGTTGCTTTTTCCCAGGCAGCCTCACGTCGTTCTGGGCTTATCTCATCAATCCTTTTCATGTATGTTCCCCACCTTCTGTATTCAGCTCTATATTCGATAACTTGGCTTCTTGTTAAGGGTTTGCCCTCAGGTCTTATTCCTTCTTCAGCTGCAGAAAAACCGGTGCACGGATATAAAAAACCCAATAAGCAAAGGGTGTGTAAAATTGTTCTCATCTCTTCTCTCCTTAAAAAACAACTATATTAATATTTTTAAATTAAAACAGCCCAGACTTACGAAAGCTTAATAACATTTGCCACACACTATTATCATGTTCTTTTGGAATATCTTTATTGCCCATCATCCAGTCATAGATATCAGGATCATCACAATTTAATAATTTTGAAAAAAATTCCAATTGTTGGTCACTCATACGATCAAGATAGTTACGTCCAAATTCAGAAAGAATAAGTTCATTTTCTTTAAACCCACGATTTTTACATCGATGCAAAAGTTGTTGACGTTTATATTTAGGCATTCATTATGTCTCCCTAACTTTCATTTTACAAAATTTTATAAAAAAGTAAAATGGTCAAAAACAAGGCATCAAAACTATGCGTCCAGAAATCTTATTTAATGTATTTTCACCTGTTACAAGTCTAACAGGAATTGGCCCAAAGACCGCAAATTTACTTGAAAAATTATGCGGAAGAACCTTGTTGGATTTATGTTGGCATTTACCGGATAAAATTGAACAACGGACAGTTTATAAATCTATTCAAGAGGCAAATAGTGACACTTTAGCCACACTTATTATTCATGTTGGTGACCATCATATCCCAAGATCCAGAAAACAGCCGTACAAAATAACTGTCTATGATGATTCAGGGATGATGGATTTGGTGTTTTTTCATGCCCATAATGATTATTTAAAAAAGTCTTTGCCAGTGGGACAAACCCGCTTGGTAAGCGGCGTCATAAATAAAACGTCAACTTATACACAAATGGTTCATCCTGATCATATTGGTTTTCCGCAAGATATAGAAAATTGGGGTGGGATGCGCCCCCTTTATCGATTAACGGCTGGTTTGCATTCCAAAACCATTACCAAGGCAATTCACACGGCATTAAATACAATGCCAAAGCTGCCGGAATGGTTGCCGCCAGAGTTTGTTGAAAACAAGGGATGGAAAAGTTGGCAAGAAAGCTTGAACCAATCACATCATCCCCAAACAATACAAGATATTGAATCAACATCCCCAACCCGGGAACGCTTGGCCTTTGATGAATTGCTAGCCAATCAATTAACATTTGCCCTAATGCGCCGTCATGGGCGCAAGCATGAAGGGCGGCCTTTGCAGGGAAGTAATTTATATGCGGATCCTTTGCGTGCAGCCCTGCCTTTTCAATTAACAAAGGGACAGGAAGACGCCTTTGCAACAATAAAGCAAGATATGGCAGCTTCAAAACGGATGATTCGCTTGCTTCAGGGGGATGTGGGCAGTGGAAAAACAATTGTTGCCTTGTTAGCAATGGTGACAGCCGTTGAAGCAGGATATCAAACGGCTTTCTTGGCCCCAACTGAAATATTGGCCCAGCAACAATTTCAATCTATTAAGAAACTGACAGCCAGCTTAAATATAAAAGTTGCCTTGTTTACAGGGCAAAATCATGGAGAACAAAGAAAAGCAGATCTGGAAGCCCTGGCCCGCGGTGAAATAGACATGGCCATAGGAACCCATGCATTGATGGTGGATACCATAAAATTCAATAACTTAGGGTTTGTGGTGATTGATGAACAACATCGATTTGGGGTGGATCAACGGATGCGTTTGATTGATAAAGGTAAAAATGCGGATGTTTTGGTGATGACGGCCACGCCCATTCCCAGAACGTTGGCCTTAACCATGTATGGCGAACTTTCTGTTTCAAATATTATGGAAAAACCGGCCGATCGTCTGCCCATTAAAACAAGCGTTTTATCCATTAATCGTGTACAGGAAGTTCATGATTCTTTAAAGCGGGTTTTAGATAAAAATGAAAAAGTTTACTGGGTCTGTCCCCTGATCGAAGAATCAGAAAAATTGGATCTGGGACATGCCGAAGCCCGCTATAAAATATTAAAAAAGGTGTTTAAAGATAAAGTTGGGTTGCTGCATGGGCGTATGAAAAATGATGAAAAAGACAAAATTATGCAGCAATTTCGTGATGGGGACTTACAGATATTAATTGCCACAACGGTGATAGAGGTTGGCGTGGATGTGCCCGACGCCACCGTTATGATTATTGAACATGCAGAACGGTTTGGTTTATCGCAGTTGCACCAGTTGCGGGGGCGTGTGGGGCGAAGTCATCTTGAATCCAGTTGCCTGTTATTATACGATACGCCTTTAAGTGAAACAGGCAAAAAGCGTTTAGCCGTAATGCGGGAAACAGAGGATGGATTTAAAATTGCCGAAGCTGACTTAAAAATCAGGGGCAGCGGCGATGTTTTGGGGACACGCCAAAGTGGGCTGCCAGAGTTTCGATTTGTCGATTACGCCCATCATTTGCCCATGATTGCCGAAGCCCAACAAATGGCCGATCGTCTGGTTGATATGGACCCTTTTCTTAAAAGTGACCAAGGCAAATCTGCCCGCCTATTGTTACATCTTTTTCAGTATACTGAGGCCATTTACTATCTAAGCAGTGGGTGACGCCGTCATCGTATAATAAGTCTTGAAACTACCTTTTTACAACAAAGCAGTCAGAACCAGATTCTTTAATTTTACTGCAGATGGATTGTGCATCAGATTTGGCTGGGAAATTTCCAACATAGACGCGGTGGTATTCTTTCCCCTTAACAGATGCCTTTGAAAAATCTGCAGTTAGGTTGCTGATTAAGGCCCCATGTTTCTTTTTAAGGCGTTGCCATTGGGCTTGTGCTGCAGATTGGGAATCCATGGAGGCAACTTGAATACGGTATTTCCCATGGTTGTGTTTGTGGGGAACAACTTTTTCTGAGGCACTGTCTTTATCATCACAGTCTATTTGAATATCAAGGTTGCCATCTTTTGTTCTTTCCATTGTAATTATTTCATCTGATTCTTTGAAAGACAGTTCAGATGGATTATGAAATTTCGTTTCTGTTATAGGTTTTTCCGCATCAGGTTGCAGATTTTCTTTCGACTTTATTTTTTTATCGCTGGAAATCAATTCATAAATCATTTTATCTTTATGCGGGGGTTGGTAACCACCTGGGTTTTCCGGACGTGTTTTTATGGGTCTTTGATCGGCTGTGATATAGGGTATTTCTTCCCCTTCCGTATCATCAGAAGGCAGTAATGAATGCCATAAAACAGTTAAAATAACCACAGCCAATATGGCCAAAACAATAATTAAAACTGGCCGGGATGACCACCAAGGATCATTATTTTCAGGGTCAGGAAGTTGTTGTTTGTGCTGCCAAATTGGGTTGCTCATACTGATATGTCCTTTATAATTTTATTGTATGCTGCGGGGAAAAGCATACGTTCATTTGTTTTATTCACATCTTTTGGGTCTATAATCCTTAGTACAGATCCCTTATTTTTATATGACTGCCACCAATCAAAAAATTGTTGAATGAAAATATCATTCGTGGAGAGAGTTTTTTGCAAAATAATATGGCGAAACTCCCACTCTATTATATCTTTGATAATGGCAAGATCCAGGTGATTGGTCAAGTCAGGAGTTGCCTGAATCAACATATTATAAGGCTGTTTAAAAATACCTTCATAATAAGCCATCAGGTTTGTGTATAACCCCTGAAAAGAAATAATATAGGCAGATTCAATATGGATGGTTTTTTTTATTTTAGGGGAGGCGCATATAAAGCGCACAAGCTGTTGCTGCCAAAAGGTTGGCTTAAAATGAATATTCCAAAATCCATTAACATCATGGACAGACAGGATATTCTTATCCTTAATTAATTTTTCTTTATCTTGAAAATCAGGGGCATAAAAACTTAGATCCCCATTATGATTCTTTGATGTTCTTAGGATTTGAACCTGACCAGCTGGATTAATTAATTTTTGTAAGTATAAAAAAGCATTCATTTTAGTATCATTGACTTTATAATCATTATATCTTAATTAAATAGTAAGGACTATGACAAATTAATTTAACGTTGGCCTGTCGTTATGGCACCTGTTGCCTGATATTGAGAGAGTAAAATGCCACAAATTCTAGAATTCAAAGTTTCCGAAAACGCATCCAAGCGTATTGCCCATCTTGTTTCTAAAGAGAAAGAAGATAAAAAATATTTGCGCGTGGCCATTGTAAGTGGGGGATGTTCTGGTATGCAATATACTTTTAACCTGGATCACGCAGTGAATTCAGAAGATATCGTTATCGAGAAAAATGGGGCAAAAGTTATCATTGACGATGTATCTTTGGACTTTCTTAAAGGGTCTGAATTGGATTATGTTGAAGAAATGATCGGATCCTATTTTTTAATTAAAAACCCCAATGCAGCCGGATCTTGTGGTTGCGGAAGTTCTTTTTCCATATGATTATTGCGACATGGAATGTAAATTCAATACGATCCCGAATGGAACATTTATTGGAATGGCTGCAAAATTTTGGCCCAGACGTTGTTTTGTTGCAGGAACTTAAATGTCAAAATGAACAATTCCCGGCAGAACCCATTGAAGACTTGGGATATAATATCGCTGTCCATGGGCAGAAAAGTTATAATGGTGTGGCGATTCTTTCAAAAACACCCATAGAAGATGTCGTGCGTGAATTACCAGGCGAAGGCGACGATGGATCTGCAAGGTATATCGAAGCTGTTACAAACAACGTGCGGGTGGCCTCTGTCTATTGTCCGAATGGTCAAGACATAGGAACAGAAAAATTTGCCTATAAGATGAACTTTTTTGACCGTTTGAAAATCCATATGGAAAGCCTTTTGACGTATGAAGAAAAAGTTGTCATCGCAGGGGATTACAATATTGCCCCAACAGATGATGATGTTTATGACAAAGTTAAATTTCGGAATCGGTTGCTTACCAGCCCTGAAGAACGCGGGAAATACAAAGCTTTGATTAACATGGGCTATATCGATATTGTGCGTGCCATGAATCCTGCTGACAAAGTTGATAATACATCTTTGTTTTCCTGGTGGGATTACCGCCAAGGATCATGGGATCAGAATAAAGGCCTGCGTATTGATCATTTACTTTTGTCCCCTCAGGCAGCAGATGTGGCGGATAAATGTGGTGTCGACCGTGATTTGCGTGGCAAACAACGCCCATCAGACCATACCCCTGTTTGGTGTCAGATATAGCAAGGACCTTTAGGCACAGCGTTATTGCCCCCCTAACCAACAAAGTTGTAGGCATCGTTGCTGATGTCTTGTATCCCCGGTAATTATTTCGGCTATAACTGGGCCTCCCCCCCAAAACACCAAACCCTAAATAAGAAATTAATTAAGCAAAATGGTATTAATGAAAACCTGGCAAAGTCTATATCAATTTTATTTTCTTTAAATTAATATAAGATAGCATTACATGAAATATATAAAATTAAAGGACCATCCCATGAAATTATTATATTTTTTTACAGTTATTATTTCTTTGGCTCATTCAGAAATTTGTTTGTCTGCTGCAGCACTTGTTACAGACCCGGTTGAACCTGAAAAAGGTAAACTACGTCTTGTCAAGGCTTCAATTGTAGACCCACGTGTACTAAAGATAGAAGCTGATCATGCTGCTGATAAAAGTACTGGTTTTTTTAAAGCAGACCCTATAACTGATGAGGAATTGGCCGCCGGGCATAAAGTATGCGAGGTAAAAAGCTGTGTGGAAGAAAAAAGGAAGAAGACAATTTTAGATGGGTTACCTTTATTATTGACAGAGGGTAAAAATTCTATTGGGACAATATCTTTTGGTTTCGAACTGGGCGAGCCCTTAGCCGGGTATTTTGAAATAGTTCGATATATAACTTCAGAATACCGTGGAAAAGGCTATGGAACAACTGCGACCGAACTTTTGCATGAATGGGTGGATGCAAACAAAGATAAATCCTTTTTATCTGTTGATTTAGAAGGTGCAGAAACTACAGAGCAAGTGATAAAGGCTTTAGAAAACGATGATAATATTAAGGATGTTACTTTCAAAGGAATTGTCGGGACAGTTGATAAATCAAATATTGCATCGCTTAAAAGCCATCAAAAAGCAGGCAGTTCATTTTATATAAATAAAGATGCATATGGGGTGTTATGCGCCTATCCACCTTTTGGATCTGTACCCGCTGGATATAGAAAACTTGAAGAATTTGAAATTATGACATTAATTGAGGACGCGATATCTTATTCAAAAAGTGTCAAACCGACAGGTTCAGCAGAACCATCGGATGCCCTTGCTTCGGCAGCAGATTCTTAAGACCTGGCAAAGTCTATATCAATTTTATTTTCTTGAAATTCATCCAGGATTTTTTTAAATAAATGTGCTTTGACACTGTCCAATTTTGGGGGCGTCGTCACAATAGTTGCCCCAATGGAAATACCATTTCCATCAAAACGTTCAACACCCAAGACAGTCATGTCTTCGATTATCATCGTACTTAGTTTTTGGTCTTTTAATAAATCTTTGCCAATTTTCTTTAGCAAAGCAATCGCCCCATCAAGGTTTTTAAAATCCTTAACTTTAATATGAAATTTGATAGGGGCAATTTTCCAAGCAATATTGGCGATATCCCCAACACTTCCATAAGATATGATATGGTGAACCCCATCAAAATCTTTGATAGTCATGCTGTCCAAAGTCATCTTTTTGACAATACCCGTCACACCTGCAACTGTTACCAGGTCCCCAATTGCAATGCGGTCTTCAAGGATTAAAATAGCCCCCTTAACAATATCTTGGACAACATTCTGGGCAACAAACATTAAAACAGCAATAATACCAGCAAAGGTATAAAAGACCAACTTTCCATCAAGCCCAAATAAAATCAAAGCAATAACAATAGAAGGAAGCCAGATTAAAGTCGCAATAATCGATTTCATAATGGCTAAGAAGGAATATAGTCGGTTATTTTTCCTTTTCTTTTTATCCACAGCGGGTCTTGCCTCAATAACACCTGTGATAACGTTTTTAATAAGACGCGTAAGTGTAAAAGCAAAGAAGATAATAATTGTTGCCGTAACGAAGCGGGTGCCGACAAAGGCAACAAAGGCCCCAAGTTTTTCGAAATAAGGGTGCCATCCCCATATATAAGAAAGGGCAGTTATAATTAAAAAGACGTATAAGCCATAAAAAATATATTTACAGCCTGTATGCATATCAATTTTCTTAAGAATATGTTCGGGGACAAGTTTATCAACGGTTTCAGAGGATAAATAACTGGCAACCACATCAACAATAGGTAAAGATAATAAGGTAAATAGCCCAATGTTTAAGGCCAAAAGACCATGGTTAAATGAATCTGGGACAGATCCCATGGCACTGCCAAGCCAAGTAAAATAATTTGCGGAAATAGTAATATACGTTATGTAAAACCAAATTCCTTTAAATTTTTGGATATACCCCAAGACACCGGTCTGGAAACTTTTTTCTTTCTTTGTTTTGCGATTCAAGAATTGTTGAAGACTTACCAGGAACAAAATAAAATTTGTGACATAAAAGTAATGTAACCCTTTAATAAATAACCGTAAAAGATCTGATTTTAAATCAAACGCAGATCCAGATATTTCACCCCCAAATCCAGCCATTGTTGGAAAAACAACAGCAAGAGATACCATCGTAAATAAAACAGAAATTTCAAGTAATAATAAATAAGTAACCCATAAAGTAATAAAGGGGGAGGCCACTTCCTTCATTTTCTTCCAGAACGCATTTCCCTTTAATCCTATGTCCAGTCTATAGCTAATAATGCTAATACGATAAATAGGGATCCCAGTTGCAAGAACCCAGGCTATGCCAATAACAGCAGTTTCCAGCAAGGGGACTGTTTGCAGAAATAATTTTGCCAACCCCCAGCAGGTTAATAAAAATAAAATCCAGGGAATAATGTAATAAGAAACTTTGTCCCCTGTCGACGCATTCTTAAGGGATGATCCTTCGAAGAACAATTTTTTAACAAGCTGTCTGCCATTTAAAAATATGACTATGGCAAATGCAAAAATGCCAAATATAATGGCCAGATGAATGGGCGACATTTCAACCGTTCCCACATCAGGATCGGTTTTGGGAATAAACCGGTTAACCCATGTGAATGAATCAGCGATTGAATTATTAAGGGTATTGGAAAACTTGCTTAGATTTTGACTTACTTTCTGGGCAGAATCATCTTTTAAGGCGCTTGTTGGATCAATAAATGCCAGACAATTCTGGGTATATAGGGCAAAAATAAAAGTAAAAATAGCCACAAAAATTTTCATAATTATCCTTTGTTCATTATTAAAAGAACTTTCAATTATCTTAGCCTTTGTGTGATTTCTTTCAAAGGCTTTTTCATATACTTAGGCAGGGATATATCAAACAAACTTAAAATTGTAGGGGCCATATAAGATAATTGGATTTTTTTACGGCTTTTTTCTGGAACAAGGTTTTTGCGATAGAAAATCGCTGTCCCTTCAGGGATGTGATAAGCCGTCCCTTGATCCCTTTGTTCGACAGTGATGCCCAGATGATTAAGGGTAAGTTCTTCTTTTTTCTTTTCTGTGCCTCGGTATAAGGCCCCGTCTTTAATAATACTGGCATTCGTTTGTAAATTACAATTAAGCGTTAATCCAGATTTCTTAAAAGAAAAAACAGATGTCCCCTTTTTATTTCTTAAAGCGGCAACGGATTTTTGAAAAGCCGTTAAGTCAGCGGCTTTTTTAAAGGTAAAAGAATAATCAGGACTCATCGCAAGATTATTTTTAATTGGCCGCCCATAATCCAACGCTTTGTAAAACTTCTTAAGATTTGCGATGTGTAATTCCCCAAGAAATTCACCCCTATCAATGGCATCTTGTCCCATGCTTGAGGCAATAATCAAGGTTGTCCCATCCATGTCAGCAAGTTTTTTTAATTGGCGCAGCTGATTATCCGTTATTTTCATAGCCCTTATAATGGCCTGGGCTTTGAAAGCGTCATCATCGCCTTTTAATGTATAATTAAAATCTTTTGGAAATAGGTGTTTCCAATAGCGATGCATCATGCCCGCCGTGTGATTTGTGAAAAAAGTGGCGTATTGTGGTTTTCTTTGTTTCAAAAGTTTGAAGAAAAAATCAAAAGCAACAGGGGATTGATAAATCGACCGAATTGCCTTGAAATTCCTATTAAGTTTTTCATTAATTAATTGGCTCCCCAAGGCAAATAAGGTTGGCATGCGGATGCCACTAAGGATCATCGAAATCAGATTTTTTAAGAATTCAGGCGAAGCTTGTATTGATTTTGCCGCAACGCCGCCATCCCGCTTTGTCTGTTCTAAATTAAATTTCTGAAAAGGCTGAACTGATTTAGGATGCGTTTCAGATGTTTGGGCAAATGTATCGGGAACATAAAATACATAGGCCCCTTTTTTTGGAACAGGCCAGGATTGAAGGCTACCAAAAACGCCAACAGGCAATTTATGATCGGAAAGTATTTCCCAAGTCGGCTTGTAAGGTGTTTTTATTTCTTGGTTTAAAAAGCAAATATTATGATCATTATTGTAAACGCCCCGGTGGAAAGAAGGCCAAGTTGTCCAAGGATGCAGTTCACCCGAATCTTTCGTAACAGTTGTATACTGTAAGGAATGATTTAAAATTTCCGCAAGGGCGGATTTTGGATATTTCTTAACAAATATGTCTATGATTTTCCAGGGAACTTCGTTCAATTCGTATAAGATAACGCGCATAAAATTTCTATGTTTTTTCTATAAAATAAAGATAGCTTTTTGTTTTCTCAAATAATTATTTACTTAATTTACGGGTAACCCCAATTCGCCCAACAAAGCTGGATGGCTTACTTTTTATTTTGTATTGCGCCGGTAAGTTGGTGGAATGAATGCCAATATTGTAAGCAGCCTCGGCACGGACTCGCCAAGTTGGATCAACAATAAATTCAACCCCAAGACCTGGTTGAAACCCGTAGGTATAAAAATTATAGTCAGAGGTTGTGCTGAAAGTCATGGTTTGATAGGTCAAAGCAAAACGTAAGTAAGGCATGATCGCAGCATCGTGAACAGGCCTTCCGATGCGGGTGGCAATATCAAAGTTAAAGCCCTGGGATAATTTGGCCTCATTTTTTTTGATGTTCCCGCCGTTATAACCAACGCCTGCCTCAAAGCCTAAGTAAAATCTTTGCCAAGCACGTCCAATTCCGGCGATGGCCCCAATGTTATAGGTTGATCCCGTAAGTTTATAACGTGTGTCAGGTGTTGTTTTTGTGTCATCGACTGTAATACCTGTGCTGCCTAAGTCAGCGATGACGCCCGCATATGTACCGGTAAATGTTTGTAATTTTGCATTTGATAAAGAAGCAAAAGAAACAAGGAATCCCACAAATAGAATAATATATTTAGTCATTATAACCTCCAGATAGACAACAAAAGTTTATCATAGTTTTGATTTATATCAAGGAATTAAGCTTATTTCCCCGCAGCTTCTTTTTTTGCTTGTCTGGCGCTGATGGGAATAAGGGAAACGTACAATATGCCTACGAAAGTTAGGGTCGACCAGGTAAACATCACCAATCCCGCAAGGGTTCCTAAGGTGAATAAAAATAGAGGAAGAATATATTTTCTTGGAATATGCCCCCCTTTAAAAGAAAATGTGGGGATTTTACTGACAGCCAAACAGCCAATGGCAACCATTAACAAAGCAGAAATAAAATCTGGTAAATGGTTTGGGGCTATTTGAAAATCTATAATCATTGGCAACAGAACAAGCATGGCTGTGACTGGGGCCGAAGTTCCCATAAAAAACTTTGAAGAAAGCGGCTGGTTTTTTTCTGGAACATCTATCAAAGTATTGAACCTTGCAAGGCGCAAAGCCATGCACATTACATAAAACAAGCATACAGCCCACCCAATGCGGCCAAGTTGATTAAGGCCATATAAATATAGAACAACAGCAGGGGCGAATCCAAAATTGCAAAAATCAGCCAAAGAATCTAATTCCGCTCCAAATTTACTGGGGGAGTTTAAAATTCGGGCAACCCTTCCATCCATACCATCCAAAAGGCCAGCCACAAAGATGGAAAGGACGGCAATTTCCCAACGTTCGTTTAATGAAAACTGAATGGCACTTAGGCCAATACACAGGGCTGCAAGAGTTATAAGATTGGGAATAAATCTTGTAAAGGGCAGACTTTTAAGTTTTTTCTGTGACAGAGTTGACTCTGTTTTATCTGATTTCGCCATGTCTTTGTTCTTCTTTCGATTTTAGATTTGCAAGAACTGTTTCCCCTGCGACGGCTATTTGCCCCTCGATAACAAGAGGATTCACCCCTTTGGGAAGAAATACATCAACGCGGCTTCCAAAGCGAATAAGCCCAAAACGTTGACCAGCCCGCAGTGTTTGTTCTTCTGAAATATCGCAACGAATACGTCGGGCAATAAGGCCTGCAATCTGGATAAAACCAATCTTTGCCTTACTGGCATGTTCAATCATAAAGCATTGACGTTCGTTGTGAATGCTTGCCTTGTCTAAAGAGGCATTAAAAAATTTGCCTTTATGATAATGGATTTTACGAATGGTTCCATTTATCGGAATACGATTAACATGCACATTGAAAACATTCATGAAAACACTGACGCGGGTTAATTTTTCTTTTCCTAAGTCTAATTCTTCTGGTGGGATAACGTCAGTAATGGATTGAACAATCCCATCAGCTGGGCTGATAACCAGATCAGAGTCACTTGGGGTAACGCGATCAGGATTCCTAAAGAAATATAAACACCAGGCAGTAAAAATGGATCCAACAATGCCTAAGGACGCATGTAACTGCCACAAGATAGTTGTTACAATAGCGAAAATAACGCCAAAAATAATACCTTCGGGGTGAATTGGGGGGAAAATTTTCTTTAACACTTTATGGTTCCTCTTCTTTTTTCTAGACAAAAGAATATAATATCATTATTTTGTACTTTGTATATTAACCTCAATAGGATAAATAATGACACAAGTCAAGTCTGTTGCAGTATATTGCAGCGCTTCTGCAAATATTGAACAACACTATTTTGAAAACGCAAAAATTCTTGCAAAAGATATTGCAAAACACAATCTGCGCCTTGTTTATGGCGGTGGCCATGTTGGATTAATGGGGGCTGTTGCTGACCAAGTTATGGCCGATGGTGGCGAAGTATTTGGTGTTACAACAAAGCATTTAGATCAGTATGAAGTTGGGCATAAAGGCCTGACTGAACTTAAAGTTGCGGATGATATGCATGCACGTAAAAACATGATGTTTGAAGAATCCGATGGTTTTATCATAATGCCAGGTGGGTTTGGAACATTGGAAGAATTATTTGAAGTTATCACCTGGAAGCAAATCGGCCTTCATGACAAACCAATTGTAATCGTTAATGTGGGTGGGTTTTGGACGCCCTTAAAAGACTTAATGTATTCAATCGTTGAAAAGAAATTCGCCTCATCAACAGATGATAATATTTTCTGTTTTGTTGATAATGTTGAAGATGCAGTTTCCACATTATTAAAAGCACCACGGATTAAAGTTAATCCATCAAAAAAATGGACCCGCGAATAAAATCGGTCGGGTTAAAATCGTTGCAGTATTTCAGCTGTTTTTGTTAAGTTTCTTGAATTCAGACTTGACATAATGGCGGGGCGTTGCTAAATATACTCTAGCTTAGAAATTAAGGATTTAAAATGAAAGTTGTTAGCTCATTAAAAACATTGAAAAAAAGAGACAAAAATTGTCAAGTCATTCGTCGTAATGGCCGCGTTTATGTTATTAACAAAAAGAACCCACGCTTTAAAGCGCGTCAGGGTTAATTTTAAAAGATTAATGACTGAAGGATAATCTTGCCTAAATAGATTTTTCCTTCATAATCAAAAAGTTTGCAAAGGTTTCTTAATTAATTAAGAAACCTTTTTCGTTTGAATTCAAATAAGTCTGTGTTAATAGGCTGATCAACTTTGATATTTGACAGGGATACGTTGATAACGTTTCCTTGAAAATCCTTTATCACCCACCCATTTAAAAAATAAGATTTTGCATCAAAGGAAAGGTTAATCAGGGACCCATCCGGAAGGTCAATTTCAATTTGGATATTTTTTCCTGTCGTCGTTATTTTTTTGATAAGGCCAATATCAATAAATTTCAAAGAATCTTTCAATAACAGCATCGCCGGTGTTTTGTCAATTTCCATATAAGTAGGCTGATCAATATTTTCATCATAATAGATTAAATTGGTCCCATCAGCATAAATTGTATAGGGGGCATTTTTATATATAAATCTTAGCTTGCCAGGTTTTTCAACATATAATTTTCCTTGTTCAGCCGCCTGACCATTGGTTGTTTGAACAAAATCTGATTGCCAGGATGTTGTGGCATTTACCTTTTTTTCTATATTTTCCAAAGGGCCTGCAAAAGAAGACTGGCAAAAAAGTATGACTATGATAAATAAAATACGCATTTAATCCCGGGAATTTAATAAAATTTCACGTTTTCCGACATGGTTTGCGGGGCTGACAACCCCTTCTTTTTCCATTCGGTCCATTATTCTTGCTGCACGGTTATACCCAATTTGAAGACATCTTTGGATATAGCTTGTGGATGCTTTGCGATCTTTTACAATCAAGGCAAGGGCTTGATCATAAAGGGCGTCGCCGGAATCTTTACCTTCACCGCCACCTAAGATGGATCCAAAATCACCATTTTCTTCGGAAATGACAGAGGTTTCATATTTGGGTTCGCCTTGTGATTTCAAGAAATGAACAAGACGTTCAACTTCATCATCTTCAACAAAGGGGCCATGAACACGTGTAATGCGTCCGCCTGGGGCCATATAAAGCATATCCCCTTGTCCTAAAAGCTGTTCCGCCCCTTGTTCCCCAAGAATGGTGCGGCTATCGATTTTTGATGTAACGCTGAAGCTAACGCGTGTTGGAAAGTTTGCTTTAATGGTTCCGGTGATCACATCAACCGAAGGACGCTGCGTTGCCATAATTAAGTGAATGCCTGCCGCCCTTGCCATTTGGGCAAGACGCTGAACAGCCCCTTCAATATCTTTTCCGGCAACTAACATCAAGTCAGCCATTTCATCAACAATAACGACAATATAAGGAAGGCGTTCTAAGGGAAGTTCTTGGTCTTCATAAATAGGTTGCCCTGTTTCAGTATCAAAACCTGTTTGAATATTGCGTGTAATTTTTTGCCCTTTTGCTTTGGCTTCCATAATTTTTTTATTATAGCCATCGATATTACGAACCCCTATTCTGGACATGGATTGATACCGGCTTTCCATTTCGCGAACGGCCCATTTCAAGGCCATAATGGCTTTGTGGGGATCTGTCACCACAGGGGTCAATAAATGCGGAATACCATCGTACACGGATAATTCCAACATTTTCGGATCAATCATAATGAACTTACATTCATCAGGTGTCAGGTGGTAAATTAAGGATAAAATCATGGTGTTAATGGATACAGATTTTCCTGAACCTGTTGTTCCCGCAACAAGTAAATGCGGCATTTTTGTGATGTCGACAATAACGGGACTTCCCCCAATATCACACCCTAAAGCAAGCGGTAACTTGCAAGATGTTTGTGTATAAGATTTGTCTTCAAGCATAGGACGCATATAAACAGTTTGACGTTTGGCATTCGGCAATTCAATGCCAATGGCATTGTAGCCAGGAATAACAGAAATACGGGCAGAAACAGAACTCATGGATCGGGCAATATCATCAGACAGACTGATAACGCGGGAAGATTTTGTTCCAGGGGCTGGTTTAAATTCATACAATGTAACCACAGGACCCGGTTTAATATTTGTAATTTCCCCTTTTATGCCAAAGTCATCCAGTGTTGACTTAAGCATTTCGCCACTTTCTTTTAAGGCCTGGCTTTGGCCTGAAATTTTTCCATTAAAAACCGCCCCTTCTTGCATAAGGGTGGTGGATGGGAATGTATAGCCATCTATAGTTTGCCCATAATCAGACCTGGAAATTTTTGGGGAAACAGAGGGTTTTTTGGCAACCTTTTTAAACAGAGAAGCCTGGGACTGTAGGGTTTCTTCAGGAAATTCTTGCCTGAAAGTACCTTCTGAAACAACAGGCTCTTGGGCAATAATTAAAGATTCTGTATTTTTACGCTTTTGAACCAAACCCTTTAAAATCAAGACGGGCTGAATAACAATAGACTTTAGTGTCTGCCCCCCAGCCTTCCATACTTTCAAAGGAATTCCCCAGGAAAAAAGAAGAAAACTTAAACCAAAAATAATAAAAAATAAAATATTTACAAAACTAGGAATGTTAAAATAAGTGCTTAGGAATAAGGAGTTCTGATATAAAACTTTCCCTATAATCCCTTCGGGATAGATGGCTTCCCAGGAATCAAATGGAAAAGAAAAGGGGGTAATGCTGGCACCCAGAAAAAAAGTTCCAAAAAGAAAACTTGCGATGCGCAGTTTAAAAAGATTTACTTTGTGCTTGGTTATAATGTGCAGGCCCCAGATTATAAATGTTGGCACCAAAAGATAGCTTGAAAACCCGACCCACTGAATAAGAATATCAGCAATATAAGCACCCGGTATCCCCAATTTATTAAGGACCCCTTGCGTGTTGATAGAGTTAAGTGAAGGATCTGCCGGATGATAGGTTAATAAAACCACAACGACAGCTGCCGCCAAAATAATCAGAATGATACCTGCCAATTCAAGGGTTCTTTTTTTTATGAAACTTGTAAAGCTGGAATCTATAATGTTATTTGATTTTTGTATCATTGGTCCTTGAATATTAAAAAATATGACTATCCGTATATTATCTTTTTTGTTTAAAAAATGCAAAAGAATAGACACCCATAGTTGAAATTGACTTTATTTTAACTTTGGGGCAAACTAAATAAAAAAATAAATAAATGACGGGGACTGTGAAAAAACATAAAAAAACTGTATTGGGATGCTTGGTGTTGGGCTTTTTCTGCTTGTTTGCGTTTGCGGCAACGCCACAAGTTTTCAAAAATAACTCTCCAGTGATATCAAAATTTTTCGGGAACCAATCCCCTATGGGACAAGGATCTGTTACCAAATATATGTTTACGGTGTATAAATTAGCATTATGGGCAGAAAATAATCAGTATAAATATAGCAATAGATTGGCCCTTCAGGCCTGGCAAGAAATTGAAGTTACCCAAGAAGACCTTATAAAAGAAACCTTAAAAAAGATATATGATAATAACCATGTGTCGGATGAAAAATTGGGAAAGTACGAAGGTTACCTTAAGAAAATTTATCCAGCAAAGATTAAACCAAAACAGACCTGGACTGTGATATACAACCCGAATAAGTCCATCGACTTTTACTTTAATAATAAACTATATGGGGAAATTAAAGATATGGATTTCGCCAAAAAATATTTTGGTATTTGGATGAATCCAGCAGGAGAATTTAAAGATCTTCGTCAAGACCTTTTAAAAAACCAGAGGGCTTAGACCTTCTGTAGGGCACAGCAATTACTGGCCCCCCCCGCCAAAGACCTTTTAAATAAAAAACGTGATTTGAAATAAGTAAGCATTATTTTTGGTTTCATTATTCCCTTATATACTTGTTGATTTCCTGCAAATAAGAATTTAGACTTGTACTGTATAAATAAACAAAAAACAGGATTGGCTATGGTTAAACACATTTTTTTATTTTTTCTTATTATTTTTTCTTATTCAAACACAGTAAGCGCAGAAAAAGAAAAACCGGTTCTAACAAATGGTTGGTATCAATGGTCGCCGTATCAATACTCTGTTGAAAATGAGGGGCTTAAAACCTTGACAGGTCTGGATGTTGCACTTGTCCGGAAATTAACAGAAAAAACAGGAAGGGAAGTAAAATATTCGCCTGTTAGCTGGAAAGAACACCAAGATCAGTTGCGCGATGGGACAAGAGATTTCGCCGCCGGGGCCACCTATACAGATGCCAGGGCAAAGTTTGTTTATTTTTCAGAGCCTTACCGTTTTGAAGAAAATTCTATGTTCACAGACTGGGATAACGTTGGGACTTTAGAGTTCAATAATATTTCAGAATTCCTACAACAGATACGTGAAAATAATTTTAAATTAGCCGTGATTGACGGATACATCTATGCTGATCCAGGTCTTAATGACTTTATTAAAGATCCTGTGAACGCTGACCTTATTACAAAAACGGGCGATGATCACGAAAGCATGAAACTTTTAATGAAGGGGGAAGTCTCTGGCTTTTTAGCAGATAAAACAGTTGGGGCAAATATGATTTGGAAGACCAAAATGGGACAAGAAATCACAGAAGTTCCTTTGAATATAAAAGTGCCAATTCACCTTATGTTTTCCAAGAAAGCAGTGCCTTTTTCTGTTGTTGAAGAATTTAACAAAGCCATTAAAAGTTATGTCGGGTCAAATGAATACAATACAATTGTAACAGAATATTTGGCCCCAGTTATGTTCTTGAAAACGGTTGATTCCCCCTGGTTCCGAATCGTTGAAACCATTGGAACAATAGCATTCGCATTATCCGGCGTTATGATTGCCTTCCAACAAAGGGCAACCTTGCTTGCCGCCTTCTTATTTTCATTTTTACCCTCTTTTGGTGGCGGCATCGTCCGGGACGTTTTGTTTGGTATTACCCCCGTTTATATTTTAAGGGCCCCTATTTACTTTTTGATCGTGGCGGGGATTGTTGTCGGATCTTATTTAATTTCCCACTATGCAGGAAACAAAGTTTCTAAATTCTTTGATGCTTTGATTCCGGCGAAGTTAAAGAAAAGAAAAGAAAACTTTTACTTAGTCTTAACCGATTCGATGGGGCTTGCCGCCTTTACAGTTTCGGGTGTGTTTGTAACTTTGGTTGCTAAGGTTGAACCATTCTGGTTGTGGGCCCCATTTTTCGCCCTTTTAACAAGTGTCGCCGGTGGGATTATTCGTGATATTCTTGCAAGACGTGATAAAATTGTGGCCTTTTCAGGCGCCCCTTATGGGGAATGGGCAATTATTTGGGGTTTTGCTTTTTCGATGTACCTTTATTTTAATGCCATTAATATTTCACAAGAAATTGTTGCCCAGGGTATTATCGTGACAATTCTGGGTGTCTTCTTTAGCCGAGTAATTGTTTATCTTTTGAATATCAATAACCTTACCTTTAAAGATATTCACAAAAAATAATGGTAAAATTAGAAATATTTTATTTTATCAACTAAGAAAATAACCCCTTAATGTAATAGGTTAAACCTAAATTACATGGGGGGTTTATGGCTTTTATAT
>OJGZ01000032.1_pt1 | contig 79433 bp, 71 predicted proteins | sample 1595051 | NCBI WGS metagenome assembly OJGZ01 (sample SAMN05416800, study PRJEB24817) | seawater metagenome | isolation source: Sea water | place: Canada:Atlantic | collected 2013-07 | reverse complement strand
AAGAGGATAAAGTTAACAGGCTAAGTTAATGGGATCACTCGGCACAAGGATTGAAACTTACGATTGTAAGTGAGGGACACAGTAATAACGTGAAGAGGATAAAGTTAACAGGCTAAGTTAATGGGATCACTCGGCACAAGGATTGAAACTTACGATTGTAAGTGAGGGACACAGTAATAACGTGAAGACGTTAAGAGGATAAAGTTAACGGGATCACTAGGCACAAGGATCGAAACTTACAAATTGTAAGTGAGAGACACAGTAACGACGTGAAGACGTGAAGTTAGCCTGTTAAGATTGAAAGGATTTATAATGAGCACAACAACATCAGGATCAGGAAACGATTCACAAAAAACACTTTATTGTTCTTTTTGTGGCAAAAGTCAGCATGAAGTTAAGAAACTGATTGCGGGGCCTTCTGTCTTTGTTTGCAATGAATGTGTTGATCTTTGTAATGATATTATTCAGGAAGAAGTCCGTGAATTAGGCAATGCTGAAAAAATGAAAATTCTAAATCCTTCTGAAATTATGGAAGTTTTGAATGAATATGTTATTGGGCAACCCCGTGCCAAACGTATTCTTTCTGTTGCTGTCCATAATCACTATAAAAGAATTTCGAATATGCACAATAAAGACAGTGATGTTGAATTGCAAAAATCCAATATCTTGATTTTGGGCCCTACCGGGTGTGGGAAAACATTGCTTGCCCAAACGTTGGCCCGTATTATTGATGTCCCTTTTGCTATGGCAGATGCCACAACATTGACTGAAGCTGGGTATGTTGGGGAAGACGTTGAAAATATTATCTTAAAACTTTTGCAGGCGTCTGATTATGATGTGGAACGCGCCCAACGCGGCATCGTTTATATTGACGAAATTGATAAGATTTCCCGCAAATCAGATAACCCGTCTATCACCCGTGATGTTTCTGGTGAAGGGGTTCAGCAGGCCTTGTTGAAAGTTATGGAGGGAAGTGTTGTTTCTGTCCCACCGCAAGGGGGGCGCAAGCATCCGCAACAAGAATTCTTGCAAGTTGATACAACAAATATCTTGTTTATTTGTGGGGGTGCCTTTGCCGGCATTGATAAAATCATTGCTGCGCGCGGGGAAACATCGTCCATTGGTTTTGAAGCTGACGTTCGTAAACCTGAAGACCACCAGGTTGGTGATTTGCTATCAAAGATGGAGCCATCAGACTTGTTAAAATTCGGCCTGATTCCAGAATTTGTTGGTCGTTTGCCCATTTCCGCAACTTTAGTAGAGCTTGACGAGAGTGCCTTGGTTCGAATCTTGACCGAGCCCAAAAATGCCTTGGTTAAACAGTACAAAGCCTTGTTTGCCATGAATGACGTGGAAATTGATTTCACCGACAAAGCCTTGATAGCCATCGCACAAAAAGCGATAGAACGCAAAACAGGGGCCCGTGGCCTAAGATCCATTATGGAAAATATATTATTGGATCCAATGTTTGATATTCCTGACCAAGAAGATGTGGAAAAAATTATCATTGATGAAGACAATATCATTGAAGATAAGGCGCCAAAAATTGTGTATTCAAAAAAGGCAAAAGCGTCAAAACCAAAAAAAGCCAGCGTAGCTTAAAGGAAAAATATGAAATATCCGGTTATTGCTTTACGCGACATTGTTGTTTTTCCAAAAATGATCGCAACCCTTTTTGTGGGACGGGAAAAATCTTTGAATGCTTTAACAAAGGCAGTTAAAGATAAATCGCAAGTATTGGTTTTATGCCAAAAAGATCCATCCTTGGAAAATCCAACAGCAACTGACCTATATCAATCTGGCTGTCTTAGCCATATTTCCGAAGTTATTACCTTGCCGGATGGCACAATAAAAGCCTTGGTTCATGGGAAAAAACGTGTAAAAGTTAAAAAACTTGTGCAAGGTGAATTATACTTTGAAGCAACCGTTGATGACTTAGAAGATCGGGTGACATCCCCTGTTAAAATAGGTGAACTGGCCAATGATTTGATCAACAGTTTCCAGATGTTTGCCAAAACAAATAAAAAAATTCCGGCAGAATTAATCGATAGTTTAACCAATGATGACCTGGATGAAGTTCAAGTTATGGCAACGATGCTGTCGCAGCTTCCTTTAAGCATCCGTGAACGCCAAGAACTTTTGGAACTGGATTCCATTGATTCCCGTCTGGATCATTTAATTCTTTATGTCCAACGTGAACTTGGCAACGTTCAAACAGAAGATAAAATCCGGGGGCGGATTAAAAATCAAATGAGCAAAAGCCACCGCGAATATTACCTTAATGAACAATTAAAAGCCATCCAACGGGAACTGGGCCAAAGTGATGAAGGTCTGAATGAATTTGATGAACTTGACCAACGCATTAAACAAACAAGTTTGTCGAAAGAGGCTGCCTTAAAAGTCACCAAAGAACTGAAAAAACTTAAAATGATGAACCCTATTTCAGCTGAAGCAGGGGTGATTCGAACCTATATTGATACCATTCTTGATTTACCTTGGAACAAATTTTCCAATTCCAAAGTTGATATCCAAAAAGCCAAAGAAATTTTGGATGAAGACCACTATGGATTGGATAAAATAAAAGAACGTATCCTTGATTTCTTGGCTGTTCAAAAGCGTATGGGGAAAATAAAAAGCCAAATCTTATGTTTTGTGGGACCTCCGGGTGTTGGGAAAACATCTTTGGGGCAAAGCATCAGCCGGGCCATTAACCGTAAATTTATTCGTTCTGCCTTGGGGGGCGTCCATGATGAATCTGAAATTCGGGGGCATCGCCGCACGTACATAGGATCAATGCCGGGCAAAATTATTCAAGGATTGCGCAAGGTTAAAACCCAAAACCCTGTTTTCTTACTTGATGAAATTGATAAGATGAGTACTGACTGGCGCGGTGATCCAGCCTCTGCGATGTTAGAAGTTTTGGACCCTGAACAAAATGAAAATTTCAACGATCATTATCTGGAGTTAGATTATGATCTGTCCAATGTGTTTTTTATTGCAACAGCAAACTCTATGAATATTCCAGGCCCCTTATTGGATCGTATGGAAATCATTCACTTAGACGGCTATACAGAAGAAGAAAAACAAGAAATCGCCAAACGTCATTTGGTTAAAAAGCAAATTGAACGCAATGGCTTGAAAGAAAATGAAATTTCAATTTCAGATGATGCCTTGCTGGAAATTGTCCAATATTATACACGCGAAGCAGGTGTCCGGGGATTGGAACGGGAAATTTCATCCATTTGCCGCAAGTCTTTACGTGAATTAATGGAAAGCAAAAAATCCAGTATTGCCGTGACCAAAGAAAACTTAAAGAATTATATTGGGTTGCCTAAGTACACACACGGCACAACCGAAGAACAGGACCAAGTGGGCATTTGCACTGGCCTATCCTGGAGCCAAGTTGGCGGCGATATGTTAATGATCGAAGCCGTTAAAATCCCTGGAAAAGGGCGCATTATTACCACAGGTAAATTGGGCGATGTCATGCAAGAATCAATGCAGGCGGCCTTTAACTATATCCGATCAAAAGCAGAAGATTTTGGCATTGATCGTGACGTATTGGAAAAACATGATATCCACGTTCACGTACCTGAAGGGGCCACCCCAAAAGAAGGCCCCTCTGCCGGTGGCGCCATCTTTACAACAATTTTATCGTTGTTAACAAACATTCCTGTTTCCCGACATGTTGCCATGACAGGGGAAATAAACTTGCGCGGAAAGATCTGCAAAATTGGGGGCTTAAAACAAAAACTTTTGGCGGCCACCCGTGGGGGAATTAAAACTGTCCTGATTCCAAAAGACAATGTTAATGACCTGGAAGAAATGCCCGACAATGTAAAACAAGCACTGACGATTATTCCAGTTGGTCATGCCGATGAAATCATTCCATACGCGTTAACAGAGGATTTAAAAATAAAAACATCGTACCGGACCAAAAAAGCCCCTATGGAAAGTGGTGCTATCCTTTCTTAAATGTTGGTTTTTTGAAAAACTGCTTTTTTGATGATGGTAAGATTGGGATGCCCTTGGATAATTTTAACGCCAAATCTAAGTTGTGCAGACACAGATAGTATGCCTATGTCTTTCTTTAATCTCTTCCAAGAATTTTATCAAGCGGGGGCCTCTTTTGTCTGGAAAAATCATATAAACATAGATACTGTTTCTTGTTTTTCATTTGCTTCTTATAGACTGATTACATCCGCCTATTCAATTTTTCCTGCGGCAATTTCAACACTGGATTTTTTCATTTCATCCGTCATGGGTTCTGCGCGGCCATGCAAGATTTTTGCCAAAAATGATTCTGCGGCGGCAATAAAGGACATCTTGTTTTCAGGACGTGCCAGGCCGTGGCCTTCATCTGGATAAACCAAATAAGTTACCGGAATATTTCTATCTTGCATGGCTTTGACGATTTGATCTGATTCGGCCTTTTTCACCCGCGGATCGTTGGTTCCATGCACAATTAATAACGGCCGTTTAATCTGGTCCACATAGGTTATTGGCGATTTCTTGCGCAGAATTTCGCGGCCTTCGCCTGTATTTGGATCACCCCCAGTTTCTGTAATAAATTGATCAACCATTGGTTTCCAATATTCGGGGAACGAGTCAACTTGCGTTTGAAGATTTGATATCCCCACAAGGCTGATACCACAGGCAAAAACAGTGGGCGTCATTGTCAGGCCAACAAGGGTGGCGTATCCCCCGTAACTTCCGCCAAAAATACACATTTTATCCGCTGTCGTCACCCCATGGGCAACCGCCCACTTTGATGCATCGATCAGATCATCATGCATTTTTTCAGCGTATTCGCCATTACCTGCATTCATATAAGTTTTTCCCAGACCGTAAGATCCGCGGTAATTAACCTGTAAAACAGCGTATCCACGATTTGCCATCCATTGACGATAGGCCCAAGTGCGGTCGTATTCAAAAACGTCCCTGGCCTTTGGTCCGCCATGGACAAATAAAATCATAGGAACTGATTTCAAAACATCCCCATCTTGATCAACGTCTTTTGGAAGGGTTAAGTAAGAAACCAATTCCATCCCATCACGGGCCTTGAAAATCTTTGCATACGTTTTGGCAAAGCCATAGTCTTTTAAGCTTTCAAACATATGGAACAAATAAGTTGCCTTCTGATTTTGTCGATCATAGATATAATAAACTGGTGGCTGATCGCCATTATCAAGCGTTACAATCCAGGTATTAAAGTCCAAAGTAGAACTGATAACCGACGGATTCCCCAGCCCTAAGGAATTCAAATAATCAAAATCCGGTTGATAAGTTTTATCCAAGATAATCGTCTTAGATTTATCATAATTCACCTGGACAGAAATGGGCGTTTTTTCCGTTGGATGAACCATAATGTCTTCGATATTTCCTTTTGTCGGTTCAAAGATAGTTTCTTCATCTTGGGTTGTGAAATCTGACAAAGTTAAGGCCGCATATTCACGCCCAACACTGTTTTGCCAATAAATCTTTTGACCATCTTTCGAAAAGAATAAGGGGCTTGTGAAATAAGTATCTTCTTTGTTTTTAAGTTTTTTATAAACAGACCATTTATCATTTTCATATTTGTAAAAAACTATTTTCTGCCCTGGGGCCAATTCCAATCCCATTTTCATATTTAAATTGGCATCAAATAAAAACCCTACGTATTTATTGTTTTCATAAAGACGTTTTGATTCACCTGTTTGCAAATCGTATTCGACAACATCATGGAATTGCGGGTTGCGATCATTTTGGGAAATCAATATTTTGGTGGGTTTCAGGGGGCTTTGCGCCAGAATCATTGACGAAACGCCCTTTTCAGGTGTTAGGCGTGTTGATTTCCCTGAATCAATATCCAGCTTATAAACTTTCCAATTTTCATCCCCTGCCGTATCCTTTTTATACAAAATATGTTTGTTATCATACGACCAACTTAAAGATTGTATTTTGCGATCCTTGGAATTTGTCAGAGGCCTGGGTTTTGATTCTTTTGTTAAAGCCTGAACCCAAATATTCATAACCCCTTCATAAGGGGCCAAATACGCAAGGCTATTGCCATCAGGGCTGATGCGCACATTTAAGTGGTCAGCATCCGCAAACAATTTCTCCCGTGGGATGATTTGATTTTTTTCCATAGGTATTTCCTTTTTTAAAAAGTAAAATGCTGTTGTCGCCAACAATAGTAATGCGATACTAATTAGACCAGCTTTCATAGACAAACCTCTTTAATAATGGCATTCATCGATTCTGGTTGAATGGATGCCCCCCCAATCAACACGCCTGACACTGTCGGCTTGGATAAAATTTGATTAATATTATCAGGCTTAACAGACCCCCCATAGACGATGGGAATGTTTAAAAAGCCTAAGTCCTGCATAACGTTATCTATACTTTGATGAACAGTTTCAATTTCTTTAATGGTTGGAACCTTGCCCGTTCCGATGGCCCAAACAGGCTCATAGGCAACAATACACTGATTTGAAGGAACAGATCCAGATAATTGTTCTGTCAAAACATCGATTGTTTTACCTTGAATATAATCTTCTTCGGTTTCCCCAACGCAAATAATTGGAATCATCCCATGGGTAATGACTTTTAAGGCCTTGCCTTTTACAGATTCATTGCTTTCTTGGTGGTATTGTCGGCGTTCCGAATGCCCAAGAATGGTATAATTGCAACCTAAATCTTTAAGCATCGCGGCACTTATATCCCCTGTCCTGGCCCCTTTATCTTGATCTGAACAATTTTGCGCCCCAAGATGCCAGTCAGATTCCTTGCTTTTCAGATTATTTGCCACCAACCCCAAGGATGTATAGGGCGGACATATAATAAATTGATGATCGTTATTTAACGACTTCATTTCAATTTGGTTCAAAAATTCAATTGAATCTTGATTCCCCAAATTCATTTTCCAGTTACAGATGATAAATTTTGTCATAGAATTTTGCCTAATAATATGGTATCCATTAGAAACAAATTTATAGTTAATAAGCAATATTTTATTTAATAAAGGGAAATAATACATGCTTCACTTTTTCCGTAGCAAGGCATCCAGCTGGATTATGAAGATAATTTTGGGTTTAATTTTTTTCAGCTTTGGGCTTTGGGGGGTCAGCGGCATTTTTGCGGGCCATGCCAACCAACAAATTGTTGCCAAAGTTGGGGATGTAAAAATTGGGAAAGAATATTTCCTGCACGTTTTGCAGCAACGGGTCAGGGAAGCCAACAAGGCACTTAAAGGCACAGCATCTATAACTGTTGAACAAGCCATCAGCCTTGGCATTCACAAGGTTTTATTAAATGAAATCGTCAACAAAACCATCCTGGATATAGAATCCAGAGACTTAAAATTAACGGCCGGCTTAGGCAGTATTAAGGCCCTTATTAAGTCTGATCCTATTTTCACAGATAAGAACGGACATTTTGATCGGGATAAATACGAAGAAATTCTTAAACGATCCTCTGTCACAGAAGAACAGTTAATTGCGGATAAAGGTAAATCCTTGATCAATATGCAATTATTATCCGCTGTTACAGCCATCAGTAATATCCCTGCGACATTAAGCATTGAGATGTTTAAAATGATGATGGAAGAACGTTATATTAAATTATATTCCATTGATCCTGTTCAATTAATGAATAAGAAATCTTACAAAAAAATGAAAATTGATGCAGCTGAAATGGAACAGCATTATGAGGAAAAGAAAGAATCCTATAAAGTCCCTGAAAAACGTCGGGCCACAATTCTTGTCATCAATGCTGATCAAATTGCCAAAAATTACAAGTTCAGAAAAAGTGATATTCAACAGGCTTATGAAGAAAAAATTGGGGATTATGCCATCCCAGAGAAAAGGGATGTTATTATCTGGACAGCATCAGATAAAAAAGCAGCCAATGCGTTGCACAAAGACCTGAAAAAGGGCCACGTTAAAAAGCATAAAGACACTGAAACAGTCATCAACAATGTAACACCTGATGATTTGCAGGATGTTGTTTCTGAAGTTGTGTTTGATGTTAGCAAGACCCCTTTTATTACAGACCCCATTAAAACCGAAGATGGTTATCAAATCGTTAAAATAAAGAAGATCAAGGCAAGTCACACCCAACCCCTTGCCGTTGTTAAAGCACAAGTTATTGACGACTTAAGGCAACAAAAACTGTCTGAAGATATTGCAACCCTAACCCAAACGATTGAAGATGAAGTAAGCGGCGGGTCAACTTTAGAAGAAATTGCGCGTAACCATAAACTGAACATTATTAATTCTGGTTTCTTCCATAAAAGCCAAGGAAAATTAAATAATGGCATAGTTCCTGAAATGGTTAAGGCAGCTTACGACCAAGCTGTTGGCGAAGATGGCCCTGTTGTGGAAGTCAATCAAAGCAAACTTTTCATCTTGCGGGTTGATGCCGTGCAACCAGAACACATTCCTGAACTTGATGCAGTCAAGGATACGGTTCGCACAGATATATTATTTAAAAAGGCAAAAGATGAAGCAGCCATAATTGCCAAAAAACTTCAATCCATGAGTGGTAATAAAAAGGCAACGGATGAACTTGTTCGTGCAAACGCCTTTATTCAAAGCAAAACGATGGGCTGGAAAACAATGCAAACCATTGCAAAAGATAAGCTTGCGCCCAAGGTTTTGGAAAAAGCCTTTTCCCAAAAAACTGGTGTACGTGACCTTGTTGAAACCCCGTCTGGTTTTGTTGTTATTGAAACAATTGATACAAAACCTGTGGAAATCGAATCGAAACTTCGTGAGTATAAAGAGACAAAAAGCATGTTAATGGAAGTTTTGAACCAAGATATTTTTGGTCAATATATTGATGCTTTGAAAGAAAAGCATGGCGTGGAAACCTATGACGAAGAAATGGACACCTTGCTTAGCTAAGTAAATATAAAGAATATAAATTATTTATTGAACATTCTTTATTGTGTATACTTTTAATTATGGATGTGACGTCAAAAAAAATAAAGTTTAAAGGAAAAAATGGGTACATGATTGCGGCCCAACTTGACCTGCCAAAAACGGGTAAGCCCAAAGGCATGGTTTTGTTTGCCCACTGTTTTACTTGCTCTAAAAATTTAAATTCCGTCAATTATATTTCCAAAGCATTGGTTCAAAAACAGTTTGGTGTTTTTCGTTTTGATTTTACAGGCATTGGTGAAAGCGAAGGGGATTTTTCAGACACCAATTTTTCAACCAATATCCAAGACCTTGTGACTGCCGCAGAATTTATGAAGAAAGAATATATGGCACCAGACGTTTTATTGGGCCACAGTCTGGGGGGTGCCGCCGTTCTTGCTGCAGCCAGCAGCATTCCAGATATCAAGGCTGTTGCCACAATTGCCGCGCCGTTTGACCCCCTTCATGTTAGCCATCACTTCCAAGATCAAGTGTGCCTTATAAAGAAAGACGGGCAAGCCGAAGTTAATTTATCCGGGCGAAAATTTATAATAAAAAAACAATTTATTGAAGATATTGATTCCCATAATATGGTTAATCATATCAAAAACCTTAAAGTTCCCCTGATTATCTTTCATGCCCCTGCCGATAAAACGGTTGGTATTGAAAATGCCAAGATGATTTTTGATACAGCCAGACATCCAAAAAGTTTCGTCTCCCTTGACAAGGCGGACCATTTGCTTTTGGATAATCCTAAGGATGGAGAATATGTTGGTCAGGTCCTTGCGTCCTGGGTCCATCGTTATCTGGAGGCTTAAATGCTTGAAAATTATATCCGTCGACCTTATCAAAAAATATTGGTTGATCCTGTTGCACGGGTTTTGTGTCGGCAAAAATCAATCACCCCCACCACCCTTACTTTTTTAGGTGGGCTGGCGGGACTGACTGTTATTCCTTTGCTTTATACGGGTCAAACCATGCTGGCCATTATTCTTATTTTATTTTCAGGCTATTTAGATACAGTTGATGGCACCCTTGCCCGGTTATCGAACAAGACCAGTTCCGTTGGTTGTATCCTGGATATTACGTGTGATCGATTGGTGGAATTTGCAATTATTCTTGGGCTGTTTCTTGTTGCCCCGGATGACAGAGGTTTTTTCAGCCTTCTTATGCTGGGGGCTGTTTTATTTTGTGTGACATCTTTCTTGGTCGTGGGTATTTTCAGCGATAATGAAACGGACAAAAGCTTTCATTACAGCCCAGGCCTGATGGAACGGGCCGAAGCTTTCATCTTTTTCATTGCTATGATCCTATTTCCAGAATTTTTCACACCATTGGCCTTGGCCTTTTCTGTCCTGGTTTTTTGGACAGGCACATTAAGAATCAAACAGTTCGCCAAACAATCTGCCTAATCCCTGAAGCACTTTACCCCTGTATATCTTGATATAAACTTCTTTGACAAAGCTATGCAAACTTTGCATTTGCAAAAAAAATATTATTGCATATTGTGTAGGTATATTTATGGGATGAATCATGACTAATCATATAAAAAAATTAAGTTTATTTATTTTATTTTTTGCTTTGAACAATGCATGGGGCGCAAATAGCGTTCCTCAAGAAGAAGATCCAAATTTCAAAGCACTTTCAAAATATGTTAGACTTAGAGATGATGCCGAACAACTACACAATGCCCTTAGGGGCCTTCCTTCATATGCATCCGAAGGGTTTGGAGAATTTATTAACTCCCTGCTTGTACATAATCGTCATATTTGGGTTAAAGATGTTGCACTGTTAATTTCTCTTGTTTCTGATATTGACCCCGACCATAGGCACACCTTTTCAGCATGTATTTCATCACTTTTTAAACATGCACGTGGATCTGATGATTATGAAAAAATAGTTTCAGCCTTCAAAACAATATCGCCAACTTATTGGGCCTCTTTGATCCCTATTGCCAGAGAGATCATGGGCAGACGTCATGAATGGGCTAGTGATGTTGTAGAAGAAATTACTTCTTATGTAGAGGAGGATGAAACAACTAGCCTCGCTACCACATTATCACAAGACCTTGTAGATAATATAAAATCTCTTTCTGGCTATATTAGATTTTCTAGTGATCGTGTAGATTTAATCAAAGCTGTCAAAGGGGCTCCTCGTGGCACTGGATCATGCATTAAAAGACTATGTGAAGCAAAAAATAGTCCGCATATATTTATGGATGAAATTGTCAAACTAATACCTCTTGTTTCTGCTGTTGAAGTAGAACACCAAGAAGCATTTATGGCCGCAGCAACGCCTCTTTTAAGACATGCAAAATTTAGTAGTGATTCAGAAACCATTCTAAAAGCTTTAATAAAAATGCCTCGGGAACACCTCATAGGGTTTAGAGAAACTGCAGAAAGTATTGGTACCAGACGTCATATGTGGGCTAAGGCAATTGTAGAAAACATTGATACCTACGCTTCTTCTAAAGCTGCAGCAAGAAGAAGTGCTGCCGCAAGAAGTAGTGCTGTTGCAAGTGATACATCACGCCGAGGTGCAGCAGGTGCTGCTGCAGCGGCCAGTTCAGCAGCGACGGTAGAAAGTGATGATTTTACTGCCCATGCCGCAGATTCCGATGAAAGTTATATTAAAAGAATATTAAGAGGAAGCAGGCTAGCTAGATCTTCCATCGAAGACTTGAAAGAATTAATGCCCCTTATCTCCAAACTTGAAGAAGAACACCGGGAAGCCTTTTTAGCTGCTGCAACCCCCCTTTTCAAACATGTAGCTTTTAACCGAGATGCCATCAGAGTCATAAAAGCATTATTATTCATGCCCAGAAGCCATCTTACAGAATTTAGAAACATTGCCCTAGGTATCCGTGCAAAAAGCTGGATGAGCGTTAGTAATATCATAACAAAAATTTGGCAATATAGACCAGCTGTGGCTATAAGTGAACCACCCCACAGGAGTGCAGCAGGGGCTGCTGCTAGCTCAGGGACTTCTGCTTCCGCTTCATCAGCTGACGAAACTCGTGAAGACACGCATGGGGTTCCTCCTCGCCCCAGCCAAACTCAAATAAATCTGCGACTTAGACAATTTATAATGGAACATTTTGGCAATCTTATACATTTAGGGGGATTTGTCCATACTCAACAGCGAGATTATAATGAATTTGTTTTAACTCCTGTATCCCCGTCCGGGGCATCTCTGACAGAGCATATTATTGTCCTGCATCTTGGGGATGAAACTGGAGATGGAACTCCGGATAAAGAAACAGCGATTCAAAACTTGTTAAAATCCCAACCTCACTTTAAGGATCTGTATGACTCTGGCCTGACTATTGATGGAAAAAAAATAGCCACAGGGGATGAAGTTTTAGATGAGTTAATCTTATCCCTACACTTGGAAAAAAGCGTTGCGGATTATCTACAAAGCGAGGCTTTTATAAGTGATTTCAAAAAACGAAAAGAAGGCCAAACTTGGATTGATGTTCTAAATGAACATTTTGAATAGTGTTTATTACACTTACTGCTTTACAGCCAGGAAATGCGCACTGATTCCTTTGCCTGTTTTGTTGCAATCCCTTATATCCTTATAGCCATTTAAATGCTCTGTATATGTTGTTTCTCCATATGCTTTTATAAAGGTGTTTTTAATATCTTTTGATGAAAGCCTATCGACAACATCTTGATTATATTTTGTATGGTTTTCTGAAAGGTCCGAAAATTTAACATCACTAAAACCATGCCTTTGAAGATCTTTAATATAGGATTGGGGGGTATGGGCATACAAAGGAAGGGATTCTGTTTCAATTAAATCCTGCATTTCTGGACTCCACTGGCCTTTTTTAGGGCTCAGCCAATCAAAAATAACAAGCCTCCCACCTTTCTTTAAAACTCTATGGAACTCTTGAAATGTTTTTTCTCTTTGACTATCAGGCAGATGAACAATAACACCCCTGCTGTAGACAACGTCAAAGGACTGATCAGGAAAAGGTAATTTTTGATCCCCTTTAATAAGTTGAAAATCAACAAGGTCTTTAATATTATCAGGGCGTTTACTAAGGGCCCCATCAATCATCTCTGGATTGATTTCCACACCAGCAACCTGGGCTTGATGCTTTGAAGCAAGATAAAAAGCAACACCCCCCAAGCCTGAACCAAAATCCAAAACTTTTTTGTGGTTTAGAGCAACATTTTTAAACATCTGATCGATTGCTTCAGCACCCCCCTCTGACATCATATTATTGCCATAAGCCAACTCTAGTTGGTGACAATATTCCTTTGTATAGGACGCATTAATCTGATCCACATTACTTTTATTCATTTTCCCACCCCCAAATTATCAAAAATATGTAAATACTGGCCATATCCCTGCTGTTGCATTTCATCTTTAGGGATAAAATTCATCGCCGCAGAATTCATACAATACCTTAAGCCTGATGGTTTGGGCCCATCTTTAAAGACATGCCCAACATGGGATTTTCCATATTTTGACTGAATTTCAGTTCGGGGCCAGAATGCGCTAAAGTCCAGTTTTTCAACAATATAGTCAGGATCAAGGGGCGCTGTAAAGCTTGGCCACCCTGTGCCTGATTTATATTTAGTCGTTGAACTGAACAAGGGTTCCCCGGATACAATATCAACATAAATACCTTCACGTTTGTTATCCCAATATGCGTTATCAAAGGGTTTTTCTGTGGCATCTTCCTGGGTTACTTTATATTGCATGGGCGTTAATTCTTTTAAACGTGCTGCTTTGTCAAAATTTTCATATTGGTTATTCGCCATTGCATTTCCCATAAGTAAACTTAATATAAGTATTTTAATTTTTGTCATGCCATACCTTCTTTCTTAAGGCTTCAACTTTTTTATCGCGGGCACAGTTCCAACGATAATATTTATACCTAACAGGATTTTCTTTGTAATAATTTTGATGATATGCTTCCGCTGGGGTGAAATTTGTAGATGATAAAATATCTGTATGAACCTGTAATCCCGCCTTATTAAACAAAGCAACCATCTGCTGTTTTGATTTTTCCGCAATTATTTTTTGGGTATCATTATTATAAAAAATAACTGTTCTGTACTGGGAACCTTTATCGCAAAACTGGCCCTGGTTATCCGTTGGATCGACATGTCGCCAAAAATAATCCAAAATTTGTTCAAGGGATGTTTTACTTGTGTCGAAAGTAACCTGCACAACCTCCACATATCCACTATTACCAGCGGAAACTTGTTCGTAAGTTGGGTTGTCTGTTTGCCCCCCATCATAGCCTGAAACTGTCTCTGTAACACCATGTAATTTATCAAAATCAGACTCTAAACACCAAAAACAGCCTCCGCCTAAAACAATTTGTTCAAGTTTTGCATTGGAAAAATTTGATATCATTAATACCCCCCACAGAAATATTATTTTTTTCATACTTGCCTCCTGTTTATAATTACAGCGTACAGGTTTTTATTAAACTTGTGATTTTTTTTTGTAAAGTCATAGCAACCCTTTCCATTTCAAAAAATCTATTGCAATAAATTATTCATTAAGTTAATATTTATTTAATATTTAATAACCTTAAGGGGGGTATAATGAAAAAAGTTCTAATAGGTTTTGCAGCTGTAGCAGCGATTCTTTCTGCAGGAATAAGCCATGCAGATTCCAGCGAAGTAATGACTTTGCGCCAACAAATTAATGAATTAAATGCACGTTTGGATGCCTTGGAAGGGAAATCTTCTGGGTCCAGCCGTATGCATAAACAATCTGATAATACAGTTGTTCATTCCCGTGATGAAAAAGTTAAACTAACAATTGGTGGACACGTAAGCGTTGCCACAGCTTGGGCTGATGATGGGGCCAAAACTGGTGTTTATCACGTAACAAACAATAACAGTACAACACGTACGCATTTTATTGCTGAAGCACCCATCAGTGACGATTTAACGGCAAAAAGTATTTTTGAATTTGGTTACCGACCTAATAACTCTTCCGATGTAAGTCTTCGATCCGGCGCTGCTAAGAAAAATAACCTTGATCCAAGGCGGGCAGAATTTTTGTTGATGAGTCAAAAAATGGGTACTTTATATATGGGTAAAGGACCAAGTGCAACAGACGATTCATCTGAACAAGATCTTTCGGGAACATATCTTGCAACATCATCTTACTTGACAGATTCATCTTATTTCGTGAACAAAGGCGAAATAACCACTGATCCAAAAACAAGCCCACGCTTAATTGAAGTATACGACCCATTCGACGGGAATGGTCGTAAGCAACGCATTCGTTATGACTCACCAATCTTTCAAGGGGTCCAACTTCGCGTAGGACACAGTGCCTCAGGATCAACAACTGGTAATAACAGCACACATGATGCCGCCTTGTTCTATGGCGCAAAGATCAGTGGCTACACAGTTCGTGCAGCTGCCGCAGCCGTCAGAAACGATGGGGGTCAATACAAGCAATATAACGGAAGTTTGTCCGTTCTTGCACCTTTTGGTACAAACATCAGTTTTGCAGGGGGAACACGTGATTACAGAAACCGTCCTGGTGGATCAAATGCTGAAAACTATTTTGTAAAACTTGGACAACATGTTGATATGTTGGATTGTGGTAAAACAATCTTCTCTGTTGACTATGGTCAAACACGTAACCTATCAACAGATGCGGACAAAAAAGGAACGGCAAAATTATTTGGTGCGACAGCATTGCAAAAATTTGATAGTGCCGCAACAGAAATGTTCTTAACATGGCGTGGTCATCAATTTGATGTTCAAAAATCAAGCACAAAAGATTATAAAGATATTCACGTAGTCATGCTTGGTGCACGTCTAAAATTCTAGAGCGCCCATAAATGAAAAAGCTTTTAAGTGCCCTTTTCGCAATCTTGACCCTTGTTAGTTGCAGCAACTACGAGGGTCAAGAAGTTTTACCCACAGACCAGGTTAATGGCCCAGGTCTTTTTACAGGTGAAAAAGGGGAATTTGAAATTTCCATTAATGACCATTCTAAAAAAACTTCGTATAAAAGAGAAAAGCTAAAATAGTAAAATAGATGCCAAAGAATGACGATTGAAAGCAGATGCTTAAAGAAAATAAAAAGAATAGTCCAAAATGAATTAGGTCCTTTCTCTGTCCTTCCCCAAGGATCAAAAGCACGCTTAATCGCCCTATTTTCCCTACATACTTATAAAAGAAATCAACTGATCACACGCCCATCGAAAGAAGCTGACTTTTTATATTTCTTGGTTGAAGGCGCCATAAATCTTAAAATAAAAGACCAAATTATTCCTTTAAAAGAAGGCATGCTTTTTGGTGAAGAATGTGCCCTGGATCAAAAAGATTATATTGGAACAGCCACGGCAACATCCCAGGATGTAACAGTTGCAAGAATTCATAAATATGATTTAATTCAGCTTGTCAAAAATGATCGGAAAATGTTGAATGAATTAATTTTGAATTTTTCGCGTGAATTCACAAGAAAATTTCAGCAGAAACCTGAAAAAGGTATCCGAAAGAAAAAAGTCGACCTTCCTTTTAATGAAAACATTTACTTATTCGGATGGATTTTGGCCATTTTAACGCCCATTATTTTATTTTATGTTTTGGGGAATTATTACGATTTCCAAATAAAACAAAAGTTATTTTTATGTATTTTATCTGGAACCCTTATAACATGGGCATTCCGGTTGGTTCCTGAATTCATCCCATCTATCTTCGCCTTGTTGATCAGCTTGGGGATTGGGTTAACAGATCCCAAAGTTATTTTATCTGGATTTTCGTCCAGAACCTTTATCATGGCCCTTGGTATCTTTGGAATTGCCGCTATTATTATGTCTTCTGGGTTACTTTATAGGATCTTATTAAATTTGTTAAATAAGGTGCCTAAGAATAATATTTTGGTTAACATGTCCATGTTTACCCTGGGGTCGATTCTGACGCCTACTGTTCCTGATATGACAAACAGGGTTAACTTATCGGCCTCTTTTGTAAAAGATGCGTATGCCACCTTACGCCTTCATTACAAAGAAAAGATGTGGACTGTTGTTGTTGCCAATGCGTTGCAAAGCGTTACGTTGTTAGGCCCTTCTTTTCTTAGTAGTTCTGTACGCAATTATGTATTACTTGGATTATTCTGGGGACAATATCAGGCGCAATTCCAATGGATGGGTTGGCTTAAGGCATCCTTCGTCACAGCCCTTATTTTAATTGTTCTGCATTCTATTGCCATGGCCATTCTAATGCGGGGGTTCACAAAAATAAAATTGTCAAAAACCCTGATTTCCCGGCAGCTTGAAACCTTGGGTCCCCCAACTTCTTATGAATGGGCTGCCGCGGTGGGAACCCTGATCTGTTTTATTGGCATGGCGACATCTCGGTATCATCGAATTAATCCTGAAACCATTGCCTTGCTTGTCATGTCAACATTTTTAACTTTCAGTTTCATCCGACGCGATGGGTTTAATACTGACATCAACTGGACAGAGTTGGTTTATCTGGCAGGGTTAACGGGATTGCTATCCACAGCCAATCATATTGGCCTATTGCACATGATTTCAGATAAACTTGAATTTGTTGGAAATTATATCTTAGGCAATTTCAATAAAACGATTGCGATTTTATTCGTCTTAATTACCTTAACCCGTTTTGTTATGCCCAAAGGCCCCACAATTTTTATTTTTGGGTCCATCCTTATTCCGATTGCCCAAACAATTGGAATATCCCCCTGGATTATGGCCTTCATTATTTTAATTTTTGGCGAATCTTTTTACTTTCCTTTTCAATCACCCGAATATTCAAACTTTCGATTTGTTTTAATGAAAAATCATCCCTTTAAAGAACGTTCTGTTTTAACCTTAAATGCGATTCTTAACTTATTAAAGTTGGCAGCTATCTATTTAAGTTTGCCCTATTGGAAATCAATAGGATTATTAAGCCTATGATGATGATTAAAAAAAGATTTTTTATTGTTAAGGGAATACTGATTCTGGTTATTTTTTGGTTTATTTTATCTTATAACTTAAACCGGCCCAGAATTATTATTATTCATAGTTATGATACGACGCTGTCTTCTGTCCGTGCCTTTAACAAAGGGTTTTTAAAAAAGCTTCAACATGATAAGAATCCTTCTATCTTAAATTATTTTATGAACACGTTAAATAAACAATCTGAACGTTATAAAGTTTCATCAGGAATATCTGCAGAAAATATTATTGAGGATCTAAAACCAGAAGTCATCGTCGCCGTTGGCGAGGAAGCACAAGAATATGTGGGGAAAAACTATATTGGCAACCCCCATATCAGCCTTGTCTATGCAAAAATCAAGGATCCTTCTTCTTATGACTATACAAATGCAAAAAATGTTTCAGGCGTTCAAGAACAATTTCCGTTAAATGATGTTAAGAAAGTTTTATCCAGCCTAAAGAAAAACAAAAAAAGCCTGAAGCTTGCCTCCATTGGGGATCAAACTACCTTAATGAAAGTGGATGATAAGTTTATCTTAACCCATTCATGGGATCCCCATGTTTTAACAGATTCAATCATGGTTGATACCTTTGAAGAATGGAAGGAATCTGTCAAAAAGCTAAACCACCTGGCTGAGGTTGATTTTATCTTTTTGTCAAATTACAGGAACCTGAAAACATCAATGACAGATAATACGATTGTTTCTTCTAAAGATGTTATTTCTTGGACAGTTAAAAATTCGGCCATCCCCGTCATTGGTTTATATGAAACAAATTCAAAAGATGGCGTCCCCCTGTCTGTATCAACATCTTCTTTATCTGAAGGAAAAAATACGGCCCAACTTGTCTTGGAAATTATTCAAGAAAAAGCCGTTAAAACAAAAGTCTTAACAACGGAACATTTTTTAATAAGCTTAAACACAAAATATTCAATGTATGATGATTTAGGAATTCCAGAAATTTATAAATCTTTTGCCATTGCCTCTGGGCTTTATTACGAAGGAAATAAGATAAATGGTAAATACAAATTATAAAATATTATTAATTTTATTCTGCCTATTGGCGGGGAATGCAGCCGCAAAAAGGTTGCAAATTCGATCTGTTGGATCCACAACTGTCTATCCATTTTCTGTTGAAGTTGCCAAGAATTTTTCAAAGAATTTTAATAAAATAGAACCCTTTGTCGAAGGGACTGGCACAGGTCAGGGAATGGCTGTTTTTTGCGGCCCAGCCAAGCATAACTTTTCACCTGACATAGTTGGGGCATCCAGAAAAATAAAAGAATCGGAAATCACCTTATGTCAAAAAAATGGGGTGGGTCCTATTTTAGAGGTTCCTTTTGGCTATGATGGTATTATCTTAAGCGTCAAAAAAGGAACCAAAAACTTCAACATTACACTTGAAGAATTATTTCTTGCGATGGCAAAACAAGTTCCAAATAAATATGGAAAACTGATCAAGAATCCTTATAAAAAATGGCGGGATATTAACCCCAAACTTCCCAATATAAAAATCCAATTATTATTACCCCAAGTCAAAAACGGAACTTATGGATCTTTCCTAGAACTTGCCATGGATAAAGGGTGTGCCACCAATAAATGGATTCAAAAGATCAAAGAATCAAACCCACATCGATATGAAAAAATCTGTAACACCTATAGGCAAGACAGCGATCACGTTATTATTGCCACAAAATATGATTTAGGCGATTCCCATGATTTATTCGTTCAAAAGATTAACGATAACCCTGGAATGTTGGGCATTATGGGATACAGTTTTATTAAAAAATTTAAAGACAAAATTCAGGCCATCACAATTGGGGGGGTGGCCCCCTCTTTTGATAGTATTGCCTCACAAGACTATCTTTTATCAAGGCCTTTATATATCTATGCCCGAAAAGACAGACTGCGCATGGTGGATGGCCTTCAAAAATTTATTGATTTCTATCAATCTTCGGAAATTTCTAGCAATAAAGGAATCCTTATTAACCAGGGACTTGTTCCTTTTAATTCAGAAATAATGCCTAATATCCAAACTATTGGCTAAAAACTTGAAGCATACAGATTAGGTTACAATCATCTTACACGTTTATATAACCGGGGTTCCTGCCTATACAAAGAATCCCCTGTCAGATAATAGGCTGACAACTTCTTTAGGCGGCAAGGCTGGTTTTTTATCCCAGCCTTTTTCTTTTGCCTAACTAATTGTCTTTTTAAACATGTAGGGCAAAGAACACCCTATTAACATCAAAAATTCCAATCCAGGGAAAGGGGCCATTTTTTTAAGAATAAAAAACAGCCCCCCTACGCCAATTGAAATTAAGGCCTGCTTTTCAGTTACAGGCTTTTTATACAACCCCATTAAAAAAGGAATAAACAAAGCAAAAACTGAAATTTCATAGCCAATAATCATCACTGGAATAACGTTTGATTTTGAATAAGAAAACATCATCGCCGCCACCCCAATCAAAAAGGTAATACCTTTACTTTTTAAGACAGAACTGTTGCGCATAATATCAATTGAAATATTGGAACTGATGGCACACAACAAAGAATCTGCTGTGGAAACAATGGCAATGATAATCGAAATGGCAATTAAACTAACCATTGTGGGTGAAAAAATATTTTCCACCACCGTCATTAAAATACTGCCCGAATGTGAAACAATTCCCGTCTGGGCCCCCAAAATACCAATAACAACCGGAACGGTTGAAGCAACCATCAAGACCAAAGCCCCAATAATCATTCCTTTTTGAATGGCGGTCTTGTCCATTGCGGCAAAACACCGTTGCCCCATGTCCTGACTGATAATCATAAAACAAAGCGGCATTAATACCCAATCCGTCCAACGAATATCTGTATTTTCAGGTGGGGAATAAGCAACAATAGTCATCTTTAGATCCGGCATTTGGGTAACGTATAAGGCAATACCCGAAAAAACAATTAAGATAAAAATAACCTGAATAGCATCCGTTATAACAACTGCGCGTAAGCCACCCATAACGGTATACCCCAAAATCACAAACCAGAATCCAGCCAATATCCATGGGGAATCATATCCCAAATAGGTAAATAATTTTCGGCAAGACACCCCAATGGCCACCAAGATAAAGAATAATGTAATGACGGATAAACAAGCGGAAAAAGTCCGCAACCTTCGTGATTGATATACTTCGCCGAAAACAGAGGCCATCGTCATTAAGTTATACGTTTTTAATTTTGGGGCGACGAAAATTCCCATAATCAGGAGGCCTAAGCAAATCCCTAAGGAGTAAAAACACCCCACCCAACCACTTGTGTAGGCTGTTTCAGCGGCCCCGATGACAGCACCGCCCCCCAATTGGGTGGCCAATATCGTTAACGTTAACCAGCCCAATTTTAAGGATGATCGACAAATAAAATAGTCTTCGATTGTTTGGTCTGTCTGTTTACCTTTAAAACCAGATCCAATAAAGGCCACAGCTAATCCAGCAATAGCACTCCAAAAAATATACGTGTTCATAACACTTTTCCTTTTTTGAAAAATTAAAGTTGTAAAATTAAAAATATAAATAGAGATATAAAAAGAAACGCAGCACTATGCCGCGTGGTGGACAGGGGTATGGGCAGCAGCTACAACGTAGTTGCTGAAGATAAGTTCAATTATGTTTTTTAGGTTAGTCATACCCTTAATATGCTGTGCCAACGAACAAAAGTCAAGCCAGCCTTTTTCTACTTCTTTTTTGAATGAGAGAGAACTGTAAGAAAAAGAGGATAATATGAGGTTTTTTATTATTCCCCTGCATGATTATTATTTCTCTGCATATTTTTTCCAATACGACCATCGCGGTGAAATAAAAGTTTATTAAAAGTCCCATAGCTAAGTAGGATTTTTGAAAAAAGACTTTACATCTGTCCAAACCATGGCAAAATAATATGTATACATATTATATGGTGATATAATGGAAAAAAATACAGGTTATCTGCTTTGGCAAGTGGCCAATGCCTGGAATAAGAAAACTGAAAACAGCTTAACCCCTTTAAATATCAGCCAGGTTCAATTTATTTTAATGGCCGGGTTGGATCGCTTTGCCCAAAATAAATGCCATGTACGCCAGAAAGATCTTTCAAAGTATTGTCGCACTGATGTTAACGTAACATCCCAATCTTTGCGAAAGCTTGAGTCAAAAGGCATGATTGAACGCATTCACCGCAAAGAAAACAATAAATCCAGATACCCTGTTTTAACTGATTTGGGAAAAGATACGCTGGCCCAAGCCTATAAAATAGCCGCAAAAAACCACACAGAATTCTTCAAAGAAGATAAAATTCAAAATCTTAACGAAACGTTAATGGGCATCCTTAGGCAATAGATTGACCCTTTTTAGTCTTAGTGATATGTTTAGGCACCATGCAGAAATATCGAATTTTTATATTTTTATTGACCTTTATTGTCCTGCCCCCCAAACCTTGCGTTGCCAAAAGTTTTACGTGGGACCAATACGCAAAGGTCAGTTTTTATGGCGCCGTCCGCGGGGCGCTTGCCCTGCCTCTTGAACATCCTTTGGATTGTATTAAAACAAATATGCAGGCCTTGCCCAACAACCATAGCGCCCTGGCTGTTACAAAAAACATCTATCGCAGTAATGGCCTGATGGGATTTTATCGGGGATACATCCCCAACACCCTGCGTGTTGTCATCAAACAAATCTATCGGTGGCCAATGATGTTATTTATTCCTTTGGGGCTGGAATCTTTGGAAGTTTTTAAGCGGTCTGAAATGAATAAATTGGTATCTGCCATTATCATTGCCAATTTTGAATGCTTTATCATCACGCCCCTTGAACGGATCAAAGTTTGGCTGATGACACATTACAAAAGCAAAAGGGGCTTGCTTTACTTTTTTACAAAAAACAGAAAGGGCTTAGGCCTTCAACTTATGGCAGGACTTCGCCCTGTATATGTAAAACAAATGGTATCTTGGATAACTTTTTTAGTGGCGGATGATTTTTTCAGAGGCAGCGCCCGTAAACATTTTGAAACGGATGGGCCATTGGATTTTTGGATTTTATTTATCATCAGTATTCTTGTAGGAATTATAAATACTTTGTTTATTATGCCCTTTGACTGCGTTAAAACCCAGCAACAAAAAAACACAACCAGTGGACGTACGCGCCTGTTCAAAGCCATGCAGGATCTTTACCGAAAATACGGAATCAGCGGCCTGTATAATGGTTGGAAAGTTCGCCTTTTTCATTATGTTGTTCATGCTAGCCTTACCATCACCATTCTTGAAAGACTGGAAGTCGCATTACGATGAAATGTGACAAAAATAACTTAATTTTTCTTTCCCAATGGATGATGATTTAAAACCAAGTCTTGCAATTTATCTTGCAAAACGTGGGTATAAATTTGTGTCGTTGAGATATCGGAATGGCCCAGCATTTTCTGAACAGAAATAAGGTCAGCCCCGTGACTTAGTAAATGTGTAGCAAAGGCATGACGCACAACATGTGGCGATATTTTTGATGGATCCAGCCCCGCATCCATTGCCAACTGTTTTAACAATTGACCAAACCGCTGCCGGGTTAAATGACCTTCTTTACTGGTTGATGGAAACAACCACTTGCTTTGTTTGCGGTGTACAAAATATCCCCGCACCCCAACATACTTTTTAAGAGCAGTTCGGGCATGACTTCCCAAAGGGACGATTCGTTCTTTGGCCCCCTTCCCTTTGACAATGATGGTATCGGATTCATAAGAAAAAGCCCCATGGGTCAACATAACCAATTCAGACACACGCAGCCCTGTCGCATACAATGTTTCAAGCAATGCCATTAAACGAAGTCCTTCCGGACTGTTATCTTCGGCTGCTGTTAACAGCAAAGATTCAATGTCTTTTTCAGATAAAATTTTTGGCAGCGACTTGGCTTGTTTTGGGCTGTCTATTATTGTTGTTGGATCTATTGTTATCGTATTTTCCAAAATCAGAAAACGATAAAATTGTTTAATGGATGAAATATGCCGGGCAATCGACCGGGCAGACAATCCCCCATCAGGTAAACCAGATAAATAAATTTTTAAGTTTTCTGATGTGGCCTGAATGGGATTAATTGATTTCCCAGAAAAGAATTGAAAAAGCGATAATAAATCGCGACGGTAAGATTCCAATGTGTTTTTTGCAACCCCACGTTCCACAATTAACATTTCCAGAAATTGTTCCAAAACATTCATGGGCGCTGTCACTGTTATTCATCCTTGGCAGAAGAATAAGCATAAAGCTGTCGCAGTTGTGTTGCCTGGTTTTTCAGTTTAAGGGCTTCTAAAACACGAAGTTGAACAGCAGCCTGCCAGACATCTGTTGATAATATGGACTGTGATGAACTAAGAAGAATGGATAAACCTGCCCCAAAACCATACTGCCCTGAAATGACATCAATCAAACGACTATCTGATAATTTAAAGGGGGACGAAACGTTATGTAAAAACTTTAGTTTCTCTTTAAATAAGAATTTTTTTGCAGGTTCTAAATATATTTTTTTTACGTTTTCCATCAAATGTTCTTGTGTTTCCCCTGAAAAATAATCCAAGTTACAACTTGCAAGAAGAATCAAAGATAATTCAGAAAGTTCTTCCTGATTCAACCCTTCAACCCAAGCCTTCATTTGGCTTTTGTTTTGCAACATTAAATTATGCAGAACAAACGCAAAGGAATAATCTTTGTCATAAGCGGCAGCAGGATAATTATAATCGTTACCAAAACAAGCAACCGCCACCGTTAAAATTTTATTTGCATAAGCATTTTTGTAAAAAGCAGAAAAAGCCATTTTCTTTATTTCTTCGCCTTCTGAATCAACAAATATTTTATACAAAGCCGCCCGAATTAACGGATCATTTTCTTTATCATATTCTTTATTGGAAATTTTCTGAGTAGCCTCTTTCACCAGATCTTCTGTTGCCAATTTCAGATAATGATCTTTTAATAATTGCGGCTTATGTGTACTTTGTTCTGTATAATATTCAAGAATTGATAACTTCATTCGATCTGAAAATTTTTCAAACCCAGGATCCAATATCATCATTAAAATGATGTCATCTGACATGGATTCAATACTCATATCTTCAGGAATAATATTTTTAGATACCATCAATTTAATGATCAATGGACGGTGGGGTGAATGTTCAGTGCCTTTGATTTTTTCCCCTGCCTGAATTTGTTTGATGGTTTTGATAAAATGATGATCTTGTTTTTTATTTTCTTTTTCAAGCAAAGATAAACTTAAGTTAGCCTGGTCATCTTTCCCCATCAATAATTGCATTGTGATAACCGCATGTTGCCATTTGTTATCCTTGTCTTTTAAGGCAAATTCCTGTGCAATACTGAAGGCCTTATCATAATTATTATGAATCAGAAAATGTATAAATTGACACCATGCCCAACTATCTTCATCCAATTGATCCGCATGATTTTTCCCAAGATTATAAGCCTGGTCAACTGCTTCCATATCAAGCAGTTTTTCAAATCTTAAATTGAAAATATTATTTTCACCAGTTTTATTTTCAGGCACTTTCATAGGGGACAAAAGCAAAGATATTTGCAGGCGGGTCCAAAAATTATTTTTAAATTTCGTCGGTAAATTTTTGATAAGCCGGACAACTTGTGTATGCGAAAGCCCTTCCCAAAGATCTGTTGGAATAAATTTTGTATCATACGTATTGACCCCAACTGTTTCTGGGTTGATACCGCCGATATCTTCTGTTTCGATAACAGCAAATGACTTAAAGGATAAGCCTAAGAATATTACTATAAAAAATATTTTTTTCATCATTTTCCAATCAACGCCCCCAGTGTTTCGCCCCCTAAAATATGCACGTGATAATGGGGAACTTCTTGCCCACCATCGTTGCCTAAATTTGAAATAAGGCGGCACCCCTTTTCTGATAAATTTAACTGTTTAATAACTTTGGAAACAGCCGTGGAAAATCCGACTTTTTCCTTATCCGATGCGTTATCAGTAAAGTCATCAAAGCCTGTATACATGCCTTTTGGAATCACCAATACATGAATTTTTGCCTTAGGGGATATGTCGCGAAAGGCCAAAGAAAAATCATCTTCATAAACCTTATCACAGGGAATTTCTCGCTGAATGATTTTTGCAAAAATGTTGTTTTTATCATAAGCCATAATTTACTTTATTTCTTAAAATGCTGACGTGCAACCTCTAACATTTTTTCTGTTGCCTTAATTTTTGCTTCCAGAATTCGTTCTTCGACTTCGATATCCACACCAGCCAAGTCATTGTGATATCGTTTAATATCTTCTTCCAAAACTTTTGGATCAAGGTCATCTATTTCATGGAATTCTTCCACGCTTACTGTGCATCGTTCCGGTGTAATATTGGCCACCCCTTCGTGGGTGATATAACGTTTTAAAATATCTTTATTTTTATATATTTTAATAATCCCCGGCTGCAAATCAACAAGGCACGTTGCATGTTTGGGCATAACACCCAGCATCCCATCTGCCCCAGGCAGCGTAACCATGGAAACACTGTCGTGTTCTATGGTCGTAAAAGGGGATACAATTTGAAAGATTAACGTCATAAAATTACTCTTTACCCTTTAATTTTTCAGCATTCTTTTTAACTTCGTCGATGTTACTTGCCATATAAAAGGCTGCCTCTGGTAAATAGTCATATTTACCGTCAATAATTCCTTTAAAGCCATCGACTGTATCTTGCAAACTAACAAAAGCTCCAGAACGTCCTGTAAATACTTCGGCCACATGAAAGGGTTGAGAGAAAAATCGTTGTATTTTCCGGGCGCGTGAAACCGTTAATTTATCTTCTTCGGATAATTCATCCATCCCCAAAATGGCAATAATATCCTGCAAAGATTTATAGGTCTGAAGAATTTCTTGAACATCGCGCGCCACCTTATAGTGAACATCCCCCACAATCCGTGGGTCCAAAATTCTGGAAGTTGAATCCAGTGGATCAACGGCAGGGTAAATACCCAATTCTGCAATTTGACGACTTAAAACAGTGGTGGCATCTAAGTGGGAAAAGGAGGCCGCGGGGGCTGGATCTGTCAAATCATCCGCTGGCACATAAACTGCCTGTACACTTGTAATGGACCCTTTGTTCGTGGAGGTAATACGTTCTTGCAAATCCCCCATTTCTGTACTTAAAGTTGGTTGATATCCCACAGCAGAAGGAATACGTCCCAACAAAGCAGAAATTTCAGACCCCGCTTGCGTAAAGCGGAAAATATTATCAACGAATAATAAAACATCTTGACCTTTTTCATCCCGGAAATATTCAGCCTGGGTCAAGCCTGTTAAGGCCACACGGGCGCGGGCGCCTGGCAATTCATTCATTTGGCCATAGACCAAAGCAGCTTTGGAATTTTTACCTTTTAAATCAATAACGCCTGATTCAATCATTTCATGATACAGGTCATTTCCTTCGCGAGTTCGTTCTCCAACACCTGCAAAAACAGAATACCCGCCATGGGCTTTGGCAATATTATTGATTAATTCCATAATCAAAACAGTTTTTCCAACACCGGCCCCACCAAATAAGCCAACTTTTCCTCCGCGGGAATAAGGCGCCAGCAAATCAATAACTTTAATACCTGTTACCAATATTTCTGTTTCTGTAGATTGCTGATCAAATGGCGGCGCAGATCTGTGAATTGGCAATGATTTTTTTGCGTTAATTGACCCCCGTTCATCAACAGGTTCCCCTATGACATTCATAATACGACCAAGAACTTCCTCACCTACAGGAACCATAATAGGGTTCCCCGTATCTGTTACAGGTGTCCCACGTTGCAAACCATCTGTTGCCCCCATGGAAATTGTCCGAACTTGCTTTTCTCCCAAGTGGGCAGCAACTTCCAAAATAATTTTTTCACCGTCAATATTAATTTCTAAGGCATTCAAAATATCTGGTGCGTCTTCTGGAAAATAAACATCCACGACAGGTCCCACGATTTTTGAAACATGTCCTATATTCGTTTGTGCTTGTTTTGTCTTTTTTTCTATTGTCATTTTTCTTTTCCTTATAAAGCTTCGGCACCTGAAATGATTTCAATCAATTCGCTGGTAATGATTGATTGACGGGTTCTGTTGTATTTCAATTCCATTTTTCCAATTAAATCTTCGGCATTGCGCGAGGCACTATCCATCGCCATCATCCTTGAACTTTGTTCGCTGACTTGGCTATCGACAACAGCGGCGTATAAATGTGCAACCAAATATTTTGTGGTGATCTTATTTACAAATTCATCATCCATGGGTTCCATATCATATAAATCTTGATTTTTATTTTGCAGACTTTCTTTTGATGGTTGAACTGGAATAAAAGGTTCGCATCTTGGCAAACAAGCCAATATAGATTTAAATTGATTATAAATAACTTCGCACGTATCAAATTTTTCTTCATAAAAATCTTTGATAACCTTTTCCACCAAAATAGATACATCATGATAATGACGATCTGTTGGCATTGAAATTATTTTTTCAACCAATTGTTTGTGATTCGGTTTCAAAGCTCCGGCAGCTTTTTTGCCGATACATAAGACATGAACTTTCTTGCCCGCCTCTTGAAGAACTTGGATTCTTTTTGATGCATACCGGCCAATATTTCCATTAAATCCGGCACAAAGCCCGCGATCAGCCGACAATAAAATTAAAAGGCATTTATCCCCTTTGCGTCCCACAATTAATTCATTTTCTTTCTCTGTATCAATTGCTTTTAAGTTACGACAAAGCCTGTCCACAACCCCTTGAAAACCATTACGATAACTTAGGCCAGAATGATACCGGCCTTCTGCTTTTTTCAGATAGGAAGTGGCCACCAACTTCATCGCTGATGTGATCTTTTTCGTCGATTTTACGACTTGTATTCTTTTCCTAAGATCTTTTAAGTTTGCCATCGTTACACAGTTTTATATTGTTTCTTAAACTTTTCAATAAAGGTCTTTACCTTGTTTCCTATGTCTTCATTCAGTTGTTTTTCTTTTGCAATTGCTTTCATTAAATCAGAATGATTCTTATTTAAGTCATGCAGGAGTGCCGTTTCGAAATCTTGGATTTCACCCACGTCAAGGTCATCCAAATATCCGTTAACACCCGCATAAATAACAACAACCTGTTCTTCGCTTTTTAAAGGAGAATATTGCGGTTGTTTCAAAAGTTCTGTTAACCGTTCCCCGCGGGATAATAGGTTTTGTGTTGACTCATCCAAATCAGATCCAAACTGCGCAAAGGCAGCCATTTCACGGTATTGTGCCAATTCTAATTTAATGGTTCCAGCCACTTGCTTCATGGCTTTAATTTGGGCAGCAGACCCAACACGACTAACGGACAATCCCACATTGACAGCAGGTCGAATGCCTTTATAAAACAAGTCTGTTTCTAAGAAAATCTGACCATCCGTAATGGAAATAACGTTTGTGGGAATATAGGCAGAAACGTCCCCTGCCTGTGTTTCAACAATCGGCAACGCTGTTAAAGAACCGCCCCCGTGATCATCACTTAGTTTCGCAGCCCGCTCAAGCAAACGAGAGTGTAAATAGAAAACATCCCCAGGATAAGCCTCGCGTCCTGGCGGACGACGCAGCAACAATGACATTTGACGATAAGCAACCGCTTGTTTGGATAAGTCGTCATAAGTTATCAAGGCATGCATCCCGTTATCACGGAAATATTCCCCCATGGTGCACCCTGTATAAGGCGCTAAGAATTGTAGAGGAGCCGGATCCGAGGCTGTTGCCGCCACAACGATAGAGTATTCCATTGCACCAGCTTCTTCTAATGTTTTAACAATTTGGGCCACGGTTGATCTTTTTTGACCGATCGCAACATAAACACAAAAAAGCTTGTCTTTATCGCCGCCTTTATCATTCGTTGATTTCTGATTAAGAATTGTATCAATGGCAATGGCAGTTTTACCCGTTTGACGATCCCCAATAATTAATTCCCGCTGTCCACGTCCAACCGGAATTAATGCATCGATGGCTTTTATACCTGTTGACATGGGTTCGCTTACGGACTTGCGCGCAATAATTCCAGGTGCCTCTGTTTCCACGGATTTATAGGTCACATCCTTTAACGGACCCTTTCCATCAATTGGGTTTCCCAAAGCGTCCACAACACGACCAAGCAATCCTTTTCCCACAGGACATTGAATAACTTTTCCTGTTAATGAAACAGTATCCCCTTCTTTTACCCCCCGGGTATTTCCAAAAATAACAGCCCCAACAGAATCTGTATCCAAGTTTAAGGCCATGCCCATAATGCCACTTTGGAACTTAATCATTTCCCCTGATTTAACTTTATCCAGACCATAAATATGGGCAATTCCATCCCCCACAGAAACCACTTTTCCAGTGTCATCCAGCTTCGTCTTTTTATCAAAGCCTTCAATATGTTCTTTTAAGACTGAAATTACTTCTGTTGGTTTAATGTCTATTTTCATTTTAACATCCCGTGGTTTAAAAATTGTTTTAGTTGACCCTTTAAGGATAGATCAAGTCGTTTACCTGTGAATTCCAGGACAAATCCTGCCTTTAGGTTTTCTTGAATTTTCTTATTGAAAGAAACTTTTTTCTGTAGATAGGCTTCCAATTTTTTCTTAAGGTTTTGTTCCTGTCCGCTACTTAAATCTTCTGCACTTATTACAGTAACTTCACATTCCCCCGTTTCCTTCATATAAAGGTCGCAATAACTTTGAAGGACATACGGAAAAATTGCCATCCGAGAATAAGAAAATAATGTCTTAATCAAACCTATCAATAAATCATTGGCAACGCCTTTAAGATCAAAAGCCTTGGCAAAGTGTTCGTGGTCATCTTTAGAAAGAAGGGGGTTATCCAGTATTTTTCTAACTTGTGCTAAGTCAAAAAAAGACACATTCTTTTTAAAAGCTTTATATAAAACTTCAGTTGATTTATTTTTGGTTGCTACTTCAAACAAAGCAGTCGCATATGAATTTGCAACAAGCTGTAACTTCGCTTTTGACACTTAACACCTCTTTCACAGGATTATACCACACACCCCCTGTGGGGAAAAGAGATTTATGACGACTTAGACCCTGGGTTCACCCAACCAATATTCCCGTCTTTGCGGGTATAGACAGCATTAATATCGCCACTCTTTTCATTCTTAAAAAGATACACAGGTAAATTTTCCAAGTCCATGCGCATAACCGCATTACTGACAGACAACATTGGAATACTTGAAACAGTTTCTGCAATAATGGTGGGTTCTGCTTCTTCTTCAGCCTCGTCTCCGGACCAGACGGCCCCACTTAAAACATATTGCAACGCGCGTTGCTCCAATCCGGCGTCATGTTTCCCGTGATGGGCTTTTAATTTTTTTTTATAACGCCGCAAATTCTTTTCAATAATATGCACTGCTTTGTCCGTTGCAGCATGGGCATCATCTGCCGTTTCTTCTGCCCGCACAAAAATATTTTGCCCCACATGAATATCAATATTCACACGAAAATCATGATTATCTTTACTGACAATTACTTGGGAATCCACAACATCTCCAAAATACTTACTAACAGCTTTTTCAAGTTTATCTTGAATATGTCCCTTTAAAGCATCGCCTAATTCTACATGCTTTCCTGATATTTCTAAATTCATAGTTTCCTCCATTTATTATATTTTGTTATACTTTAAAGGATTCGCCAAGGTATACCCGACGAACATCTTTGTGATTAATGATATCTTGGGCGCTTCCTTCGGTTAAAACTTTTCCATCATTCAAAATGTATGCTCTATCAACAATACTAAGGGTTTCCCTTACATTGTGATCTGTAATCAGCACCCCAATATTACGATCCGTTAACTGACGGATTAAGGCCCGTATATCATTCACAGCAATTGGGTCAATTCCTGCCAACGGTTCATCCAACAACACAAATTGGGGGTTTGTTGCAAGGGCGCGGGCAATTTCAACGCGCCGTCGTTCCCCCCCTGACAAGGATAGGGCTGATGTATGACGTAAATGGCTGATTGAAAATTCGGCCAATAATTCTTCAAGTTTTGCATCCTGTTTTCCTGAAGACGATTCAATAACTTCTAAGGCAACACGGATATTGTCTTCTACGTTAAGCCCTCTGAAAATCGAAGCTTCCTGGGGTAAATAGCCAATCCCCAATCTTGCACGGCGATACATGCTAAGGGAAGAAATATCATGCCCCCCATACGAAATGGTTCCATAATCAGATTTAATAAGACCGCAAATAATATAAAAACAAGTCGTCTTTCCAGCCCCATTTGGGCCCAACAAGCCAACAACCTCCCCTTGGGTAATTTTTATAGAAACTCCCCGCACGACAGGACGTTTTTTAAAAGACTTCCCAATATTGTGGGTTTCCAAAGAAATTAACTGATTATTTACCTTACTTAGTGTCATCTTTACCTTTTGATAATAATGCTTTTACGCGTTGTTTTTTACCATGTTTTTGGCCGGGCTTACAACTATATATTTGGGTGGTCCCTTTGTTTCTATCCATAACGCCATAGGCGCCTTTGGCTTCATTTTCACCATCTGAAATAACGACATTATTTTCAAGAATAACCTGTTCCTTGTCGACATAATAAGTTCCATAATCCGCTGTTGCCAACTTGCCTGGGGAAATTATTTTAACATGGCCAATGGCTTTGATTCTTTCAAGTTCATATCTTGACCCATTTTCTTTTCTTACTTTGGCTTCTTTGAAATACCCATGAATTTCATCTGCCTTAATGGAATCAGCCCCCTGGGTCAAAACGGCGTTTTCATAAGCAGATACTTGAAGTTTGTTTTGGTCGAAAACCATCTTTTCATCTGAAAAAATATGGATGGGGTCTTTTTTATCAGGGTCTGCATTGACAGAATAACAAACGGTTCCAGTTAAAAAAACAAATAAGACTGCTGAAAAAAATTTCATAATAACACTCAATTCGATACAATAATAAGATGTGGTTTTCCATACAAAGTAATTATTTTCTTACCATAGTCTAACATAAATCGATCCCCTCTAGCAGTCCCTTGATTACTTTTTGCTTTAATTTTCTGCGGACCCGAAATTGTACTGTCTGCAAAATCTATGTGGGCAACCTCTGTTTTGGCATCATATCCCTTGTCATGAAAAACATGAACGGCTCCGTACAGATCTGCTTTTTTATCATTCTCTGTATTGACAAACCCTTTATTGGCCCGAACATTCACAGTATCCCCATCGGTTAATTTGATTTCACCTTTTACATTTTCCAACTGAACCATATTTTCTTTTTGTTGGGTTGCTGTATCGGCTGTCATGAAAAAAGGTTGGTTTTTGTTATCGACACCAACATATTTTGGGTTAATCACAGACTTTTTATCAAAATCGATTGTATCCACTTCAATCTTACTTTTTACCAAGAATGTATCTTCGTAGATTTCAATTAATTTATAAACTGTTGGAACCAAAATTAAAACGGCCAATGCCCCAACCAGCAATAACCCCCTAAGTTTTTTCCGGCCTTTTCTTGATTTTTTGGCCCGGGCCACCAGTTTTTGATAATCTTTATTCATCGCCTAAACAGCCCCTACTAATAGACAGTCGTGAATACTGATAATCCCAAGAATTTTTTTAGCATCATCTGCAATAAATAATGTTGTAATGGACCCCGACATTTTACTGACGGCACTTTCAATCAAACTTTCCTCTTCAATTGTTTTGGGGTTTTTCGACATAATATTTTCAACTTTTTCATTCAAAAGACCTGGTGACATTGTCCTTCGTAAGTCGCCATCTGTAATGATACCCGTCAATCTGTTTTGGGCATTTACAATCCCCACACAGCCAAAACGTTTTTTTGTCATTTCCAATAAAGCTTCGGACATCAAGGTTCCTTCCTGAACCAAAGGAATTTGATCCCCTTTATGCATCAAATCTTTGACATGCATTAACTTTGCCCCTAATTTACCGCCTGGGTGAAATACTTTGAAATCATTTTTTGAAAACCCTTTTCTTTTAAGCAAAGTCACGGCCAAGGCATCCCCAAACACCAACATCATGGTTGATGATGTTGTTGGCGCCAATCCATTTGGACAGGCTTCTTCTTCCTTTGGCAAGACTATGCTGACGTCGGCAGCTTTACTTAAACTGCTGTTTTTATTCTGGGTAATTGATATTAAGGGAATATTAAAACGTTTGGCAAAGGCAATAATATCAGACAATTCACGGGTTTCCCCTGAATTTGACAAAGCCAGAACAACGTCTTGCCCTGTGATCATGCCAAGATCTCCGTGGCTTGCCTCAGCTGGATGGATGAAAAAAGCTGGTGTTCCAGTAGAAGATAACGTTGCCGCAATTTTATTGGAAACGTGACCACTTTTCCCCATACCTGTCACAATAACACGCCCAGAGCATTTCAATACCGTTTCAACGGCTTGAACAAAACCATTATCAAATACTGACTTCAATGCCTGAAGCCCTTTAATTTCAGTTTCTATAACATATTGGGCAATCTTAATGTCTTCGTTCATATTTATTCTTCTTCGTTTTGAAAAAATCCGGCACGATGGGCATGACCATCCCGAATCGTATCATCTTCGTCAAAAGCTTTAGGCTGCCTTTTTTCACGGATACTGACTGTATCCAAGTTACTGGGGTCTGCAACAGGTCCAAGAACTTGGTTATCTTCTGGAAGTTTATCCCATTTTTTTTGATAGAATGCAGGGGCTTTATCATCCATTTCCGTTGTTTTTTGATGGTTATCACAACTTGTAATACCAAGCAATGATATAACTAATATATACTTTTTCATTTTCCTGCCTATTGACAATTTACTGTGTTCGATCTTATATGATGACTATAGTGTAGAACAACGTTAAACTTAATTAAAGTCATTATGTCACAAGTTATCAATATTTCTGGTTATAAATTTATTAAAATCGTGAACCCTATCGCGTTACGCCCCCGTCTGCGGAATAAATGCCTATCCTTAAACCTTAAAGGAACCATTTTGGTCAGCCCTGAAGGTATTAATATTGTTATGGCTGGCACCCAAGAAAACATTGATGCCTTTACAAACTTTTTAACAAGTGATGAACGCTTTGCAGACATGACGTTTAAGTACAGCCCGTCTGATCACCAACCTTTCAACCGCATGTTGGTTCGTTTGAAAAAAGAAATTATTGCTTTTGGTGAAGATGATCTGGATCCCATTAACAACCCTGCGCCCTTTGTTAAACCAAAGGTCCTTGAAAAATGGCTGGATGAAGGGAAAGACATTGTATTCCTTGATACACGAAATGATTACGAGGTTAAACTTGGGACGTTCAAAAACGCCTTAACCCCCCACATGGATTCCTTTAAAGACTTTAAAGAAGTTGTTGCAGATCTTGATGACTCCTTAAAAGAAAAAACGATTGTAACTTTTTGTACTGGTGGTGTTCGTTGTGAAAAAGCGGCCCCTTATATGATAAAAAAAGGCTTTAAAGATGTTCATCAAATTGATGGGGGTGTCTTGAAATATTTCGAAGAATGTGGTGGTAAACATTGGCAGGGTGACTGCTTTGTTTTTGACCATCGTGTGGCCGTCAGCCCCACCTTAAAAGAAACAGAAAATGAACTATGTTATCGCTGTCGACACCCGTTGACACAAGAAGACCTTGAAAGCCCAGAGTATGTTGAGGATGTTTCTTGTCCCCATTGTTTTAACAAAAACAAAAAATTGGCTACTCAGAAAGAACCCAGAGTTTAATCGCTTCTTTCATCACATGCTTTATCGACCGTATATTTTATAACTCCAGGCAATCCATAAGTTAGGTTTAAAATTAAGGCCTGATTGAAGCACCAAATTGTCAGATTATTTGCCCCCATCAATTTTCCAACATCGCCTAAAACCCTATTATTTCCACCAATTTTGTTGAAATTTTTATTTATTACTAATTGCTTTATTGGCATTCAAGGCCCGTCTGTTAATTTCAGTTTAATAGACAGTACAAACTATGCACATACGCGATTTATATCACATTATTGGTTGCAGACCTTTAAATTGGTTATATAGTTAAGGTATAAGTCCAGGGGGCATCCTGTACACACATTGCCCCCTTTACTTATAAAACGGGATTCTTTTTTATTGGGAGGCTTTTTCTTCAGGGATAAAGAAAATACAAAAAGACCCACGATAATTAAATATTGGCACAGCCCCGTCAGGGGCTGTGCCTTTTCAATTTACAATGCTTTACATGCATTTATGAACCCTAACTATTTTCATATTAGATAGCATCCCCCAAATTTAAAAACGTATCTTAAAACTTCTTAAGGGGTCATTATCTGTCGCCACAAGATGGCGGGGATTGTGCCCCCTGTTACTCGATTCATTGGGCGTTCATCCATATTCCCGACCCAAACGCCGGCAACCAATTTATCTGTAAATCCAACAAACCAGGCGTCTCTGAACTTTTGACTTGTCCCCGTTTTCCCCCCCACAACCTTGTCTTTGATTTGGGCATTTTTCCCCGTTCCTTGGTCCACAACTTTGACCAACAAAGATCGCATTTGGGCGGCAACTTTTCTATCTATAATTTGATGGGGTCTGATGCCCTGACGTTTATAAAGTATTTTTCCTTCATCATTCAGCACTTCCAAAACCCCATAAGGTTTAATTGCAATACCTTCATTCGCAATAATGGTAAAGGCACTAACCAATTCAAGCAAAGTACAGCCAGAGGTTCCCAAAGCAATACTTAAATTACGGGGGACATTTCCTGAAAACCCAAGGGTACGCACTGTTTTTAAGATATCCCCAATACCCACCATTTCAGCCAGCCGCACGGTGGCCGTGTTCACAGAATAAATAAGGGCATCTTCCAAGGTTATCATACCCCGTGACCGCCAGCCAAAATTATTTACTGTCCAATCCTTGTTGGTATAAGTTGCATCATCCAAAAGATGGGTGGAGGGAATTCCCTTTGCCAAGGCAGCCAAATATATAATAGATTTAAAGACAGACCCCCCCTGACGACGGGCTTGGTAGGCCAAATTATATTGGGAGTGTCCATAATTACGCCCCCCAATCATTGCCCTAACAGCCCCCCCATAGGCCATGGCCATGAATGATCCTTGTTCCACTGATTTATCTTTATATTGATCCAAGATTTCATTCAGTTTTTTATCTGCTTTTTTTTGCAGCGTTGAATCCAAAGTTGTCACAATTATCAGATCTTGGTTAATGTTGACCAGATCTTGAACTTCTGTCATCACCCAGTCTGTAAAATATCTGTAATGACTGCCACGCATGGTGCGGCCCAGCTTCATTGTTTTAACTTCTTCTTTGGCAACTGCGTATTCTTTTTGGGTTATAAAATATTCCCGCAGCATATTATTTAAAACAACCAACCCCCTTTTCCGAAGTAAATCATGATTGCGGGCATATCGACTGGGGGCCTTCATAAGGCCGGCAATAATTGCCCCTTCAGAAATAGACAGATGGGTAACAAGCTTGCCAAAATATAATTGCGACGCGGCATCAACGCCAAAAACACCGCCCCCCAAATATACACGGTTCAGATACATACTGATGATTTCGTTTTTGGTGAATTCCCGTTCCAAACGAAAGGCCAGAACAAGTTCTTTAATTTTACGCTCTAGGGATCTGTCATGGGATAAGAAAAGATTCTTGGCTAGCTGTTGGGTCAAAGTACTTCCCCCTTGAACAATTCGCCCCGCCTTTAAATTGGCAAGCATCGCCCTGGTCAACCCCACAAAATCAATCCCGATATGATCATAAAAGTTACGATCTTCGGTGGCAATCAAGGCATTAATAAGATTTTTTGGCACATTTTTGGCATTGACAGGTTCCCCGACAACATCCCCTTTGGCCGCGATTTCTTTATGATCCCGGGTTAAAAATATAACACTGGGTCGGCGGGTGGCCAACTTCATTTCAGATAGAGGTGGAATATCTTGGGCATACCAAAGAAAGATACCCCCAACGGAAAATAATCCAAGAAAGCCCAAATAAAAGGCCCCTTTAATTAAACGAAATATTAAGGGCACTTTACGTTTTTTTTGGACTTTTTTCTTCTTAGGCATCTAAGTTTTTAACGTTCAAAGCATTATCTTGAATAAATTGGCGACGCGGTTCAACCACATCCCCCATCAATGTTGAAAAGATATCTTCAACACTATCTAAGACAGATCCCTTAACTTGTAATAACGTCCGTTCTGATGGATCCAATGTTGTTTCCCACAGTTGATCAGCATTCATTTCGCCCAATCCTTTATAACGTTGGATGGAAATACCGCGGCGGCCTTCTTCCATGATGCGACGAACCAATTCACAAGGCCCATGGATAATATAAGTTTTGTCTTTTATGGCCAAAGTACATGATCCCTTTTTATAAAAAGAAAGGGCATCCATACCTTTTACCAATTGACGGGCTTCAGATGTATGCGTCAAAACTGGGTTTAATTTAACCTTTTCCGGCACCCCTTCAACCATTTGCGAAAGCACGATTGATCCATCATCATTAATAGTTGCCACCCATTTTTCAATTTCCATAGGCTTTAAGACTGAATTTAGACGATCGGCAAGAACGGTGGCCTGTTCTGCAGTATATTTATTATCCTGTAGTTTCTCTGCATCCAACAATCCAGAAATTAAGGCTTGTTCCAAAATAACAGGCGCATTTAATTTCTTTGTCAAAGCATCAATATTTTGACGCACCAAACGGGCAGAATTCAAACGATCTAATAAATCTTGATGGGTAATTTGATGACCTTCTGCTGTTGTTAGGACAGCTTGGCTTGTGCCTTCTGACGTTAAGAAATTTTCCAAAGCCTCGTCATTTTTTAGATAAACTTCAGATTGCCCGCGTTTAACTTTATATAATGGTGGTTGTGCAATATACAAATAACCCCGTTCAATAATTTCAGGCATCTGGCGATGAAAGAAAGTCAACAACAAGGTGCGGATGTGACTGCCGTCAACATCGGCGTCTGTCATAATAACAATTTTATGATAGCGCAATTTTTCGATATTAAAGTCTTCTTTTCCGATCCCCGTTCCCAAGGCCATAATCAAGGTACCGACTTGTTCGGACCCAAGCATTTTATCAAAACGCGCACGTTCAACGTTTAAAATTTTCCCACGAAGGGGCAAAATGGCTTGGTTTTTACGGTCACGTCCTTGCTTTGCATTTCCGCCGGCACTGTTCCCCTCAACAATGAAAAGTTCGCTTAAAGCCGGATCACGTTCTTGACAGTCTGCCAACTTGCCGGGCAAGGATGAAATTTCCAAAACACTTTTGCGACGTGTTAAATCACGTGCTTTACGGGCTGCCTCACGTGCAGTTGCTGCTTCTAATACTTTATGAATGACTGCTTTGGCTTCGGCTGGGTTTTCTTCCAACCATTGGGATAATTTATCATTCAAAACACTTTCAACAACAGGCCTTACTTCGGATGAAACAAGCTTGTCTTTTGTCTGGGATGAAAACTTTGGATCAGGTACTTTGACTGACAAGACACAGGTCACCCCTTCGCGGGAATCTTCCCCTGTTAGGCTGACTTTTTCTTTTTTAATTAATCCACTGGATTGGGCATAACCGTTAATAACACGTGTTAGGGCCCCTCTGAAACCAGCAAGATGCGTCCCGCCATCCCTTTGTGGAATATTGTTTGTAAAACATAGGGTGGATTCGTGATAACTGTCTGTCCATTGCAAGGCAAGTTCAACAGAAATTCCATTTTTTTCGCCTGTGACAAACAACGGTGGTCTGTGCAAAACATTTTTGCTGCGGTTTAAATATTCAACAAAGGCTTTGACCCCACCTTCGTAATATAAGTCCGTTGTTTTAGGTTCATCCCCCCGCTTGTCTACCAAAGAAATACGAACGCCTGAATTCAAAAAGGCCAATTCCCGCAAACGATGTTCCAATGTGGCAAAATCAAATTCAGTGGCTGTAAAAGTTTCTTTGGATGGCAAGAAAGTTATTTCAGTCCCTTGCATACCATTGGCAGGACCAACTTCTTTTAAAGGCGCTTCGGCCACACCATCTTTAAATCGAACAAAATTTTCTTTACCATCACGCCAAACGCGCAGGTCCAAACGTTCTGACAAAGCATTCACAACAGAAACACCCACGCCGTGCAAACCACCAGATACTTTGTAAGAATTCTGGTCAAATTTTCCCCCGGCGTGCAATTGCGTCATGATAACTTCGGCAGCAGAAATGCCTTCTTCAGTATGAATAGAAACAGGAATACCACGCCCGTTATCGCGAACTGTTACAGACCCATCTTCATTCAAGGAAACATAGGCCGTATCACAGTGACCAGCCAAGGCTTCGTCGATGGCATTATCAACAACTTCATAAACCATATGGTGTAAACCTGACCCGTCATCTGTATCGCCAATATACATTCCAGGACGTTTACGAACCGCATCCAGGCCTTTTAGGACCTTGATCGAATCCGCACCGTATGTATTATTATTTTGTTCTGACATTGAAACCTACTATCTTTCGTTTAAGTTTATAAAGTGACCATGTTTTCTTAATGGCTCAAACACTTGGACATCTGTCCCTGTCAACCAAGACTGGATTCCAAGCTTTAAAATTTCGTTGAATAAGACTTGTCGTCTGTTTTCATCTAAATGGGCAACAACCTCATCCAACAAAAGGATGGGGGCAACCTCATGAACTGTTGCAAGCAACCGGGCATTTGCCATGATCAAAGTCAATAGCAGTGCTTTTTGCTCACCCGTAGAGCATACCTCAGCTTGCTGGTTACAATCAAGGTTCAAAACAAGAAATTCTGACTGATGTGCCCCAATTTTTGACCCACCCATAACAGAATCCCGACTTCGATTCTGGCAAAGCCTTTCTTGGAGACGTTCTTCAGCCACTGTTGCGGAATTTTCATGAATAAGGGTTTCAACATCCCCCTCTAAAGAAACCGCGATTTTAGGGAAGCCTTCAATTTCTTGTTCCAAAAATCCCTGGAGCTGCGACAAATAATCCAGTCGGTTCGCCGTAATGGCAATTGATTCTTGGGCCATTTTTTGTTCCAAAACGGCCAGCCATTTTTGATCCATAATCCCCTCGCGAAGCAATTTGGATCGTTCCCGCAAAGCATAATCATATCGATAAAGATGCTTGGAATGCTCTGGTGAAAAATTCACCAATAACTTATCAAAAAACTTACGGCGGATGGTCATTCCATCAATAAACAAACGATCCATCTGGGGTGTTTGCCATAAAATTTTTATCCAATCGTTCAATGCTGTTTGGGAAGATTTTTCCCCATTGACCTTAACGATACGCCGTTCAGAAGCTGTCGATAAATCCAGCCCAGTGCCAATATTCAGATCTTGGTGTTGGTGTTCAAAGTCTGCATTAATAAACCAGCCCTGATCTTGGACATCTGATTTTTTAATAATCCCAAGCTTTGATTGGCGCAGACCTTTTCCTGGGGAAAACAAAGAAATCGCTTCCAATATATTGGTTTTCCCAATGCCATTTGGCCCCGCGATAATAATCGGATCTTTCGGAACAGTTATGTTTAAAGAAGAAAAATTTCTAAAGTTCTGAAGTTTAAGTGTTCTAAGCCAGCATGGCTGGATCTGTTGCATCCTTAGTAACCTTTGTTAAAAGTGTCCATAGCCACTTGTTGTTAAGGCTATTACACACGCATTGGCATCAAAACATAAAGACTGCCTTCGTCTTCCAGGCCGCGGATAATGGCTGGCGCTGTTTCATCTGCCAATAAAAATTTCAAGGTATCACTTTCAACTTGCTGACAGATATCCAAAACATAACGGGCATTGAATCCAATACTTAATCGCTTACCATCATAGGTTGCTTCAATTTCCTCTGCCCCACTTCCTTGATCGCTGTTGGAAACGGAAACTTGGACTTTGTTCGATTCAATTGTGATTTTAATTGATCGTGTTTTATCTGATGAGATTGTCGCGATACGGTCCACAGCCTCAGCAAAGCTTTTGCGGCTGATGGTCAAAACGCTTTGGTTATCATATGGGATTACTTTTTCATAATCAGGGAAAGCCCCATCGATCAACCGGGACGTAATTTGGACAGCCCCCAAGTTAAAAGCAATCTGGGTATGGGACAAAGAAACTTTTACATTTCCTTCCATATTTTCCAATACCTTTGTTGCCTCAGCAATTGTTTTGCGTGGAATAATAACATCCGGCATACCATCTGCACCATCTGGTTCTGGAATTTCTGACATTGCCAAACGGTGGCCATCTGTGGCAACGGTGCGCAGGAATATATCGTTATCAACTTTCTTTGTGTGCAGGTAAATTCCATTCAGGTAATATCGGGCTTCTTCTGTTGACATGGCAAAACGTGTACTGGCCAACAAATGACGTAATTCTTCGGATGTCACAACAAAGCTGTGCGGAAAGTCAGACGTTTTAATATTTGAAAAATCTTCAGCTGGCAAAGAAGGAAGGGTGAAATTTGACCGCCCTGCCGATAGTTGAAATTGTCCTGAACTTGCATCATGGGATAATTCAACATCTGATCCATCTGGCAATTTGCGAACAATATCATAAAACGTGTGGGCCGAAACGGTTGCACTGCCTTTTTGCTGAACCTTCGCAGATGTTTCTTCTTGAATCGAAATATCCAGATCAGTTGCTGTTAATTTAAGCTTTCCATCAGTCCCCTCTAATAAAACATTGGCCAAAATTGGGGTGACTGTTCGACGCTCAACCACTGTTTGAACGTGACCTAGGGCTTTTAATAACGTAGATTTTTCGATGGTTAATTTCATGATCTGCCTTGTTTTTCAATATGCTTTAAAAGTCTTATCACACTATAGACTTTTTAAACCAAATCTTCAAGCACAATCAGGCACAAAAGGGGCTATTCCGGTTTTGAAATTTTCTTGCCCATCAGCTTGTTAAAGATAATTAAGAATGCATTATTTCCCATAACATTGACAGATGTAAAAATGGGATCAAACAACAGATAAATTGCCATAATCAAGGCCAACATCGGATCATTAAACCCAAGGTATTTTTGAATATACGGCAGCATGACAACCATTCCCCCACCTGGCACAGCAGAAATCGCAAATTTTGCCAGAATGAAATATAAAACAAACACCAAGTATTCTGAGATACCTGGGAATGGATAACCAAAGGCCAACAAGATTGTTAACGCAATTAACGGCACCCCGATGCTGTCCCCCACCAAATGAATGCTGGCTGTTGTTGGCGTCACAACTTTGACCAGTTTTTCGTTGCCCGTATTACGTTCCCCTGCACGGAAGGTTAAGAGCATAGACGCCGCACTTGACATGGTGCTGAACCCCATCAACCCAGCTGGCAAAGCATTGCGAATGGCTGTAATCGTTTTCTGCAGATTAAAACCACACCCAATGAAATAAAGCATGAACAAATAAACAATATAGACCAAAATTAAAACGCCCAAAACAGAGCTATAGGACGTTAAAACAACCCTTAGGCTACCTTCGTATTCCATCTTAAAAATAAACCCAAGGATAAAAATTGGGACCAACGGAACAAATACTTTATTTAAAAATAAATTTGAAAGATTCTTAAGTTTTTCAGACCAAGCGATCAATCTTTTATTGCCACCCCCTGAGGCAACAACACCGGCGAAAAAACCTGAAAACAAAGCCCATTCATTTGATATATATTTTGGCAAAGCAAAGGACCACAAAGGCAATAATTCTTTTCCCCCCATTTGCCCGACAGTGGCGGAAAAATCTGGCATCCACAAAAAGGCAATCCCATAGCCCACCATTGTACTGGTAAAGTTAGACACACAGACAACCCCCAATAATGCCGTGACAAACAAAACAATATTACCACTGAATTTTGAAAAACTACTGAACAGGAAAGAAAAAATAATGACAGGTAAAACGAAAACCAACCCTTCTTTCATGGAAAGGCTTAAGGCCAATGAAAAACTTTTGATATCGGCTGAAACATGGACACCAAAAATACTAACCATCAAGATCAATAACATTAATTTAATGGGCAGATTTTGCCTAACAAGCTTAATCATCCTAAGCCCCTGACTTTATAATTTCACGGAGTTTAAACGCCATTTCTTCCCCCGAAGTCTTATGGGAAAAGTGGGCAACATATTGACCATCAGGCCCCATCACATAAACGATCGAAGAGTGATCCACCAAATAATCAGAGGCCCCTTCATCATCAACTTTCTGGGCGTAAACTCTGTAAGCTTTAATAGCCTTATCCAGCGCTTTTTTCGTCCCCGTCAAAGCCAAAAATCTTGGATGAAAACTTTGGATATACGTTTCAAGTTGCTGAACCGTATCACGGTCCGGGTCAACTGTCACAAAAATGGGTTGAATTTTATGGCCGATATCCGCCAATTTCATCATGGCTTCTGACATATTTTCCAAGGCTGTTGGGCAAATATCTGGGCAAAAACTGTACCCAAAATAAACCATTATATATTTACCCCGAAATTGTTTTGTATCAATATTTTGGCCCTTATGACTGGTTAGGATAAAGTCGCCCCCCAACAAAGCATTACCCGTTTGTGTACTTGTTTTTGCCGGCTGAACATAGGTAGAAACGTAATATCCCATTCCCAATGCAAAGGTAATGAAGGCAGAAAGTAAAATTATTAAATTTTTTTTGGACATTTTCTTATCTCTTGAATACTATTGACTCTTATTAATAATCCACCAACCTTGTAATGTAAAGAAATTGATATGAAATTTGCTGACAGATTAAGCCAAATCAAACCATCGCCCACATTAACCATTTCGGCAAAAGCCCGCGCGATGAAAGTAGACGGCAAAGACGTTATCAGCCTTAGCGCCGGTGAACCAGATTTTGACACGCCTGATTTTATTAAAGACGCTGCCATCCAAGCCATAAAAGATGGGCAAACAAAATATACCTCGGTTGATGGAACAACTTATTTAAAATCAGCCATTGCTGATAAATTTCGCGATGAAAATAATTTAAACTATGACCTTGACCAAATTATTGTGGGAACCGGGGCCAAACAAATTCTGTTTAATGCTTTCTTGGCAACGTTAAATCCCCAAGATGAAGTCATCATCCCTGCCCCTTATTGGGTTTCATATCCTGAAATGGTCCGAATCGCCGAAGGGGTGCCTGTTTTTATTGAAGGGGCTGCAGAAAATAATTTCAAGATCACGCCCAATGATTTGAAAAAAGCGATTACAAACAAAACAAAGTGGTTGGTTTTGAATTCTCCCAACAATCCAACGGGCAGTATTTATAGCAAAGAAGAATTCCAAGCTATAGAAGATGTCTTAAAAAAGCATCCAGATATTTATGTCTTATCTGATGAAATTTATGAACACATTATATATGAACATAAATTTTATGCCTTTGCCGAAGCATGCCCAAGTTTATTTAATAGGACCCTTACAGTGAACGGCGTATCAAAATCTTATGCGATGACAGGGTGGCGTATTGGTTATGCAGGGGGGCCGAAAGATTTGATCTCAGCCATGAAAAAAATACAATCCCAAAGCACATCAAATGCTTGTTCCATCAGTCAAGCGGCCGCAGCTGTTGCCCTGAAAGGCGATCAAGATTTTCTAAAAGAACGCACTTTATGCTTTAAAGAACGTCGGGATTATATCGTCAAAGAATTAAACACCATCAAAGGCATGACGTGTCTTGAACCTATTGGGGCATTTTATGTATACCCTTATTGCAAAGAATTCATTGGCAAGAAAACACCGGCTGGGGCCGTCATTGAAACGGATACTGACTTTGCTGAATTTTTGTTAGATTTTGCGGAAGTGGCCGTTGTCCCAGGAAGTGCTTTTGGGTTTTCCCCTTATGTAAGACTATCTTATGCCACCAGTTTGGATCAAATTAAAGAAGCCTTAAAGCGTATTAAAAAAGCCTGTTCTAGCCTGACTTAGGCCCCAGGTTTTTTCTGATTGCCTTATAATTCATTGAAATATTTCCTGTCTTTTTTGGGAATATTTTCTTGCAAGCTTTCTCGTGGCTCAAACTGAAATCAGATGCTTTTTTACTTGAACGAAGAACATCTGATAACTTTTCAACAAAACTTTCATCACTTTCCTGACTTAAAACAAAGCAAAGAGTATCCCTAATATCTTTGGCATTACAGGCCGTCAAACAACCCATGGTCAAACTTTTGTCAGCGTCACCCCCATTGATAATGGCCGCCACATCTTTTTCACTAAGTTTCTTTTTATCCCTTAAAATATCTTGCAGGATCTTCAGCCCTTTTTGGCTATAGAACCTTCCTTTGCATTTCAAGCTACAGTCCGCCTTTTCAAAGGCAACTGTCTTAAAAGGAACCAACAATACCAACAGTAAAATTATTATTTTCATTAAGCCATCCCCGATTTTTTATTAATTCATAGGCTTTTTGTTTGCATGATATTAAGACGTTAAAGCCTTTTCCAGAAATTGTTCTTTGCATCAGCCCCTTTATTTAAACGCGAAATGATCTGTGCAATCAAGCAGAATTATCCGACAAAAGGCAAATGAACCCCGAATGTAACATTCTGCAACATTTGTTTATTTTTAATTTACATAAAAACTTATTAGATTGTAGATAGAGGATTATTTTATGTATCAAAAAACAATTGGACAATCTATTTCATGCAGCGGTGTTGGCGTTCATTCTGGTGTACCCGTTACACTAACATTGCGCCCTGCAAAAGAAAACACTGGTATACAGTTTGTGCGGACAGATGTTGATACATCAAATAAAGAAATGGCCACAATCCCTGCGAAATGGGACAATGTGACAGACACCCGTCTTTGCACAAAAATTCAAAACAAACATGGTATTAGCATTTCTACAGTTGAACACGTGATGGCAGCCTTGGCCGGCACAAGCATTTCCAACGTTATTGTTGAAGTGTCCGGACCAGAAGTTCCCATCATGGATGGAAGTGCCGCCCCATTCTTATTCCTTATTGAATGTGCCGGTATCCAAGAGCAATCTGCCAAAACAAAATTTATAAAAATATTAAAAAGCATCGAAGTTAAAGGTAAAGATGGGGTGACTTCGGCCCGCCTTATGCCCCATGATGCCTTTAAGGTAAGTTACGAATTTGATTTCTCAAGACGTAATAACCTTGCAAATCAACAATATATTTCAACAAACATTCAAGATTGTTTTAAAGAAGATCTGGCCCGTGCGCGTACCTTTGGTTTTTACGAAGACGTTGAAATGCTTCGCAAGAATGGTCTTGCTCAAGGGGGAAGCCTGGAAAATGCGGTTGTTTTTGATGGGGATAACATTTTAAACCCTGAAGGCCTTCGTTACGAAGATGAATGTGTGCGTCACAAAGCCTTGGATGCTGTTGGCGATTTATACCTTTCCGGACACATGATCTATGGTCATTTTCATGGAAATGGTGCCGGGCATGCCTTAAACAACCAACTTCTTTGTGCTTTGTTTAACAACCCTGCTGCATGGGAACTTGTTAATGAAACAGAACCTGCCCAAACCAAGGTTAGTCATTCCCATTACCAAGCGATCTTAACACCAGGCCATCAGGCCGTTGCTTAGACTTAAGACCCTTATAGGCGCTTTATATTACGGGGATTTATCCTATTAAGATTGTTAAAAAAGTTAATAACCAGCCTCTTCTTAACGCGCCAAAATATCTTCCTAATTTTTTCAAAACCTCCTTCAAAGGACATGATTTTTCCTTTGTAAATATCTTTTATTTTGCTTTCTTAGTGTGGTAAACTATGCCCATATTATTTTAATTTTGCGATAGACAGAAAACTATGGCGCTTACAAAATGCAGGCTATCTGTCGGCACTACATAACTGACATACATAAGATTGGCTACCTATCGCCACATAGAACAAAGGGATTTATGTACAAAGAAATATTCAGACAATCCTTGGATCACCTTAAACTTGAAGGGCGTTACCGGGTTTTTATTGAACTGGAAAAAATTCCAGGGGCTTTCCCGCGCGCGAAATATCAAAACAAGGGGCAATCCCAAGAAATTACGATCTGGTGTTCTAATGACTATCTTGGCATGGGCAACCACCCCGCTGTTGTCAAGGCAATGCACCAAGCCTTGGATCAAGATGGGGCTGGATCAGGTGGCACACGCAATATTGGCGGAACCCATCATTGGCATACAAAACTTGAACAAGAATTGGCCAACCTACACAAAAAAGATAGTGCCCTATTATTCACATCAGGCTATGTCGCAAATGAATCAGCCTTATCCACATTGGCAAGCCGCCTCCCCAACTGTGTTATCTTATCAGACGTTCAAAATCATGCATCCATGATTCATGGAATCCGATATTCAAAAGCAGAAAAAATGATTTTCCGCCATAATGATGTGGCCCATTTAGAAGAATTATTACAAAGCATCGACCCCCATCGTCCAAAAATCATTGCGTTTGAATCTGTTTATTCCATGGCTGGTGATATTGCCCCCATCAAAGAAATATGTGCCCTGGCCAAAAAATACAAAGCCTTGACCTATATTGACGAGGTTCATGCCGTTGGTCTTTATGGACCAAATGGGGCTGGCATTGTTGATGAACTTGGCCTACAGAATGATATTGATATTATTTGTGCCAACTTTGGCAAGGCCATTGGTGTGCTTGGCGGGTATATTACTGCCAATGCAGAAACGGTTGATTTCATCCGCAGTCATGCTTCCCCTTTTATTTTCACAACGTCCCTACCCCCTTCTATCGCGGCTGGTGCCTTGGCAAGCCTTCAACATATTCGCAAAGATCCGACTGAACGATTGCAAATGCATCAAAAGGTTTCCTTGGTCAAAAGCCAGCTGAGACAGACCCCTATTGAATTTTTGGATAGCGAAAGCCATATTATTCCTGTAATGGTTAGGAATGCAGAGAATTGCAAAGGGATCAGTGATGCGTTGTTGAAAAATTATCAGATATATATTCAACCCATTAATTACCCGACTGTCCCAAAAGGGCAAGAAAGGCTGCGCATTACTGTAACGCCGTATCATACCCCAGAGATGATTGATCATCTTATTAAAAGTTTAACAACAGTTTGGAAAGAATTCGGATTAACATCATGTCAACAAAAAGCACAAAAGGATCAGGCAGCCGCAATTTAACGGTTAAGTTAAAAAAAAGCCGTGGCCGGTCGATTTCTTCCCAACGATGGTTGCAACGCCAGCTGAATGATCCCTATACGCAAGAGGCCCAGCGTATGGGATATCGTTCCCGTGCGGCTTTTAAACTACTTCAGATTAATGAAAAATATAATATTATTAAGCCCAATATGCGGGTGGTAGATCTTGGGGCAGCCCCTGGTGGATGGTGTCAAATATTAACCCAACATATCGATACAACAAAACCTGGAAATGAAGTTCTGGCCCTCGATATTTTAGAAATGGAGCCTATGCCAGGCGTAACAGTCATGCAAATGGATTTCGAAGACCATGACGCCCCCGATCAATTAAAAAGCAAAATGACTGGGCCGGCTGATTTAGTATTAAGTGATATGGCGCCCCCAACGACGGGGCATAAAAACACAGATCACTTGCGCATTATGTCCTTGGTCGAAATGGCTTATGATTTTTCTGAACAAATCATGGCCCCTGGTGGTACATTCGTTGCCAAAGTTTTCCAAGGGGGAACGGAACAAGAAATCTTAAAAAGATTAAAACAAAATTTTGACAAAGTGCATCATTTCAAACCGCCATCAAGCCGCAAAGATTCATCCGAAATGTTCGTTGTCGCGATTGGGTTCAAAAAGAAAGAAGATTAAATTTTGTCTTTCTTTGCCCAAGCCGTATTGTTCTTGTCTTTATAACATTCACAAAATAAAGGTTCGCAACTTGTTAAGGCCATTAAGGCCAGCATGGCTAATAAAAACTTCTTAGATTTCATATTTAAACTCCCTTAATATTTTTTTATTGTACACCATATGCAACAGATGAAAACTTAATTTTTTGCCCAAAGTATTTCATCAGCTTTCCTATTTTAATTCCTGATAAATATGGTATGGTTAATCCTTAATTTATAAAGTTATAGTCATGAAAAAATCATCTTATATTATATCTGCCTTTATCCTTTTGATTCTTACTGTTTGGTTTGGATCGGGCTTTTTATTCCCTTCAACACCTGAAGGGGAAAAAAACCAAAATACAGATTATGGAAAATTATTTTCTGTCCAAGTAAAAACATCCGAAGCTGTTCCACATATCCTTAATCTTGAATTAAATGGAAAAACAGAGGCTGGACGCAAAGTTATTATTCGGGCAGAAACAGATGGAACTGTGCAAAACAGGCACGTAAAAGAAGGGGATTTTGTTAAAGAAGGCCAAAAACTTATTACCCTGAAATTGGAAGACCGCAAAGAAAAATTACAAAGTGCCAAAGCCTTATTAAGCCAGCGGGAACTGGAATATACCGCTGCCAGGAAATTGGCAAAGAAAAACTATCGATCCAAAACTTCTTTGGCAAAATCTTTGGCAGATTTGGAAAAGGCCCGGGCTGATTATAAGAAAGCCCAAATTGATTTAAATAACTCTGTTATAAAAGCCCCCTTTAATGGAATCTTGAATAAATATGATGTTGAAATTGGGGGTATTGTTTCTGAATTTTCAAACACACCTCTGGCAACATTTGTTGAATTGGATCCCTTGTTGATTGTTGTTTACGTGGAAGAAAGACATTACAAGTATCTTGAAAAAGGTAAAAATGTAGATGTTGTTCTTACAGATGGAACAAAAATTCAAGGGGTTATTTCATACATTTCAACTGTGGCAGATCCAAATACACACACATTCCGGGTTGAAATAAAAATATACAATCCTGACTTTGAAATTCCAGCCGGCATTTCTGCATCCGTTAAATTACCCTTAAAAGAATCTATGGCACACAAGGTTCCCTCCAGTTCTTTGACATTATCTGACGAAGGCGTTTACGGCATAAAAACGGTTAACGCGGCCAATATTGTGGAATTTTATCCGGCTGAAATGGTTGAATCCAGCAGCGACTGCTTATGGATTGCCGGCCTACCTGATAGTATTCGTATTATTACAGTTGGTCACGAATTTGTAAAAGAAGGCAATACTGTCGTCCCTGTGGAAATGAACGAATAAGCCATGCATCAGTTAATTAATTTTTGTTTAAATCATGTACGTACTGTTCTTTTGCTGTTCTTCTTTTTGTTCATTGGCGGCCTTTACACCTATGTCACCATTCCGAAAGAATCTGCCCCTGATGTTAAAATCCCCATCGTCTATGTCAGTATTCATCACCAAGGTATTTCCCCCGAAGATTCTGAACGACTGATTTTAAAACCGATTGAACAGCATGTCCGCAGCATCGAAGGCTTAAAAGAAATCAAAGCCATCGCCAGCGAAGATTTTGGCACGTTTATTTTGGAATTTTATGCCGGTCATAATATCGACAAAGCCTTGCTTGATGTGCGCGATAAAATTGATACAGCCAAAGCAGATTTACCCATGGATTCGGACGATCCCATTGTTAAAGAAATTAATATCAGCCTTTTTCCTGTCCTGGTTATTCAAATTGCGGGCGATATTCCTGAACGTACGCTGTTCAATATTGGGCGGGATTTGCAAGATGAAATTGAAACCATCAAAAGTGTTCTAGAGGCCAAAGTCTTAGGCAACCGAGAAGAAGTTGTAGAGGTTATCATCGACCCGATGCATCTTGAAAGTTTCAACATATCTTTATCAGATGTAATGCAATTATTCAGCAGTAACAATATTATGGTTCCATCAGGAAATATTAAATCTGGTGCGGGTAGTTTCATGTTAAAAGCCCCTGGCCTTTTGGAAAATGTCCAAGAAATTGCCAACCTTCCCCTTAAGACAAGCGGCACTGATTCTGTCCTTCGATTAAAGGATGTGGCAAATGTTAAACGAACTTACAAAGACAGATTGTCTTATGCCCGGGACAAGGGACGACCTGCCATCATTGTTGAAGTATCAAAACGTATGGGCGAAAATATTATTGAAACGATAGAGCAAGTTCGCGAAAAAACTATTCAATTTTTAAAACCCTATAAAGGCAAAGTTTCCGTAACTTTTGCCCAAGATGATTCGCAACGCATTCGTGACATGCTATCAGAACTGCAAAATAATATTATTATGGCAATCATTTTGGTGATGGTCATTATTATCACTGCCTTGGGATGGCGATCTGGATTACTTGTGGGGACGGCCATTCCAACATCCTTTCTTGCGGGAATTTTTATTCTGGGATTAATGGGATATACCTTAAATATTGTTGTTCTTTTTAGTTTGATTTTATCAGTCGGCATGCTGGTTGATGGGGCCATCATTGTGGTTGAATATGCTGACCGAAAAATGATCGAAGGCAAAAGCAAGTTGGCAGCGTATAAAGAGGCATCTATTCGAATGGCCCTTCCTGTTATCACATCAACCGTTACTGTTTTGGTTGTGTTTATGCCCTTGCTTTTCTGGCCAGGGGTTGTTGGGCAGTTCATGAAATTTATGCCCATTACCTTAATTGCAACCTTAACGTCCTCTTTATTCGTGGCCTTGATTTTCATCCCAGCCTTGGGCAGTTTATTTGGTAACGTTGCCCAACCTGATAAAGCCGCCATTAAATCAATTATTGCTGCCGAAACTGGCAAGATCGAAGACATCAAGGGCATTGCCGGATATTATGTCAACACCCTGAAAGGCTTTGTTGAAATGCCGGGGAAAACATTAATTGGATCCTCTGTTATTTTATGTTCTGTTATCTTTTTATATTCCACTTTTGGGCGCGGCATTGAATTTTTTCCAAACATCGAACCTGACTCTGCCATCTATATGGTAAAGGCCCGTGGTAATTTATCTGTTAAAGAAAAAGACCGCCTTGCCAGAAAAGTTGAAACCCAAATTCTTAATACAAAAGAATTTAAAACCATTTATACAAAGGCAGGAAATTTACAAAACCGGGAATTTTCTGAAGACACCATTGGGGCCATTACAGTTGAATTAATTCACTGGCAGAATCGTGAAAAATCAAATGTGGTTTTGGAGCGCACCTTGAAAAACGTCAATAATATTCCGGGTGTAATTGTTGAATTAAAGACCAATAAAAAAGGCCCTCAAAAAGGAAAGCCTATTGATATTGAAATCTCTGCGGATGATTATGATCTGTTGGCCCCGGAGGTCGATCGTATTGAAAATTACTTGAAAACAGTTAAAGGAATTGAAGATATCGAAGATTCGAAACCAAAGCCAGGTATTGAATGGGAATTAAAAATCGATCGTTCTGAGGCTGGAAAATATGGTGCCGATGTAATGGGCGTGGGGGCCATCACCCAACTTGTTGCAGACGGCATGAAATTTGGTACTTACCGCCCCGAAGACAGTCGGGATGAAATTGATGTGGTTGTCCGATTCCCTGAAAAATATCGCAATCTGGATCAACTGGATCAAATTCGTATTCAAAATAAAAATGGTCAAGTCCCCATTACAAATTTTGTCAAGCGGATCGCGAAACAACGGGTGGCATCCATTGAACGAATTGATGGAAAACCCTACATGAATGTTCAAGCCAATGTGAACAGTCAATTTTTGGTTAATGACAAAGTAAAAGAAATTCAAAGTTGGTTACAAAAAAACCCTGGGAATAAAAAAGTCAAAGTCACCTTTAAAGGCGAAGAAGAAGATAAAAAAGAAACTGGATCATTTTTAATCAAGGCCTTCATGATTGCGATCTTTTTAATTGTTATTATCTTGGTCACCCAATTCAACAGCTTTTTCAGTTCAATGCTGGTTATCAGTTCTATTGGTCTTTCCACTGTTGGGGTTCTGGTTGGATTGCTTGTCATGAACCAAGCTTTCAGTATCGTGATGAGTGGGATTGGCGTTATCGCCCTGGCCGGTATTATTGTCAGTAATAACATTATTTTCATTGATACATTTGATGATTTAAAAAGCCAGACAGCCAATAAAACAGAGGCCATTTTAAGAACAGCAGCCCAACGTTTGCGGCCCATTTTGTTAACGCAAATTACAACCATTTTGGGGTTGCTGCCGATTTTATTCCGGATGGATATTGATTTCCTGTCCCGTTATATCACCATTGGGGCGCCGTCCAGTGAGTGGTGGGTACAGCTGGCCAGTGCCATTGTATTCGGGGTTTTCTTTGCATCAATCTTTACATTGATTGTCACCCCTTGCGCCTTGCAACTGCGTGAGAATTACCGCACTTGGCGTAGCAAGAAAGCATAATCTGAAAATCAAAAAAGGGGATGTTGGTGTTTATAAATATGTTTGCATCCCTCAACAAAATATATTAATTTACTATATATAAAATATAAATAAATCACAAGGGGTTATCAGGTGAAGGCATTCTATAAATTCTTACTTATCTTTATTATTGGCGCGTGTGGCACAAAGGCAGAAGGCAATTACTATATAGGCCTGGGTGCCGGCCTTAACTTTGCCGATATGCAAAACGATGTCTACGCCAGTGCACAAGATAGAGTGGAAATGGGACGACCAATAGAATATCATTATTTTGGTGGCCGTCGCCTAAAACACAATGGCGCATTTGCAGGAAAGTTATTCTTTGGATATGAAATGGATACCTTGCCGATTTTTTTTGAATCTGGTTATCTGTATGATGGGCTGACTGCAAAACATGCAAAAATATTAACTTTAGATGATACATTTGATTCAGCCACTCCGCCGGATGAGCCAGAAATCAGCATTGTTAAACTAAACAGAAAACATACTTTTTCAGTTAGTATTGGTGCCAGAAAACAAATTAACTCTGCCCTAAGTGCAAAAATAGGCATGGATCTTTTGTATTCCAGATTTGAAATGGAAAGCGCGCCATCGGCAGATTACTCTCCTACAGTTTCAGATGTAAATAAGAAAAAATATAAACTTGGTCTGGCGCCTTGGGTTGGGGCTTCCTTGGATTTTAATGGGATGGAAGCAGGTATTCGGTACCAATATTCCAGGTATCAAGAATTAAAAATGTCAGGGGATTATAGCCCTTCAAAATTCAATATTATGACAAAAACAAAGCCTGAATACCATACAGTCTTTATCACGTTATCAAAAAGAATTTAAAACAATAGCAGGGAATAATAAGTATGAGAATTAATACAATAGTTTTAGGGGTCTTTTTTTTACTATTAAGTAACATAACTTTATCTGCAGCAGATGAATTTTCAAACAAAGAAAGAAGGGCTGCTTTAAAAATGTGGAGATCAACAAACGGTGTCTTAAGTCAAGATGAAATTTTTGAGCAGTTTAGGGCCATGAAAAAAGGGGAATCAACTTCTGATGATGTATGGAGGTTGGTTAAAGGCCAAAAACTTAAAAGGGAAGAAATATCAAGATCATCAGGAATCCCTGTAAGTTTATTTTATGGAATACCAGAATTTCCTGTAACTGGCGAACAGTTAAAAAGATTTATTGAAAGCACTCATAAAGATGACTTTGATGGTGGAAATGTAGATGAAAAAAGAAAGATCATATGGGTATTGTGTGCACAATATAAAAAAGAAGGAGAGTTAAGATCATTTTCTGAGATTGAGGACCAAATAAATGACCTCATAGGAAAAGCCCATGAAAAAGGAATTGCGCCGCATACATTCGGGAAATGGTTTGATGGGTTGCCCGCAGGGGATGTAACGGTCAAAGCCATTCATTTGCTGACAAAAATTATGCGGTTATCTGATGCTGTGGCGACAGAGGCAGTAAGGGCAGGTTTGTCCTATGATGATTATGAATCAACCGTAGATGCCGGCGCAGAAAGTGCTGATCCAGAATCAAGTATACGCGACGCATTGCGCCGGCATGTTTCTGGCCTGGGGGCAACAGGCACTGGAGATCCTGCCGCCGCTGCGGCAGCATCTTCTGGTTATAGTGGTGTGGATTTTGCGGGACATGCTGCAGGGGCAGCATCTGACATAAGTTTTTCAAGCGTAAACCCAATGAGGAAAGCCCAGGGCAAAAAATAATTTCAACCGCCCCCGATCAATGGGGGGGCCCAATTATAAACGGTCTTCGGATTTATGAAAACGTTCGATCATTGGTAAGCTTTATAAAAAGTATGCGCCGTCATTAACTTAGGTGATCTATTTATCTGTTTTTTCCAGACACTGAATCACATCATCAATTGCCGTGTTCAAAAGATCTGCGTCTTCACATTCAGCCATAACGCGAACCAAAGGCTCTGTCCCTGATTTTCGAATAAGCAAACGCCCACCGGCATCCGTTAATTTCTTTTCAGCCACATCCATACAATTTTTTACTATTGAATTTTCAAGAAGTGTTTGATCTTTGAATCTATAATTTTTAAGGGATTGGGGCACTGCCTTAAATTTCTGTAATACTTTGCTGGCGGGCTGGCGGGATTCCACCAAAATGGACAGAATTTGTAATCCAGCCAATAAACCATCCCCTGTTGTACCATAATCACTTAGGATAATATGACCAGACTGTTCGCCCCCAAGGTTATAATTATTGTTCAACATTTCAGCAGAAACATATCGATCCCCCACCTGGGTACGGATCATTTTAATACCCTTTGTCGCCAAATAATTTTCAAGGCCAATGTTGGACATCAAGGTGGTAACAACAGTATTATGATTTAATTTATCATTTTCTTGCCAATGACATGCAAGGGTTGCGATCAATTGATCCCCATCAACAATATGCCCTTTTTCATCGGATACAATAATACGGTCGGCGTCCCCATCCAGGGCGATGCCAATATCTGCTTTGTTATCAACGACACTTTTTTGCAAGGCATCTGTGGATGTGGCACCACAATTCTGATTGATATTGCGCCCATCTGGGTGGATCCCAATTGGAATAATTTCGGCGCCCAGTTCCCATAGAACGGTTGGGGCAATTTTATAAGCAGCCCCATTGGCACAATCAATAACAATTTTAAGGCCTTGCAACGTTTTGCCCTTTGGAAAAGTGCTTTTGACGTGTTCGATATAACGACCAGGGGCATCGTCCAAACGACGGGCGCGCCCCAGTTTAGACGGTATAACCAGGTCAGTTTCTGTCAAAGAATCGGCTTTGGCCTCTATATCCTTTTCAACAGAATCAGGCAGCTTTTGTCCATCAGGTCCAAAAATTTTAATGCCATTATCGTCAGCAGGGTTGTGCGAAGCCGAAATCATGATGCCCAAATCTGCCCGCAAAGATCGAATTAACATAGAAACGGCGGGTGTTGGCATGGGCCCAACCAAAATGACATCCATTCCGACAGAGGTAAATCCCGCGGTCAAAGCAGGTTCCAGCATATAACCAGATAGCCGTGTGTCTTTTGCAATGATGACCAGATGGCGGTGATCCCCACGCATAAATTGCAAGCCCGTTGCCTGGGCCACATTTAAAATAGTCCCAGGGGTCAACGGCCCACGATTAACCAAGGACCGAATGCCATCTGTACCAAATATTTTGCGCGTCACGATTATGCCCCTTGCGGTGCCGGTGTTGGTCCAGACATTCCCGGGATCGAGGACTTAGACTTTTTCACAGCTTTCTTTTTACCTTTGGCAGGTGGATCACGATCTAACTTTTTTCCCTTCATGATCTTATCAATATCATCCCCACTTAGGGTTTCAAATTCCAACATAGCCCCAGCCAAAGCATGTAATTGTTTAATATGTTTTTTGATTAATTTACAGGCAACATCGTAACCATCATCTACAGAACGCCGGATTTCTTGATCCACAAGTTCCTGTGTTTTTTCTGACATATCTTGGGTTTGTGTGACAGAGTGTCCCAAGAATACCTCTTGCTGTGGTGCGCCATATGCAAGGGGTCCAAGCTTTTCACTTAACCCCCATTCCATGACCATGCGCTTGGCCAAATCAGTTGCCATCCGAATGTCAGAAGAGGCCCCTGTGGTTACTTTTTCTCTGCCAAAAATAATTTCTTCGGCAATACGCCCCCCCATGGCAACAGCAATGTCAGCTTTTAACTTGGCCAATGTAACAGAAACTTGATCTTTTTCAGGTAAGCGCATCACCATACCCAAAGCCCGCCCACGTGGAATAATGGTTGCCTTGTGAATGGGATCAGAGTCTTCCATATAATAAGCAACCAAGGCGTGGCCACCTTCATGATAAGCCGTTAATTTTTTTTCTTCGTCTGTCATGATCATGGAACGGCGTTCTGCCCCCATCATGACTTTGTCTTTGGCCTCTTCCAGATGGGCCATACTGACAACACGCTTATTAAGACGCGCGGCCAAAAGGGCACCTTCGTTCACAAGGTTACTAAGATCTGCCCCAGAAAAACCAGGGGTTCCCCGGGCAATAACTTTTGCATTGATATCATCTGCCAAAGAAATCTTGCGCATATGCACTTTTAAAATGGCTTCACGGCCTTCCAGATCCGGTAATGGAACAACAACTTGACGGTCAAAACGGCCTGGACGCATCAAAGCTGGGTCCAGAACATCGGGTCGGTTGGTGGCGGCAATTATGATAACGCTTTCATTTTCATCAAAGCCGTCCATTTCAACCAATAATTGGTTTAAAGTTTGTTCGCGTTCATCATTGCCGCCGCCAACGCCGGCCCCACGATGACGTCCAACAGCGTCAATTTCATCAATGAAAATAATGCAAGGACAGTTCTTTTTAGCCTGCGCAAACATGTCACGCACACGGCTGGCCCCCACCCCAACGAACATTTCAACAAAGTCAGATCCTGAAATGGAAAAGAAAGGAACTTGGGCTTCGCCCGCAATGGCCTTGGCCAACAATGTTTTACCCGTTCCAGGTGACCCCATTAACAAGACACCTTTGGGGATGCGCCCGCCAATACGGTGGAATTTTTCGGGGTCTTTTAAAAAGTCGACAATTTCCACCAATTCATCTTTGGCTTCTTCAATACCAGCAACATCTTTGAAGGTGATTTTTAATTTATCTTCGGTCAGCATTTTTGCTTTTGATTTACCAAATCCCATAGATTTACCGCCGCCGCCAGATTGCATTTGACGGTAAAAGTAAACCCAAACACCAATAAATAATAAAATAGGGAACCAAGAAATAAGGACACTGAACAGAGAGGGATAGTTTTCATCGCGGTTAACGGCTTCAACTTTCACGCCTTTACTGGCCAAATCATCGGCAAACAAGTTATTTTCTGGAACACGGGTAATAAATTTTTGCCCATCATTTTGGCGACCAACAACGGTATCACCCTTAAGGATAACTTCGCTGATTTGGTTTTGTGTGACAGCTGTTCTAAAGGCAGAATAATCAATAATTTTGGCCCCACTTTGCTCATTACCATTATCAAACATATTGTATATGGTGAACAAGCCAAAGGCGATAATCGTCAAAAGCCAAAAATTACGAATGTTATTGTTCATAAAGTGATCCTTTTCGTTAAATCAAAAATTGATTTATGTTGCATGCAGTAAGGGAAGAATTCTATGTCAAAGCCCTTGGTCAGACTATCTGAATTTCCTCTGTCTTGCAGTATTATTTCTAAAACTATACCATTTTTACCATATATGGCAGGAATTGTCTGCCAAAAATAACTGGGAAGTTGGGCAATATCAGAAAAAACTTTTTTATAATTTTCCCAATTCCCACCAAGGGCTGCGACGAAATGGTTTTCATTCTTTTCAAGCCCTGAAATTATAAAACGGTTGTCCCAAAAAATAAGATTACCCACTGGTTTTTTATCTGAAATTTTTTCAGGTTCGCGGATAATTAGCCATTCTTTTTTATAGGGACGAATTAAACAATTTCCAATGCTTTCGCCTTTAAATGCAGTATTTTTATGGCATTTCTCAAGAAATTCTTTCAAGTTTTTCTGGCGAAGAGGACTGGTATTCCCCCCAATTTTCATCAGCAAATTATTTAAAAGTCGATACTGGATTTCAAAATTAGTTTCTTTAAATAAGGCAGGGTCCAAAGTGGCGTAACCCAAAGGATTAATCTGGGTATATTTCACAGAAGCCTTATCAACAAGACCTTCAATAAACAATCGATTTTGGGCTGCCTTACCCGCCACATCAACAAGGGTATCAATGGTCAAACCCAGCTGTGCCAGATGGTCAGTTTCTTGGCGAAATTTTACCCGTGTATACTTAAGATTGGCATTGCTGGGATCTTGAATAAACGGATGATTTTCCAAATAGTCGACCAGATCCTTTTTATACAAAGGTAGGTACGGCCTTAAATAAGGAATATTTTGCTTGATTGAAATGGGGGGAATCCCTGCCAAACCATCAGGCCCTGTTGCACAGCTTAGACGATATAAAATGGTTTCATATTGATCTTCTTTATGATGGCCAAGGAAAACCCCTTTAATATTTTGGTCTTTGCAAACAGTTGATATCAAGTTATATCGCGCATCGCGGGCTTGTTCTTGGATCTTGGTTGAAATGCCCGCATGTTCCCATTCAAGAATATAACAAGGAATTCCGGCGGCATTCATCCATTGTTTTACCTGGGTGGCCTCTGTCGATGCCTCGGCACGTAATTTGTGATTAACATGCAAAGCAATCAATCTGTATCCGTATTGTTTTTCGAAAGATTTCAATGAAAAAGCCAGGGCCAAACTGTCAGCCCCCCCTGAAACAGCGATGGCAATTTTGCAATCTGCCGTGAAAGTTATGCCGTTTAAGAAATTCTGTAAAGTGGTTTCCAGCCTTAACTTGTTTGGCACTTAAATTCCTTGATTTTAGCATCTAATAAAGATCTTGAAGAACTTGTCATTTCCGGATATTCGGTTTTTGCTTTTTTAAGGGCGGCACAACCAGCTTTGGCCTTTCCGCCGTCATGCAAAGTAATGCCAAGTTTCACCAAACTTTCTGCGGCATGATCCCCAGAAGTATCTAACTGGAAAGATTTCAGGTAATGCTCGGATGCTTTGGCAGGCTGTTTTGTTAAATTACAAATTTCCCCCAGATAATAATGGGCTTTTGATTTTGAAGATTTATCCCCATCCAATTCCACGTATTGATCAAAGATATTTTGGGCTGTTTGATAATCTGCGGCCTTAAGAGTTTTTTCCCCCAGGTCGAAAATTTCTTCCGGGGACTTTCCATCCAAATCAACATTTTTATTTTCTTCAACAGGTTTAGGGGCGATCTTTTCCGTAGGGGTATCTTCAGATTTTTTCTTTGAATCTTCTTTTTCTTTTGGGGCAGTTTCCCCAGATTTTTTTAATTTTTCAATTTCTAAAAGGGCAACATCCAATTGACCTTGCAGGGCCGCAAAGTGTTCTTTCAACTGGTCAATTTCATTATTTTTCTTTTGGGTTGACTGGCCAAAAATATCATCTTGATGTTCTAATCTTTCAATACGATCCATCAGATTCGCAACCAAAGTATTTTGATCGTCCAGTTTTGAATGAAGGTGGGACAGGTCACCTTTTTCATAAATAGACGCTGTTTTTTCAGCAGCTTCAGGTTTCGGCAATCCGGTTGGTTGTTCCAAATCATTTAACCCCAGTTTCTTGTGAACATATTGTTCAAGACGATCCAGATCCGCCCGGATTTTTTCAGGATTGGTGTATTCAGAGGGCTGATCTTCTGCCAATAAAACGTTGGGAAGAAGCTGTAAAATTATAATAAGTGCGTAAAAAATACGATTCATGAGGTATTCCCTTAATTACATAAAATTTACCTTATTTCCTGACAAGGGGCAAGGATAATAAACCCCCTACATAAAGGAATAAGGATCAATATCAATTTGCATTTTTAAGGTGGACGGTACTTGAATTTTTGAAACCCAAGAATCAATATAAGGCTGAATTTTATCAGACTTGGATCCTTTGATTAAAAAGCGCCAACGATACCAACCTTTTAATTGGAACATGGGGGCAGGTGACGGCCCGAAAACAGAAATTGAATCGTGTTTGGGAATAGATTGGCTTAATTTCCGGCAAAATAATTCCCCTGCATCAGTTGACCTTGCCGAAATAATAATGGCCCCAAGATGGCCATAAGGCGGCAACCCAATTTCGGCCCGATTTTGTTTTTCAATTTCAACGAAGGCTTTGTAATTTTGCTGTTGTAAAATCTGCATCATTTCATTATTTGGACTGTAGGTTTGCAATAAAACTTTTCCAGGTTGTTCGGCCCGCCCAGCCCGACCAGAAACTTGATGCAGTAATTGAAAGGTTCTTTCTGCGGCACGCAAATCCCCGCCAACCAATCCAAGGTCTGCATCCAAGACACCGACCAAAGTTAGGTTAGGAAAGTGATGGCCTTTTGCCATGATTTGGGTGCCAATGACAATTTTAACTTTCCCTTGTTCAATTCGATCAAAGGCTTCGCGCATTTTTTTGGGGGTAGTCAACAGATCACTTGAAATGATTTCAAAGGGAACGCCTGGTAATTTTTCTGCCAATTCTTCAGCAATGCGTTCAACCCCTGGACCGTATAAAATAAAGGAATTTGATTCATCACAATTTTCACAGGTATTGGGCAAAGTATAATGAAAATCACAGTGGTGACATTGCACTTGGTTTGATTGTTTGTGATACACCAACCAAGATGAACAACTTGGGCATTGCAATCGGTGTCCGCAGGCACGACACAAAGCCAAAGGGGCATATCCGCGACGATTCATAAACAGCAAAGTTTGGTTGTCTTTGGCAACAGTTTGTTTTATTTCTTCGATCAATGTATTTGATAACCAACTTGATCCTACCTTTAAGTCTTCTTCCCGCATATCGATTAAACTAACTGCAGGGACTTGGGCCTTTCCATGTCGATTGGGCAGAAACAGGGAATCATACTTGCCAGATTCCACATTATACAAAGTTTCAACACAAGGGGTGGCGGATGATAAAACAACAGGGCAATTACCAAGACTGGCCCGTTTAATAGCCATGTCCCGGGCGTTATAAATCACCTGACTTTCTTGTTTGAAACTGCTGTCATGTTCCTCGTCAATAATAACCAGGCCAAGGTTGTCAAACGGGGTGAACAAGGCCGACCTGGCGCCCACAACAACAGGGGCTTTGTTTTGAATAATGGCCTGCCAAGCATTGCGTTTTTGGGCTTTGGTAATATCGGAATGCCATACGATTGGGGCAAAGCCAAAACGTTTTTTAAACCGATCCAGCCACTGGGTGCTTAAAGAAATTTCAGGCAGTAAAATAAGGGTTTGCTGGTTTTGATTCAAGCATGTTTCCATGGCTTTAAAATAAACCTCGGTTTTTCCAGATCCTGTGACACCTTCCAAAAGAATCGGGGCAAACTTTTTGGCGGATACAGATTTTGAAAGATGGGCGGCAGCGTTTTTCTGCTCCCCTTCCAATTTCGCAAGATTCAGGTTCGGGATGACCTTTGTGCCTTCTTTTATTTTCTCAAAATACTCAGGATTTCCCATGGCCATTTTTGCAATCAATCCAATGGGGGACATCGTATATTTTGATACCCAATCAATAAACTGTCGGTTAATTTGGTTCATGGGCGGCAGGTCCGAAACAGCCGTAATGTCTTTTATCTTTTTTCTGTCAAATTCAGGATTTTCATCAATTCCCCACACAATACCCCATTGGGATTTGGCCCGAAAAGGAACCTTAACATACTGCCCCATTTGCACAGTTATCCCTTTCGGTATTCCATAAGTTAATGAAAAATCGATTCTTTGCGGAATTAAAATTTTGACAAAATTATCTGACATATGATCCATATTTCTGTATGATATAGTAAACGAATTCAAACACAAAAGGATATATAAATGAAGTTTTTTGTTGATGGCGCAAATGTAAAAGAAATTAAAGAATTGGCAGAAATGGGGCTGGTTGATGGGGTGACAACAAACCCTTCGATTATTGCCAAAACAGGCCGTAAGATTAAAGATGTGATTGCCGAAATTTGCGAAGCTGTCGACGGTCCTGTCAGTGCCGAAGTTACGGCAACTGATGTTGAAGGCATGGTCCGGGAAGGAAAATATTTGGCCAAAATTGCAAGTAATGTGTGTGTCAAAGTTCCCCTAACAGAAGATGGATTAAAGGCCTGTTATCGTTTGCGCCAAGAAAATATCTTGGTCAATGTGACACTGTGTTTTTCATCTATGCAAGCCCTGATGGCAGCAAAAGCAGGGGCAACATTTATTTCCCCGTTTATTGGACGCTTGGATGATATTGGCCAGGAAGGCATGACATTAATTTCAGAAATTTGTCAGGTTTATGATAATTATCCTGAAATCACCACCCAAGTTTTGGCGGCATCCTTGCGCCATCCACTGCACGTAAAACAGGTGGCAGAAATTGGTGCAGATGTGGCAACCTTGCCAGCCAAAGTTTTCAAGCAATTGGTTAAGCATCCCCTAACAGATAATGGACTGGATGCCTTTTTGAAAGATTGGCAATCGACAGGACAGTCAATTATCGAGGATTAATGCAAAACATCGAACAAGTCATTAAAAGGTGGATAACATGGGTGCAATCAGAACGCCAATTATCCACCAATACTTTTTTGGCCTATACAAAAGACTTGGATCAATTCTTAAATTTCATCACCCACTATCAAGGGGGGGCGCCCACCCTGAAAACATTGGAAGGTTTAAAGGCGATTGATTTCCGCGCCTGGCTTGGTCAGTTGAATGAAAATAAATTGGCCAAATCATCCATTGCCCGGGCCTTAAGTGTGGTACGTAGTTTTTATAAATATTTGGACCGTCAAGATATTCTTCACAATCCCATTATTCAAAATATAAGATCCCCCAAAATACCAAAGTCAATTCCGCGTGGGTTATCAAAATCCCAAGCAATCGATTTGTTGGATGCCTGCGAAGAAGATGATCGCGATGATTGGATCAACCGACGAAACTTGGCCTTATTTACACTGCTTTATGGATGCGGCCTTCGTATCAGTGAGGCATTGGCGCTGGATAAAAAAGATATGGCTGATACAGTTTTGCGGATTAAAGGAAAAGGCAACAAAGAACGATTGGTTCCCGTGTTGCCAGTGGTTGCCAGTGCCATTAAAAAGTATATAAGTTTTTGCCCTTTTGATTCAGGCCCATTGTTTTACGGAGAAAAGGGGGGACGGTTAAATATCAGTGTGGCGGAAAAACAAATTCGCGATATCCGGCGAAGAATAGGCTTGCCAGAAACGGTAACACCCCACGCATTACGCCATACATTTGCCACCCATTTGTTGGAGACAGACGGCGACCTGCGCACCATCCAAGAATTATTGGGGCATGCCTCCTTATCCACCACCCAACGTTACACCGATATTAACCGGGAAAAACTAAAACAGATTTATACAAAAACCCACCCACGCTCTTAAGGTTTTCATCCCCTTCTCCTTGTAGCCCTAATGTTTTCATCACTCTCTCCTCGTGGCTTGAAAATTGTTATTAACATCTCCTTGTGGTTTTAAATCATAGACGTCTTCGTTTTGTCTGCCCAGCCCTTGATACTTCTTTTTTGCCGTCATCCCACGGCTTGACCGTGGGACCCAGTCTACCTTAGACATCTTTCTTCATTGTCTTCCCGGACTTGATCCGGGATCCAGTCCACCTTAGGCATCTTTCTTCATTGTCATTCCGGACTTGATCCGGAATCCACAGCGGTGTTCATCACAAATACCTTACCTGCCAGAGATACATGGATTCTGAACTAAATTCAGAATGACGAAAATTGTGTCCGGTGAATACCGCCCTGGACCCCGTGTCAAGCACGGGGCGACGAAGTAAAATAGCCATCGAATTACTGAACTTATACACGGGGCGACGAAGTAAAATAGCCATCGAATTACTGAACCTATACACGAGGCGACGAATAAAAATAGGTCCGCTCATAGGATTAATGACAAACGATCCTACCCCGGTGATCTTATACGTATCGTCGTCCCGGGCTTGATCCGGAATCCAGTCATAAACTAAAAAGCAGGCGGGTTGTATCCGGTGAGTGCCGCCCTGGACCCCGTGTCAAGCACGGGGCGACGAAGTAAAATAGGTCCGCTCATAGGATTAATGACAAATGATTCTACCCTGGTGATCTTATACGTATCGTCCTCCCGGACTTGATCCGGAATCCAGTCCACCTTAGACATCTTTCTTCATTGTCATTCCGGACTTGATCCGGAATCCACAGCGGTGTTCATCACAAATACCTTACCTGCCAGAGATACATGGATTCTGAACTAAATTCAGAATGACGAAAATTGTGTCCGATGACTGCCGCCCTGGGCCCCGCATCAAGCGCGGGGCGACGAAGTTGGAGGAGGTCGATGGCGTATGGATTACCACGCATCCTTTGGCTACTTGCGATGACGGAGTGGCCGGAAGGCCATTGTGGCAAAGTTAATGAATAATCCTAATTTTTCCCTGTCATGCAAAAAACCCCGCAGTGTGCGGGGTTTTTTATTTATTCAATATTAGTTAAAGAATTAGTAGATTAACCTTTCGGTTATTTTCCTTTTCCTTTTGGAGTTCTATCGCCTACTGCTGCGCCATCTGCACCACCTTCTGAAGCTGCTGGAGTTTCATCGGCTGGAGCTGGAGCTGGAGCTGCTGCGGCTGCTGCTGGTGAAGCTGCTGGAGCTGCGGCTGCGCCGGCTGCTGCACCTTCTGGTGGAGCGACAACAGTAGCCCATGTTGGCTTTGTCCCATTGCCAGCGGCGGCTGCTGGAGTTTCATCGGCTGGAGCTGCGGCTGCTGCTGCGGCACCTTCTAGACAAGCACAAGCATTTAGCATATCTTCGAGAAAGCCTTCAGTTCCACTCGCCGCGGCAAATGCATTTAAAACCTGGGCAAGTTTTTCACGCTTATCTTTATCCGAACCTGTTAATTTACCATAGGCTTTGCCTAGATCATCCATCGTAATAGAATTACTTCCCATCCATATTTTTATAGGATTTCCCGCGTCAAGGTCAAGAATGATACCCTCCAAATCACTAGGAAGCCTTGCAACAGAGTAGCCTGATTCATGGCTATCTGGTTCTGCTGCTTCTGCTGCTAGCCGTGATGCTAAAGTTGGCCTACCTGTGGCGGCTGAATGCCGTGATGATCCTGGAGTTCTACCGCCGGCTGCTGTTCTTGCTGATCCTGGAGCTCCTGCTCCTGAGGCTACTGAAGACCGTGATGATCCTGGAGCTCCTGCTCCTGCTTGTGCATCGTCCTCTGAATCTGATTCTGCAGATGCTGAACGCAATGCTGATCTTGTTGATCCTGGAGCTCCTGCTACTGGTTGAGCAGCGGCAGCAACTGCGGCGGCAGCTGTTCTTGCTGCGGCGGCAGCTGTTCTCAACCTTTCACGTGCTTCTGCATCATTTTTAGGAATAGCCTCTCCGACTATCCAACCAAAATTGCGTGCAACTTGTTCAGGCGTAATACCTTGGTATTCTGGAACTACAGTTGCGCACTTAATTGCCCTTCTTTTTGCTTTAGCCGGTAATTCATCATAGCTATTGTATTGTGTTGCTATTGAATTTAATGACATCAGCATCGATGCGCCTAAAAGAATTGTTTTTATATTTTTCATAATGAACCTCTTAACTTTTTATTAAATTTATATTTTCTTTGAAATTGTTACCATAATTGTATGGTATTCAGGTTTGATTTTATTGGCGATGTTAAACTTGTTTGGAGTATAATCCCCGCCAGTTTTCAACTGTTGATATCTGGAATATTGATATCTTAATCCTGCTTCAACAATTCCTGCATCCCAGGACATTCCAACCCACGGTGCCAGTCCAAACTTAGATTTCTTCTTAACAACAGAGTTAACACCTGTCGTGTAATCAGCCGTCCCTTTACTTTGGAATTTAAATTGACTATGTAAAAGGTCCAAACCACCCATTACAGAAAATTTCGCGGCCACTTCCTTTTTTATCCCCATTCCAACAGAAACAATGTGGTTTCTTTTTAACTTCATAGAAGTAATAACGGGATCACTGTCATCAGGCCCGACAGAAGATGGTGTTCCATCTAATTCCAGATTGTTTTCACCACTGGTTTCATTTCCATATTCAGCCTCAGAAGTATCAAGGGTATATCCACCTTCAAAAAGCAATGAAAATTCTTGCATTTCATATTCATACCCTGCATATAATTTTCCTGTAGTTCCTGTTTTATCTTTTAATCTTCTGTTACCAAAAGAGTGATATTCAGTTTTGCCTGTATCTACATCATAAGCTGAGGCATTTGTTTTATTTGATATATTCGCAAAGGTATTCCCAAGGCCAAAACCAACGTAAGCGCCGTTATCTGCAAAGGCGGATCCTGCAAGCATGGTTGCCGCAGCTGTACACATTAAAATTTTCTTCATTTCTTAAGTTTCCTTTCGTTTCGACGTTTTTGATTGCCCAATAGTAAAATTACTTTTACATGATAAAATGATTATTCAACGGATAATGTAAGAGGATGCCAACAATAATTCAAGGCGAAAAAACAAGAAAACCCTTAATTTTCAAGTCTTTCTGGGCATAGAAGCCTTGCAATCGGCGCATATCCCTTGCGATGGAAGTCAGTTACACCTTGATTATTAAGGGCGTCGCGATGTTTTTGTGTTCCATAGCCTGCATTTTTATCCCAACCATATTCTGGGAATTTTTCAGCCAAGTCCTTGATAAATTGATCCCGTGTTACTTTGGCAATGATGGACGCGGCCGCGATGGAAAAACTTCGTTGATCCCCCTTAATAACCATTTGAATCGGGCACGGCAAAATTGGGCGCGCCTTTCCATCCACAATGGCGGCGTCTGGTTTTACACCCAACGCATCGACCGCGCGGGACATGGCCAAAAAGGTGGCCTGGCGAATATTCAAGGCCTCTATCTCATCAACGCTTGCCTGCCCAATACCATAAATAACGTGGGGACACTTTAACAACTGATGATAAATAAAATTCCGTTTTGGGGTGGATAATTTTTTGGAGTCTTGCAGATTTTGCAAAATATCTTTGGAAACCCCTGGTTTAAGAATGACTGCCGCCGCCATCACGGGACCAACCCATGACCCGATGCCTACTTCGTCAACACCTGCCACAATGCCATTAAATTTTGATTCAAATTCAAAGCTGGGGGCATAGGCCTTAGGACTTTTTTCGGAATTTACGTTTAATTGTTTTGGCAATTTTATTCCCATATTTTGTGATGCGGACAACGTACTTTGATACATATTGGGCCGTTGGCAACCCTGCCCCATAAATTGTGTTAATGCCATCCCGGAACGTCCTTAAGTTCAGGGTATCCATGCCTTGTAATTTACTGGCTGCCTTTGCCCAAAATGGGCTGAAGACCAAAGATAAAACAGTTAAGGAAATTACCAGTTTATTTTCATCTACGCTTAGCACCCCTGCTTCTACGGCTGTGTCTGCCAAAACAAATGAAAACTCTCCAATCTGGGCCAACATCAAACTACATAAAAAAGACATGGACCACGGCTGTTTGAAAAAATGCAAAATTGTGGCGTTTAAAATGGTTTTCCCCAAGGCAATAGTAAGCAACAACCAAGCTACCTTAAGGATATTATCCCAGATGTAATTCAGATCAACCAATAATCCAACAGATAAGAAGAAAACCATTAACAGAGTGCTTTGAATCGGACGTGTCACATTAATAACTGAATGGCGATCGGCTGTGTTCCCCAGAACTAATCCAGCCAAAAAGGCACCGTAAGCCGCGGACAACCCCAAAAAACCCGCAATCGCCGCCAACCCAAAACAAAATGTCAGGGCCAATAACGGAACAAGTTCTGTTGTTTGCGATGTCTTATGAATCACTGGCAATGAAATCCGTTCATTCCGGCTAAGGTACCAAGTCAACGTTGCGATAATACCAACGGCTAAGGCGACTTTCCATATCAGCATGGCAATGGAAACATCCCCCCCACCCAAAAACTGAATGGTGATAATCATCGGAACGAAGGCAAGGTCTTGCGCAATTAAAATACCAACCGTCAGGCGTCCAACATTTGTGCGCAACTCACCCGTTGATTCCAACATTTTGATAGAGACAGCCGTACTGCTTAGCGCCACAATACAAGAAAACAAAAACGTCAACGCAAAGGGCCATTTAAACACCAAAGATGCCAAGAACATCGCCCCCAAACTGCCTGCAAATTGCAAGGTAACCACCCCAATGGTCTGTAGCCATACTTCCTTAAACGATCTTAAGTTTAATTCCACCCCGATTAAAAACATCAACATGAATACGCCCAGTTCTGCCAAGGCGCGAATCATCGAAACATCCTCGCCATTCGATAAAACGTTCGGGCCCAGAACAACCCCCGCCAAGACATACCCCAAAACAGCGGGCTGTTTAAACCGTGTGAATAATAATCCACATACCAGTGCGCATAAAACAATCACAGTAATTTGTGTTAGGGGTAAATTTGCGTGCATTCTTAAATAACCTTGAAATAAAACTTATGAAGAAACCAGATAGATTTCTTAATTATAGTCAGCAGTATAGAAAAAATGCTGGGATTTAACAAGGTAGAATTTTAAAATACCGGAAATTAATACTTTATCCCCTGATCAAGCATTGGGATGCCGCTTGCTTACCATTCCAGGATTGGCCAGGAGTCCAGGGCGGTAGTCACTGGATACAACCCGCCTGCCGTTTAGTTTATGACTGGATCCCGGATCAAGTCCGGGATGACGATACGTATAAGATTACCAGGGTAGGATCGTTTGTCATTAAGGTTATGAGCGGACTATTTTACCTCGTCGCCCTGGTGCTAGAAGTCTACGGCAATCAAATTGTCTGTAATAAACACCGCTGTGGATTCCGGATCAAGTCCGGAATGACAATGAAGGGGGGCTGGGTAAAATTAACGGGAAATGGTATGCGTTTTACGCATGGGTAAATAAGTCAGCTATTTCAGTTAGTTATATTTATTATGGGCCTGTAGCCCGCATTAATTGGTTGGGCCTATTTTGCCCAAGCCATGCGCGCGTAGGTACTTTTTTAATAAAAAAATTATTTTTCGCGGTTTTCCCTGCCTATTTTTTAGGCACTTTAATGCAATTATGAAGCAAAGCGAAAAAACCCATTGGCTGAGGTTAACCATATCTGTGTCAATATGTCCAGATTTTGGGAAATTTTAACGGGAAACCTGGTAAAGAATGGGGCTGAGCCCCGCATCAAGTCCGGGACTGTATAAGCGCACAAATTCGTTGACAGGTTTTGGGAATCAGCAGGAGGATGATTGTTTAGTTATAGGCCGCCGCTTTTAGGTGTCATGACCCCACGTAATTTTTGATTTTCAAGACATCTTGCCACACATCTTTTTTCCGTGACGGGCTGCGCATTAAATAGGCTGGATGATAAATGGCGGTTGCTTTAACAGTTGATCCCTCTTTCAAAAAATCCAAATCGTACCAATTACCGCGCAATTTTGTGATCCCATCTTTAGCATTAATCAATGCCTTACAGGATGTTCCCCCCACCATAATAACCATATCGGGGTTAACCAATTCTATGTGGCGTTGAATAAAAGGACGGGCGATGGCAATTTCTTGCGGCGTTGGCGTGCGATTTCCTGGTGGGCGCCAATTCAAGACATTACTGATGTAAATATTATCAAGATCAAAGCCAGCAAACTTGAATATTTTACGCAACATCTGGCCACTTTGGCCGACAAAGGGTTTGCCTTGTTTATCCTCTTCCGCGCCAGGGGCCTCGCCAACCAACATGATTTTGGCCTTGGAATTCCCGTCACAAAAAACCATGTTCAATGCGGTTTTTTTAACAGCCAAACCTTCGTAGTTTTGAATGGCCCGTTTTAAATCATCAAGGGTTTGTGCAGAGGCAGCCAATGCCTCTGTTTCTTGGATCTGGGTTGACACCCCTTTTGCCGCAACCGCAGGCCGGGATATCGTTTGTTTTGGTTGGGGCGTTTCTGGTTTGGGTTCTTCTGTTTTTTGCGCAACACGATCCGTTGGGGTTTCGGACATAAGTTGATCCACCCCCATACTTAGTAACTGATTTTTAATACGTGTTTTATCCACCATAGTTAAAAGTTATACCGGAAAGTCATTCAAATTGGAAATGGGTTTTTTAAGATCTAAGATCAAATAAACGAAACCAAGTATCGACAGGAATACCCAAAGAAACAGGAACTTCGCCTGGTCTTATAAATCTGATTCCGCGCACATGTTTTTTATCTGATGCATTAATCAAAAAAGAAATAGACATCTTATATGATTTTTCCTCTTTATTTGATGAAGGAACAACAGTACAAAGCCATTCGTAAGTTTTATTATCATCCCCAGAAACTAAAAGGGCAGCATTTCCAACCAAAGGGGAAGGTGTCACAACAGTAACTTTTAATTCTTTCAAGTCTTCTTCTATACCTGCTGCGGCATCTGCAAAATTTGCAAATGTTAAACTTATAATTAATAGAAATAGTCTCATCATTCTTACCTCTTTATAAATTTATTTATATAGCAAGGCTTTGAAAAATGTCCAGAAATTTAAAGATGACCCTTTTTTTATCTTGAGGAATCTCTATATTTATTGTAGTAATAAGATCATAATTGGAGAGGTGGCCGAGTGGTTTAAGGCGCACGCCTGGAAAGTGTGTATACGTTATGCGTATCGAGGGTTCGAATCCCTCTCTCTCTTCCACTTATACAAATACCTCCTGATACCTAATTTTGGCCTTTCCTAAGCTTGTGTTCCACTTTAAACCTTCGAATAATCAAAAATTAATTGCAATTATTGGGAAATATTTAAAATAAATACTTTTATCTTCTTGATGAATTTGATATCGAACACTACATGAGAATTAAGTTTAAAAGGATGAAGATGAAACAATTTCTATTTATTATTATAACTATTTTGACATTCAACGGTCAATGCTTGGCAGCTGAAGATGAAATTAATCCAGAAAATGGGGCGGCCCCCATTTTGTTAAATGTATGTGGCGGCGTGGTCTATCACGACGATACCCCCATAGGTCCGCATCGAAATCAAGTCCACACAGAAAATCCTGAAGAAGCTTTATCTATTTTAGGGCTATTGAAACAGCCTGGTAAGAATCTTTTGAATATTTCCTGTGGTATCCTTGACGGTAAAGGGCGTATTGAAGGGGACTATCTGTCCATAGACGCCAAAACATGGGGGTTCCACGGAATAATTTCTTGCGAAAATATGTGCGTGATTAAAACAACGTCGGATATTGATACCCTACGTCTTAATACCGCGTTTATCGGCGGAGGAATGGTCATAGTAAGAAGGTTCAGTCAAGAGGGCGTTTTAATTGGCGAACAAGAATTTGTCGCACCCCCCGCTTATACTTAATTAGTTTTCAAAAGATTGGGCTGGGGATGCGGGTTCATCGGCTCTGAACAAAGGGTAAAAGTGTTGATAACAGTGGATTTGGGAAAGATTTAATGGTAATATAATTGCAAGAAAACCAAGGAATAATTCTTAAAAGCTTGCAAGAAGAAAGACCCTATCAAAGCCCTCAAAAACATCAAATCAACAAGATCATTTATTTGCTTAAATTTTTAACAAACAAGGTAGCTGTTCCTGAAGTAGTACAGGATGTTTTTATCACCTCAAGACTTTCATACCCCTTATTGGCATAAAAACCTGCTGCTGAACCTGATTGAAGATAAACTTCTAAAAAGCCAAGTTTCTTAGCTTGCCGTTCTAAATTTTGGACAAGGGCAGTCGCCACCCCTAACCCACGATACCTGTACAATGTATATATAGAAGCAATCCAGGGGGTTTTATCAGGCCACTCGTCCCCATCTTGGTCCCATAAACTTCCCATACCGATGGGCAACTTTGTTTTTTTATTAATGGCAACCAATGTTAAAGGAATTTGATTTTTCTGGGCACTGGATTTAAAAATTCTAAGGTTGTTTTCAAGATTTGCCCCTTTTCTTTGTACACCCCACCGGCCAAAGGACCAAGCTGCACAAGCTTGTATATGCTGAGGAACATCTGCAAGATATTTTATTTCAAAATCATTCATTTCAAACTTATTCATCTGTTGTCAAAAGTGTGGATTCTTTACTGATATGATCAATTTCATCCACATTGTCTGAATCGGTTTTCAGGTTTTTCTTGTCTTTACTGAATTTACACCCACTGATCCAGATATCATAGACCGGGTGATCCATGGCTGAAATGGAAGGGCTGGATGAAAACATCCAACTACTGAAATATCGTTTTGGGGTTTCGTTTGCCTTGTTTTCCCATATTTCCAGATAGGCTTTGCATTCAGGAATTTCTACTTCAGGGGTTTTATCACACGCATGGATTTCAATTTCCAAATTACCAAATCGAAATGTTTTCCCAACTTCAGCGTCCAAATCAAAAACACGCGCCGTAACTTTATCAAGCCCCCGCAATGTCACGTACTTTGCTGGCAAGGCCATTGCTTGTCCTGTGATAAAGCATAAAATCAAAATTTTCAGACAGGGTCCTGTCATCTTATGCTTTTTCTTCTTTATCTTTGTCTTTGAAAATCAATTGACTTATTAAGGATTCAAGAATCAAAGATGATTGAACATTATAGATTTCATCCCCTTCTTTCAGCATATCTTCTTCCCCCCCTGGTGTGATGGAAAGATATTTTCCGCCCAACAAACTTTCACTTATAATCGCGGCACTTGAATCAATGGGTAATTTAATATTATCTGAAATTGTCAACGTTGCGATAGCCATATAAATTTTTGGATCAATTTTTAAAGACGTGACCTTTCCAATTTTAATTCCGCTAAGTTTAATATCGCTGCCTTCAGCCAACCCGTCAACACGGTCAAATTTTGCCGTTACATTATAACCTGAAACGTCCTGTCCACTGTTTTCTTTATAAGCAAATACCAGAACAAGGCAGGCAATTATTAAAACGATACCCCCGGCGATTGTTTCAACAAGATTTCCGCGCATAAATTTTCTCCTTAATATTTAAGGGCTTGCTGCAGGATGATATTTTTGAAATGCGTTCTAGGAAAGACAAAATTGGGCAAGCATGCTGTACTTGATGTACATAAGTACCGCCCCCAAACTTTGACACTAAAAATCATCCAAAAAGGACGCCTTGCAACAGTCCATTAATATTTACTATACACAAGTGTCCTAAGGTCGCCAAGACTGGTATCCGTCTTTATGCCTTTTTTCTTGAAATTTGGGTTTGTCCTTATAAGGGGTGCCTGTTAAATTTGGCACAAACGATGTGGTCTTTTTACTGGGGCTTGCCGGTTTCTTTTCAACGGCATGGTGCAGCCACGCATGCCAATTGGGGCTTACCTTTGACCCTTCAGCATATCCTTTATAGACAACCCATCGTCGACTATTCGCTTTACTTTTACTAAAAAATTTATTTGATGATTCATAATATTTATTTTCGAATACATCCTTGCCTATAAATTGTGCAAGTTTACAAAATGTTTTTACTTCTGAAATTATTAATTGTGTCCTAGACCTCATGAATACAGTTGACACATAATTTCAAAAAAAATTCAAGAAAAAAAAGTTCCTATTTTGCAGAAATTTTACTTGAAATAGCTATCGTAACTATATAATCATAATACTAGATGTAGAAGCCATCACCCCCGGATAACCCAATATATGGTTAAATGGGCGGTTTTTATAGGTTTTACCTACATTAGAAAAAATTAAGAAAAAAATTTAACTTTTTATATACTTTTGCCTTTGAGAGGAACACAGGACCATGAAAATTCAACGCCGTTTTACAGTTGCCGGACAATCCCCTTATGATTCAATCAAATTTAAAACCACAACCAGTCAGATTAAAAATCCTGATGGAAGTATTGTTTTTAATCTGGAATCTTTGGAAGTTCCCGAAGAATGGTCCCAAGTTGCCGCTGATGTAATCGCCCAGAAATATTTCCGCAAGGCTGGTGTTCCCGCACATTCAAAGAAAGTTACTGAAAAAGGTATTCCCACTTGGTTGCAAAAATCCAAACCAGATGACAAAGCCTTAGAAAACTTAGCAGAAGATCAACAGTATGGCTCTGAAACATCCGCCAAACAAGTATTCGACCGCCTGGCTGGGACTTGGACTTATTGGGGATGGAAGCACGATTACTTTGATACAGAAGAAGATGCCCAAGCTTATTTTGATGAAATGCGTCATATCTTGTGTGAACAAATGGGGGCCCCAAATTCACCCCAATGGTTTAACACAGGTTTAAACTGGGCCTATGGTATTGAAGGGCCTGCACAAGGACATTCGTACGTTGATCCTGAAACAGAAGAAGTAGTGAAATCAAAGACGGCCTATGAACGTCCGCAACCCCATGCCTGTTTTATCCAAGGTATTAAAGATGACTTGGTTGGCGACGGGGGCATCATGGATCTTTGGATCCGCGAAGCCCGTCTTTTCAAATTTGGTTCTGGAACGGGTACAAACTTTTCTGCCTTACGTGGCAGTGGGGAATCCTTGTCTGGTGGTGGAAAATCTTCGGGGATGATGAGTTTCCTTCGCATTGGTGATCGTGCAGCCGGCGCCATTAAATCAGGGGGAACCACCCGCCGTGCCGCAAAAATGGTAACAGTTAACATTGACCATCCAGATATCGAAGAATACATCAACTGGAAGGTTGCCGAAGAACAAAAAGTTGCCGCCTTGGTTTGTGGATCAAAAGCAACAAAGAAAAGCCTTGACGCCGTTATGACAGCTTGCTTTCCTGATGGGACAGAGGATGCTGTCACAGATGTGAAACAAAATCACGACTTAAAAATGGCCATTAAAAAAGCCCGTAATGCCCTGGTTCCTGATAACTATATCCAACGTATTTTGCAACTGGCCAATCAAGGACAAAAATCATTTGATTTTGATACCTTTGATACAGGCTGGACATCCGAAGCTTACAATACTGTTTCTGGACAGAACTCTAATAACTCTGTTCGTGTATCCAATGATTTCTTGCGCAAAGCCTTAAAAGGGGAAAGTTGGGATTTGATTCGTCGGACAAATGGAAAACCTTTTAAATCTGTTGATGCCGCTGCCCTTTGGAACAAAGTGGCTTATGCCGCATGGGCGTGTGCTGATCCAGGAATTCAATATGACTCAACCATTAATGAATGGCATACATGCCCACAACATGGGCGCATTAATGCATCCAATCCTTGCTCTGAATATATGTTCTTGGACGATACGGCTTGTAACTTGGCCTCCATCAACTTAATCAAATTCTATAAAGAAGCCGCAAAAGGCAAAGCCGAATTCGATATTAAGGGCTTTGAATATGCAGTGCGCCTATGGACTTTGACTTTGGAAATTGCTGTGACAATGTCCCAATTACCTTCTGATGAAATTGCCTTGGGGACTTATAATTATCGCACATTAGGTCTGGGCTATGCCAATATCGGTGGTTTGTTAATGGCTATGGGCATTCCTTACGACAGCGAAGAAGGCCGCAGCGTTGCCGGCGGAATCGCAGCCGTTATGACAGGCGTTTCATATACAACATCGGCAGAAATGGCGAAAGAACATGGGCCTTTCAAAGGATATAAAGATAATACTGAAGATATGCTGCGTGTCATGCGGAATCACCGCAAAGCAGCTTATGGTGAAAAAGAAGACTATGAAAATCTTGAAATTCTGCCTGTGCCTTTAGATGCAACTGACTGCCCTGTCAAAGGATTGGTCGACCATGCAAAGAAAGCCTGGGATAACGCCTTAAGTATGGGTGAAAAGTATGGATATCGTAATGCCCAAACAACTGTGATTGCGCCAACGGGAACAATCGGATTGGTGATGGATTGTGATACAACAGGGATTGAACCAGACTTTGCTTTGGTTAAATTCAAAACGCTTGCTGGTGGCGGATACTTTAAAATTATCAACCGTATGGCGCCCCGTGCCTTAAGAAATCTTGGGTACACAGCTGACCAAATTAAAGATATTGAAAAGTATACAGTGGGTCATGGAACCTTAGAAGGATGCCCAACGATTAACTTTGCCAAATTACTTGAAAAAGGATTTGAGGCAGATCAAATCGATCAATTAAAAGGGGCCTTAAAGTCAGCTTTTGACATTAAATTTGCCTTTAATAAATGGAGCCTTGGGGAAGACTTTTGCATAGAAAAACTTGGCTTCACCCAAGCCCAATTGGATAGTCCTTCCTTTGATATGTTGACAGAATTTGGGTTCACAAAACAAGATATTGATACAGCCAATGAATACTGTTGTGGCAGCATGACATTGGAAGGGTCGCCGCATTTAAAAGATGAACATCTGCCCATTTTTGACTGTGCGAATGCTTGTGGACGAACTGGAAAGCGCTATCTTTCTGCAGAAAGCCACATTCGTATGATGGCAGCGGCCCAACCGTTTATTTCAGGAGCAATTTCCAAAACCGTTAATATGCCAAGTTCTGCCACAATTGAAGACTGTAAAGAAGCCTATTTCCTATCATGGAAATTGGGTCTGAAAGCCAATGCTTTGTATCGTGATGGATCCAAATTATCACAACCCTTGAATGCCAGCTGGCTAGCTGACACAGATGACGACGAAGAAGTTGAAACAATCGCGGCAAGTTCCAAACAAGAACAGACAGCCAAGGTTGTGGAAAAGATTATCGAAAGAATCGTTTACCAAACAAATCGTAATAAATTACCAGATCGTCGCAAAGGGTACACGCAAAAAGCCACTGTCGGGGGCCACAAAGTGTATTTGCGTACAGGTGAATTTGAAGATGGTAAAATTGGTGAAATCTTTATCGATATGCACAAAGAAGGGGCCGCCTTCCGTAGCTTGATGAACAGTTTTGCCATGGCAATTTCCATCGGCCTTCAATATGGGGTGCCGTTGGAAGAATATGTCGAAGCCTTTACCTTCACACGTTTTGAGCCAGCTGGAATGGTCACAGGGAACGAAGCCATTAAAATGGCAACTTCCATCTTGGATTATTTATTCCGTGAATTGGCCATATCCTATCTTGGTCGGACTGATTTGGCCCATGTTCAACCTTCTGACTTGATGCCAGATGCCTTGGGAAGCAAGAAAGAATCTGCACCAACGGCTGGGGAAGAATCAAAAGCAGAAAAGTTGGCAAGCAACGGATATGTCCGCCGCAAGCTTTATGTTTTGCACGGCAGCAGCAATAAAAAAGTTGTCAACTCTGGGGTTTCGGAAGCTACGTTAGAAACCGCAAGCACAGAAACTATTGAGGAAGTTGTCACAACAACCGAAACATCCGCCCCCCAAGATGTTGTTTCCAACCGTATTCGCGCCGCCCGTCTTCAGGGTTTTGCAGGGGATGCTTGCGGGGATTGCGGTAACTTTACACTGGTTCGAAACGGCACATGCTTGAAATGCAACACATGTGGTAGTACCACTGGGTGTTCTTAATGGATTTCTTGCAATAGATCAATAACACCTCCTATGTTTTAGACTTACCACGCCCGGGCCTTTGGTCCGGGTTTTTTTATGGGTAAAAATCGTAAATGATTAAACACTATATAATGACAAACTAAAATCGTAATTGGATAGTGCCGCCTGGACCCCGTGTCAAGCACGGGGGGACGAATCGAGGCATTCGGTCACTATTAGAACCGTCTTCCTGCACTTGATGCGGGATCCAGGGCTGAGTTCACCGGATACAATACATTTGCCCTTTATGCTTTTCTGGATCCTGGTATCAAGTACCAGGATTGTAAGTTGTGGGTATGATATAAGTATAGGTAAGAGAGAAGATACCGCTCTGC